>ENA-OWZM01000181-OWZM01000181.1-human-gut-metagenome-genome-assembly--contig:-NODE-181-length-46211-cov-51.0582_pt1 | contig 46211 bp, 35 predicted proteins | sample MGYA00249259_ERZ652113 | MGnify/ENA primary metagenome ERZ652113 (study PRJEB26925, sample SAMN05827264) | human gut metagenome | biome: ENVO:2100002; feature: ENVO:00000062; material: ENVO:00002003...
ACGGTTCTATTTTTTCTTGTACTACTTGTATTGTTTATCAATATTTCAAAGAACTTGGTTGCTTTCGTTTCAAAAGCGGGTGCAAAGGTAAGGGATTTTATTTTAACTGCCAAACGTTTTCGGAAGTTTTTTTTAATTTTTCTTTTTATATCGTTTCTCAGGCTCTCTTGCGAAAGGGAAAGAAGGTAAAGAAGAAAAACAAACCGCGTTTCTTTGCGAATCGGACTGCAAAGATAAGAACTTTATTCAATAACATCCAAAACTTTCCGGAAGTTTTTTTGTTCTTATTTTAAGCTGTCGTACGCTTTTACACTAAGTCAACTTATCAAGGCTTTCTTCTCTTGGAAAGCGGGTGCAAAAGTAGTAGCTTTCAGCTTATGCTCCAAACTTATCGGACTGTTTTTTTGAATTATTTTTGGATATCCATGCTAAGGGGCTGATTCAGAAGGATGTTGTAGAACATAAATTTACCGGGGATGGCAGAAAGGGGGGAAAGGGACACACCTTATTATATTCACACACGCGGATGCGGGCGCGAAGGGAACAGATTTCAACAGGAAGGAAGGGAAGGATAGCGGTGAGTCATTCATGAAGACAGTATGGATGGACTAAAAGCGGAGAAGAAACTCTCATGGAAAAGGGTTTTTCTATTGTCACTTGTCACTTTTCAAGTCAAACTGTTATTTATCAATGGATTAAGAGTGACAATAAGGTGATAATAGAGGTGATAACAGGGTGACAATAGGAAAAGCATGTGAGGGTATTGTCACTTTTTGGGGAACAGATTACCGCAGATATTCAAGGGGCGTTCATGGGAAAGTGGCGGCTGAAAGGAAAAGAAGAAACTCCGAAAGTATACTGATAGCGATAAAGAAATACGGGGATGCAGGCAAGGCATTAGTTTCATGCGGGGAAAACAAAGGTTTCATATAGGAGAAACTCTAGTTTCAAGCATTGGAAACAAAGGTTTCAAGCGGAGGAAACTATTGTTTCAAGCGATGGAAACTAAAGTTTCAAACCATCTGGAACTGGAATTTCAAGCGGCAAGAAACCTCAGGAAACAACCGGAGACGGGAGCAGAGGACCGCATGAGTGGATAAGGAGGAACGCATGATTGAAGTGAAATGACCGTACGAGTGGAGTAAAAGTACCGCACGATTCAACCAACCCGACCATAACAATGTCCCGATTAACCTGTTCTCTTAGGAAGAACAGTAGTATGGACATAAGCGAAAAAAGCATTTATCACACAATAATAGAGGAAGTATCAGATCTTAATACCTGATATATCAATTATTAACAGATGAAACGTCAATTATTAATAGTTGACAGATAGGAGGTTAACATACTGAATACGAAACTATAACATCAAGAAAAATGTGTATTAAAGCATGAATATAGAGTGAGAGCAAATGCCTGCTACCACACTTGCTACCACAGCTGCTATCACAGCTGTAACAACGATGAATAAACCGATACAAGCAAAAAGTGAGAGCATGGGAGCAAAACCTATACTGAATTCACTTGGAGAGAATCCTAAGTTCAAGTTATAAATGAGACAGTTGATTGAGAATATCGTGTAGAAATATAATTTTAGAGAAAAGTTTATAGAAAAGTTCCTATCTAAGAAATCAGGGAGAATCCGATACTTTACTTCAAGTCCTGCAAAGCGGCTCTCTTTGGGTTCCACTTTGAGTTTCTCTTTGAGTTGAACGATATCAAAATCAGCTTTTCCGAATATCAGTATCTTCATAAAAATACTTTATACACATAATTGCAGATAAACCATGTAAGATTTACGCAATACCGCACTGCTTTGCACATTCTATCATATATTAAAGCTGCTCAATGTCTTATGAACACAAAGAAACAAGCCACTCAAAACTTAATACAAAAAAACGATGCTGCATCAGAATATTCCGAAGCAGCATCGAATCTATCTCAAGCTTTCAGATAGTATAGAACTATATGAAATAACAATATTATTTTATCTTAAGGGCAAAGCCTCCTCCCGGAGCTAAATGGACTTTCAACTTACCACCCTTCTTTACCGGGAAAGACTCACACTTATAGTCACGACCATTCCGATGGGCATTCACACCATCTTTAAACAAAGTAGCATTATAAGATTTATCGCCCAGGAAAGAGCAGTCAACTTCAATATCACGTGCAGTCCAGTCTGTAATTCCACCTACATACCAGACATCTCCTTTCCGTCGTGCTGTCACAACATACTCTCCCATTTTACCGTCAAGAACGATACTTTCATCCCACACGGTTGGTATTTCAGCAATAAACGCTGTTGATTCCGGTTCACGCATGTAGTTGCTCGGAGTATCACACAACATATTAAAAGGAGATTCAAATATCATATACAGAGCAAGTTGACGGCAACGCGTTCCCTGACTCATCGGCTCCGAATAACAAGGATAATAATTACCTTTGGAAGCATTTCTCATCGCTCCCTGTGTATAATCCATCGGTCCGGAAACCTGACGAATAAAAGGAAGCATCACATCATACTTTACTTGATCTACCGAAGGAGCACTCCATTTCATCTGCTCCAGCCCATTTACTCCTTCGAAATTGAGCACATTCGGATAAGTACGATTCAAACCAGCCGGTTTATGAGTGCCGTGAAGATCGAGAATCAATTTATATTTAGCACACATTTCAGCAGCACGATAATTGAATGCGGTCATTTCCTGATCATCGCGGTCCATAAAGTCTACTTTGAAGCCCTTTACTCCCATTTCAGCATAATGACGGCAAACATTTTCCATATCCCGCTCGAACGCATGATAACCGGCCCAAAGAATAATACCCACATTTTTGGACGCCGCGTAATCCACTAATTCTTTCAGATCGATCTCCTTTACGACCTGCATCAAATCCGCCTGCAAATTCACTGCCCATCCCTCGTCAAGTATCACATACTCAATTCCGTTTGCAGAAGCAAAGTCTATATATACTTTATAAGTCGGATTATTTACTCCGGTAACAAAATCAACGCCATCCAGATTCCAGTCATTCCACCAGTCCCATGCCACCTTTCCCGGTTTAACCCACGAAAGATCACTCAGACGGGAAGGGGCACCCAGCAGGTAACTAAGATTGGTTGCGGCAAGATCTTTATCGGTTGTCGTAACCACAGCTATACGCCAGGGGAAGTTTCTTGGCTGATCCACTTTTGCAATGTAGTCTTCATGCTCCTTTACCAACATCTGAAGCTGATTGTGTCCACCCTGCACCGTACGTTTCGGATAAGGAGCGTGTTTACTGCTCAAACAGTTTCCACCTTTCTCGGCAGAAAGATAAAGTCCCGGATAATTCTCCAGATCAGACTCCGTGATACAAATCTTCACACCTTCGCCTGCATCCACCACCAACGGCAAAAACATCAGGCGTTGTTTATTCAGTTTCGACAGTTTGTCCGTTGTATACGTATTCTCGAAAGAATTAAAAAACTGTGAGTTATAATCACCATCTTTGCCGCTTCTTACATAAGGCACGGAGGCAACCATATCCGACGGGAAACAATAATCGGATACTTCATCTATAACGTGGAAAGGCTTTTTACCCCGATTGACAAACCGGTAGGCAATACCATCATTGTATGCACGAAACTCTACATTCCAGTCTTTTTTGAAACGCAATGTCAGTTCGTTATAATGATCTCTCAATTCGTTGGCACGGTAGAAAGGAGAAGGTATCATCTCGTCCACACTCTTTCTGGAGGTTCCGGATAATTTCGCTTTTTCTCCCCAGACATTCCCGTTATCCAATGTCATGGATATGGGAGAAGGAGCAAGAATCTGCCTGTTGTTGCAAGTGATATCATAAGTCAGCCGGTCACCTATGCTAATCGTCGTTTTCAGATTTCCATCGGGTGAGACCAGGGTAAACTGCTTTTGAGCTTGCAGTGAAAGCGTACACAATACGCATAATAACAATAGAATTGTAAGTTTCTTCATGGTTGTAACTATATATTAGATTTCAAAATAATTATTCCGCACTAAAGCGCTTCGTCTGTACATCACGACTATTCGTACCGATCATCACGTCAAACTCACCCGGTTCGTAGATATATTGCAATCCGGAGTTATAGAATTTCAGATCATCCTCCGTCATCACAAATTTCACTTCGCGGCTCTCTCCTTTCTTCAGGAAGATGCGTTCGAAACCTTTCAGTTCCTTCACCGGACGCGCTACCTCCGCATAAATGTCACGCAAATAGATTTGTACTGTTTCATAGCCGTCACAATCTCCTCGGTTGGTTACGGTAACGGAAGCTGTCAGAGTCCCGTTTTTGGGCAAGGTTTCCGAACTGAGTTGCAGGTCACCATATACAAAATCGGTATAGCTCAAACCGTAACCGAAAGGATAAAGAGGTTCGTTACTCTCATCCAGATAATTGCTGGCATATCGGTTGAAAACACGATTGTCCGGGTCCGGGCGTCCCGTATTCAGATGATTGTAAAACAGAGGAAGTTGTCCCACCGAACGAGGGAACGTAGTGGTCAACTTACCACTCGGAACGACTTTACCAAACAAAACATCGGCAACGGCATCTCCTGTCTCACTGCCTCCGAACCATACATTCAGAATAGCAGGAACATGTTCATTCTCCCAGTTCAACACCAAAGGACGACCGGTAAACAGAAGCAGCACCACAGGCTTGCCTGTTTTCACCAGTGCTTTCAACAAGTCCTGCTGAGCATCGGGAATCTCCAGATTAGTGCGGGAAGGGGACTCCCCACTCATTTCGGCACATTCGCCCACAGCAGCCACAATCACATCTGCACGGGCAGCCGTACGCAATGCTTCGGCCAACAATTGCTGATCGTTGCCACGTTCCAACGGACGGATGCCGACAGCTCCTTTTTCCATTTCCTCATCATAATACACATTGCTGCCTTTGGCATAAAGAATTTCTGCCTTGTCTCCTGCAGCCGACCGGATTCCTTCCAGCAATGTGCCATGTCCGGACGGAGTGCAAGTCATGCTCCACATACCACACATATTATTACGTGCATCTGCCATCGGACCTATTAAAGCTATTTTTCCTTTTTCCTCCAGTGGAAGAAGATTCTTTTCATTTTTCAGAAGGACAAACGTCTTTGCAGCAATCTCACGTGCAGCAGCACGATGATCAGCCGTATAAAGTTCTTTTTCTACACGCAGTGTATCGCAATATTTATACGGATCGGCAAATAAGCCCAGCTTATACTTGGCTTCCAACACACGGCGGCAAGCTGTATTAATTTGTGCTTCAGTGACTTTTCCTTCTTTCAGTGATTCTTCCAATGTATTCAGAAAGCCGCAGGAAACCATGTCCATATCCGTTCCCGCCTGCAAAGCGCGGACAGAAGCTTCCTCCAAAGGAGCTACCCCATGAACGGCCATTTCAGCAATGGAATTGTAGTCTGTAACCAAAAGTCCCTGAAATCCCCATTCGTCACGGAGTACATCTGTCAGCAACCATTTATTTGCCGTAGCCGGAATACCATCTACTATATTAAAGGAACTCATCACACTACCGACACCTGCCTCAACAGCAGCCCGGTAAGGAGCAAAATATTCATTATACATGCGCAGATGGCTCATATCGACCGTATTATAATCTTTACCGGCTTCTGAAGCTCCATAAAGGGCGAAATGTTTCACACACGAAAGAATTTCATCTCTTCCCTGCATATTATTCCCTTGATAACCACGCACATAAGCCTTTGCCAACAGTGATCCCAGATAAGGGTCCTCACCGCTTCCTTCGGCAATACGTCCCCAACGAGCATCCCGGCAGATATCTACCATCGGGCTGAATGTCCAGCAAATGCCATCCGCACTGGCCTCAATAGCAGAAATTCGCGCCATCTGCTGAACAGCCAACGTGTCCCAACTGCATGAGAGTGCCAACGGTATCGGAAAAATCGTTTCATAACCATGTATGACGTCCGCTCCGACTATCAAAGGAATCTTCAACTGGGTTTCTTCTACAGCCAGCCGTTGCAGGTCATAAATCTTTTTAACCCCTTTCACATTGAAGAAGCCACCTATTTCCTCTTTGCGAATCATATCGCCAAGCTCGGTATTCATCACAGAGCCTGTCACCAAATCGCCACCGGAAGGAAGGTTCAACTGTCCCAACTTCTCACGAATAGTCATTTTACCCATCAGATCCGTTATAAAACGATCCATTTCCGCATCTTTTCCTCCACCGGACGCCGAACAGGAAAAGAATGTTATGCCACAAAGGGCACCCAACACCAGATTTCTTATTTTCATAAGCTCTTCAAATTATTTATTTACTTTTCTGACTTAACCTTCTGTATAATAATGACTGTACCTGTCAGCAGCATCTATTTCGCCAAAGTTAACACTTCCTTCTAAATAATGAGACATATATTCACAAAATAGATTATTTATCTCTGCCAACTGATTCTATACTATAGACGGTTCAGAAAGAAAAAGCCACATTAATTCAGAGCTACAAATTTTCCATCTTTAATATAAATTGGTGTTATCACCGGATGTTCCGTTTGTGAATTAGGTGCATGGTAAGAAATCATCAACCTGCCTTTCAGGTCTTTGAACACCATCGCGTGTCCGCCATCATCGCTATTTAATGTTTCGGGTTCCTGTACCCAAGGTCCCAGAATGTCACCGGACGCTGATATCGCTTGTCCGATAGCATATTTTCCATCTTGCTTCCGGAAACTGGACCACAACATAATTAGTTTGCCGTCATCCAGGCGATGAATAAAAGGAGCATCCGTAACATAGCCCGTCACTCCGGAACTTGTAATAGTACCTGCCCAGGGAGCTTCTGAAGCTTTGAACAACAAATGCGGATCACCTTCGGTCGTCTTCAGATCTTTCGCCAGCCGTTGAGCATAAATCTCACCATCTACAGCCTCCAGCCACTCACGGCAGAACAGCAACCAGGGATTTCCTTCTTTATCGATATACAAAGAGCCATCCAGACACATCCAGTCGGAAGGAGTGATCGCTTTATTTACAAGCGGTGTAAATGGCCCCTTCGGGCTATCGGAAACCAAAATAGAAGTACCCCGCTTCACTCCTGTATTGCTGAAAGTGGTAAATAAATAATAGCGTCCTTCATATTCATACACATCCGGTGCCCAGAAATCCTGTTGTCCCCAAAAGTCACTTTTCGCTATAAAAGAATAGCCCTCATCTTTCCACGTTGACAAGTCTTTACTTTTATAAGCCCTGATTTTCAAGTTATTATTAAAATGAAGGTAATACATCGAAGTTTGCTTGTCGACCAGAATAAACGGGTCTCTCAAACGCAGACTCGATATAGGAATAGTGAAACTTTCTTCCTCCGCTTCACCCGGACCGGCAGAGGAAGTCTCCCCATCATCATTACTACAACTGACAATACATGCTCCCATCAACAGCAAGAGCGAAAGAATAGAATGCTTTAATTTTTTCATATCTCAATGATTAGTTAGTAAAATTCTTATTTACAATCCTATACCGGATAAACCGGGAGCTGAAGCCTGTATGCTTCATCGCTTTGCAGAAAAGCTACCTGCTACAACTCCCTATCTACTTACCTATTGAATACTGATAAATAAATTCATAATCAATAATGAGGATTCTGCTCAATATGAGAATTTTCAATAATGACCGAAGTAGGTATCGGGAACAGGAGATTCTTCTCTGAGAAATTACTGCTGTATTGCTTACCGGTTTCTACGTATTTCCCCATTCGAATCAAATCTTCCCTCCGTTTTCCTTCATACCAGAACTCCCAGCCTCTCTCTTTCAGGATCCAGTCTCGCAATGACTCCTTATCCGGAAAATCGGACAATTGCTTCATTACATCCTCTCCTCCTTCAGCAGCCTGTTCCATCGCTGTAAACTCTATCTCATCAATCCAAAGATCATAGCCGCTGCCTGAATTTCCCAAGGCAAGGAACAGGGCACAGTTTTTATCTTCCGTAGCCTTGCCTGTCTGCGTTGAGAATTCCTTAACTTCGCCAGCCTTCAAAGATATAGTTTCCATATGGCTCAATGGTCCTTCAATACGAATTTCAAACTGAACGTCTTTCGAGGCTTTCAGCTTCATCTTTATCGAATACTTGCGTCCTTTTGCCACCAAAGGCTCTGTCCGCATTTGCAAAGTCCAGAATTCCGTACCAGAAGATTCCACCTCCACATGCAAGCAATTTCCATTGTTCAACGTGTTGTTTTTATCCACATTATACTTCCAGGCAGATCCACCGGCCTGATCATAATTATTCATTGAGAATATACCTATTACATCATCGGCAAATTCCCCGTCAAAACTCTCTTTGAAAACGGGAGTCGCAGGCAGAGAAGTGCCGAAACCAAATGCACGTTTCCGGATATCATTAATCAAGTTAACGCTCTCCTGATTAGGACCATTCAGTTCATTCAATGCTTCTGCCTTAAACAACAACACTTCCGCATACCGATCGAGCACTTTGTCATTGCCTGCCCAAGTACCGGTGGCTTCAGGATCAATCCCATATTTCAAAGGCAGAGCTCCTACATCACCGCTTGCCCTCAAATCAATGGTAGCACCGGATTTTGAAGTATATTCGGCTTGTGCCAGAGCTCTTCTGCGATCATTTTCATCAAACGTATCATAGAACTCCCATGGCATCCGGTGTCCGGACCATCCTTCCACAATGTTTCCATGAGGTGAAGCATAGTCTCCCGGCAAGATATTGGCATAAGTATGATTACCATAATCGGCAAGCGGTTCCGCCCTCACGACAAACATCAATTCCTTATTGCCTTCATTCTGGGCAGAAAATATGCTTGCATAATCCTTTTCCAGTTCATAATAATTCAAACCGATTATTTCATTGGCTGTTTCCAAAGCATTCTGCCACAGTTTTTCGTGCATGTAATATTTCAGCAAATAATGAAGCGCAGCTCCTTTTGTGATACGTCCGTATTCAGCTTGTTCTATCGGAAGCGCGTCGGCGGCAGCCCGTAGTTCTGTTGTTATAAAAGTCCCGACTTCCTCTGCCGTCGGTCTATAAGGTTTATAATCCGGGTCCGGATTAATCGCCTGGTCGGCTTCCAGAATCATCGGCATAGGACCATAAAGCCTATATAAATCGAACATAAAAAATGCTCTGAGTGCCCGAACTTCCGCAATATACAAGTCTTTCACCGATTGTGTCACCGGAGACTCCTCCATTTTCGCTATTGTATAAGTGCAACGGGTGATATTAGGTGCCGTCCAATTATAGAATCCTTTCACCATCTGATCGGCATCCGTCCACGTGCCATTCAGAAAAGCAACCCATGACCATTTGGTAGTCCATTCTTCTGTTGAAACTTCGTCCATCACAAAAGAACTTCCATCGCAGAATAAATAAGGTCCCCAGCCTTTTTGGCGCAATTCATAATAAAGAGCAACAGTGGCAGCCGAAAGATCGGCAGGAGTACTAAACGCATTTCCAGTATCTACTACTCCGTACAAGTGAGGTTCCAAATTACCCTCACAGGCTGCAAACTGAATGCTTATAAATAGTAATATTAGTTTTTTGACAAATTTCTTCATGACATTCCAGTTTAAAATTTCACATCAAGCCCAAATGAAAAAGTTTTTTGTTGAGGATACGCCGCCCGATCGTTTTCGACTTCCGGATCAAGTCCTTTATATCCGGTAAACGTCAGCAGATTCTGACCGGAAAAGTAAAATCTTACTTTCAACTTATTTGCTTTAAACAGTCTGCTCAAATCATACCCTAACGTCACGTTCTTCAGACGCAAATATGTATTCTTTTCCCAGTTTGGAGCACCGTAACTATCATAGCTGTTCACCTCTCCACTAGGCATAGCAGACCCCATGTTATCGGAAGTCCAGCGATTTTTTATATCCGCCAGAAAGTTATTATTGTCTTTCAGGCGTTGAATGCCATTTCCACCATACACCCCATGTTCTACCTGGGTATAAGGATATGAATATCCGCCCACTGAAGCATAAAGATAGATATTCAAATCAAAGCCCTTATATCGGAAATCATTCGAAAAACCCATCGTAAACTTCGGTGCCCGTGTACCCAGATATACCACGTCTGCCTGATCTATTTTACCATCAGGCTTTCCCGTCAGATTCCCTTCCTCGTCGAGTCCGTTCACATCTTTATATTTGCGTTGTCCCGGCAACAGGTCCGGCATGGCAGAAGTATCTTCACCTGCCTGCTTTATACCGTCCGGAATCAATGTATAGATAGCACTCACCGGATCGTCTTCTTTCACATAAGGAGCCAGAATTACTTTCGGATCGCGTTCTTTCCATCTGTCTCGATAGGAAGTGTACGTCAAAGTCGATTCCCAATGCAACGGACCTTCCAGATTCACCGTATTCAATGTCAACTCAAAACCGGTACTTCTTGTTTTTCCAATATTGGACCATATACCGGTAGTGACAGCTGTATGCGGCAATGAACGCCAGCTCAGCAAGTCTTTCACTTCCTTAAAGAAAATATCGGCACTACCATTGATACGATTCCGGAAAAAGCCGAAATCCAGTCCGAAGTTAACTTCTGTGGTGGTTTCCCATTTCAAGTCAGGATTACCGAACTTTCCAAGGTTTACCCCGCGCTTTTCGACATCGCCCAGATAGTAATTTCTTCCTTCGAAGGAAAAATACTCGGAAGCGGCATCGTTAGGTAGATTCTCGTTACCTACCTGCCCCATGCTGACACGCAATTTAGCATCGGAAAGCCAGCTTACATCTTTCAGAAAATCTTCCTGATTCATTCTCCACGCAAATGCTCCCGAAGGAAAAAAGGCATAACGATTGTTCTTGCCGAAACGGTCGCTGCCATCAATGCGAGCTGTAAAAGTGAACAAATACTTGTCCTTGAAAGAATATTGAGCACGACCGAAATAAGAAGCCAGCACGTGTTTATTCTTGTAAGAACTGACAACCGGACGCGTTTCACCTGCCTGTAGTTTGTAATACATCAGTGCATCAGACATAAATCCCATAGCACGTGCATACGCTCCGTCATCATTCTGCACCTGATAGGAATATCCCAGCAAGGCAAGAAGTTTATGCTTCTCTTTGAAAGTCTTCTGAAAGTTGAAAACCATATCTGCCACATAATCTTCGCGGTTGGCGGAATTGATATTCGCGTCTCCATTCACACTACTTCCATATTTTGTAGTCATCGGATAATAACTATGCCGCACTCCGTCGCGAATATCCGCCCCGGCAGACAGTTTCAGCCAGAACACATCTTTTATAAAATAAAAATTCGTAAATGCTGTTGCCAGAAAGCGCTTGGTCTTTGTCTCATCCTCAATGTCCAGATAGGACAAGGGATGATTGAGTAATGCCTGTTTAGGGTCTTCAATCCATTTGCCGGTTGTAGGGTCTCTTTCTGCCTTCACTGTCGGGCTATAACTTAAAGCCGATTCAATAATACCTGCCGTACTGTCATATCCTCCCCCTAATGTCGCATTTTGATCGACTACATAAGAGGCTGTAGCAGAGATACCATAATCCCACCATTTAGTTATTTTATGATCCAGGTTATAGCGAAAACTGTAACGCTTGTAACCGGATGTCTTCACAACCCCTTTTTGGTCGAAGTAGTTCAAGGAAATCAATGATTTCATTTTCTCATTACCATAAGTGACTGTCAGGTTATGTTGCTGGATAAGCCCGGTACGGGTAATCATATCATACCAGTTCGTCCCTTTACCTGCTTTTGCTATTTCTTCATCTGTGTACACAGGTACATAAGGACTGACAGCACTCGGATCAGTATTTCCATAAGGATACACAAGGTTCTGCATTAAATACTGCTCTTTATAGTAACTGTTCTGAGTTGCCATCAACTCTCCTGCTGTCAACAATTCGGGACGTTTATTTATTGTCTGAAAAGACATATTCATATTATACTCAACTTTCGTATCCTGAGTACCTCTTTTTGTCGTAATCAATACAACTCCATTAGCACCCCGCGCACCATAAATGGCAGTTGCCGAAGCATCCTTCAAGATTTCAATGGATTCGATATCGTTAGGATTAATACTGCTCAAAGGACTGTTATTTCCGGCTGTCCACTGATTGCCGCTTCCCGGATTGACCCCTGCATTCACTATGGGAAAGCCATCGACAACATACAATGGATCGTTGCCGGCACCGGTGGAAGCCGCACCACGAATTAATACTTCCAGACCACCACCAGGCTGTGCACTTCCTTGTTTTACAGTAAGTCCTGCCGCACGCCCCATCAACATTTCCGAGAAGTTAGGTGAAGCTGTTTTATTGAGTTTCTCCGACTTTACAGAAACAATCGATGCATTCAGATCGCTCTTTTTCATAGTACCGTATCCCACTACTACCACTTCATCCAGCAGTTCCTGCTTTTCATACAAAACAATGGATAAATCGGTTTGATTTCCAACCTTCACCTCCAAAGGCTGATAGCCGATATAAGATAGTTCCAATACTGCTCCCGGCGATACTTCCAACGTAAACTTCGCATTCACATCTGATACAGTTCCGTTATTCGTCCCTTTTTCTTTTATAGTAACACCAATAATAGGCTCACCGTTCACATCGTTCACTGTCCCTGTTATCTTACGTTTTTTACCGTCTTTTGAAGTATTCTGTTTAGCTTGTCTTTTCTGAACAATTATATTCTTCCCTTTTACTTCATAAACAACGTCCTGTTCGTACAAAATCTGATCAATAGCCTCATTCAGTTCTTTTGCCTTTACGGTTATAATCTTCTTTGTATCCAGATCTCCGACTTTATAAACAAAAGAATATCCGCTCTTATTCTTCAATTGGGTCATTGCTTCTTTCACTGAAACGTTATCCATTTTCAATGAAACAGCCTGGGCCAGTATTGCTACATTAAGGCAAAACAGAGCCATGACCATTAATATGGCCTTCTTCCTGTAATTCATAAAATAAACAAATTATTAATTAAAACTTGAATAACTCGTTTTAAAAGAGATGTATTTTGCTAACTTTGCATATTCTCTTTTGAAAACATATTCACACTAGATGTTTGTTGAAAGAAGAGACTTAAAGGAGCCGGGAGATGTCCGAAATCTTCCGGTTTTTTAGTTGTCTCTCCTTATTAGTCAGCTAAAGATCATTCTGTATTTTTCTCTTTATTCATATTGCTCATTTTTTAAGGTTAAACAATCATAGCATCATAATCTCTGGTAACCGGTTAATAGATAGTTATATTGCGTTCTTCAATCTTATATTGCATTTTTTCCGTAGACGCCAATGCCTCCAGCACTTCCTGAATACTTTGTTCGCGGCGGACGAAATTACCATAAAAACGGAATGTCTTTAAAGAATCATTGGCTATGTGAATCTTCACATTATAGCTACGTTCCAGTTTTTTTGCGATATCCGGCAAAAGTTCTTCATCAAAAAACAAGTAACCGTCAGTCCACTGAGAAGCATTGGATGCAGTAACCGATTCTACTTTCAAAAGTCCGTTCGCCTTATTCAGCACCGCCCTCTCGTCAGGAGCAAGAACTGCTTCTTTTTCCTTCCTTAACAAATTATTTAATTCGACTTTACCCTCTAACAAGGAAACGATTACTTCATGATCTTCCGGATAATCACGGAAATTGAATTTTGTTCCCAGCACCTGCAACTGCAAATCTTTTGTCTTTACGAAAAAAGGAACCTTTTCATTCCGCTTTACCTCGAAATACCCCTCACCTTCCAATTCCACTTTCCGGTTGTCAACCCCGAAACCTTGCGAATAAGTCATTCGTGAACCGGCGTTCAACCAGACCAGTGTACCATCCGGCAAATAAAGTTTGGTTTTCGATCCCAAAGGGGCCTCTACTGAAATATCCGCAAAGGTATCTTTCACATTGACTTCTCCTTGCCAGTAAGAAATACATCCCACAGCTATCATGATTGCAACCACTGCTGCGTAACGCCATATCGCCGACAAGCTAAAACCTTGACGGGAAGTGCTCTGAGTTTTCTTCCGGCTTTCAACGCGGTTTCTAAAATTCTCAAACGCTTTATCCTTATTATAGACAGATGCAGCTTCACGATTTACAGCAGAAAACCAGATTTCCCGCTGCTGAATAAAATATTGCCGATTCTCAGCCGATGCGACAATCCACGTTTTCAGTTCGTCTAGAGCGTTCTTATCCAAACCTTCAGTCAGATAACTGGCAATCAGTTCATCAATATGTCTATTTTCTTCTTCCATATTTATGCTTTCTATAAAGGAGACAGTTGCTTTTTAATTGAGGGTAGTCAAAAAATGATTTTTTTTCGCTTTACCTGAAAAAAAGTAGTAATAGAGAGAGCAGGTACTTGCTCAAATCAACATGTAAAGAAGCTAAAGCATTCTTTATATGATATTTAACTGTATTGACAGATATTCCAAGTTCACGGGAAATTTCTTCGTATGATTTTCCTTCAAAACGACTTTTGGCAAAAACCCGACGGCATTCATCCGGCAATTTATCGATCGCCTTATATATTTCGTTTTCAAGTTCACGCTCCAGCAAAGTGCCCAACGGATACGAATCGGATAATATGATTTTATCATCTGTCATCTCATCAGGCATCAGAGCTGAAAATGCAATTTCCCGTTTTTCACGCTCCGAATTAAGATAGTTAATACAACGATTGCGGACAGCTCTCAACAAGTAACTGCGGATAGAAACTGAGATATCCAACGTTTCACGTATTTCCCATAAATGGAAGATAGTATCCCCTACAATGGTTTCGGAAAGAAACTGATCTTTTAGATAACCATTGGCAACATGACAGAGCAGGGCATAATGATGATCATAGAGGTAACGATAAGCATTTTCATTGCCTGCCTTCAGTTGTTCTACTATTAAAGTTTCAGTATTCTCCATTATGTATCAGCCGGATTAATGGCACAAATTTAGAGAATTATTCGAATTTAATGCATATAAAACAAGAAATCCCTCCAAAGAAAAATTTCTTTAGAGGGAGGTTCTTTATACTATTATATATAAGACCTATTTCATCTTATATACGAGTGTACCACCTTTCAGAATGTCTTCATGAGAAATCGTGTTCTTGGAATAAGGTTCACCGTTTAACGTGATGCTATCCACATATTTGTGCTCCTTCGACAGGTTTTCTGCAATTACAGTGAAGGTCTTCCCATCTGCCAGATGCAACACAATCTTCGGTAACTGAGGAGCACCGAACACATAATCACCGCTGACCGGATTTACCGGATAAAAGCCCATTGCGCTGAACATATACCATGCAGACATCTGCCCGCAGTCATCGTTTCCACAAAGCCCATCAGGCTTGTTCTTATACTGAGTGTCAAATATCTCACGGATTAGTTCCTGTGTACGTTCCGGACGACCTGCCAAGGCATACAAATAAGTAACATGATGACTTGGCTCATTGCCATGTGCGTATTGTCCGATCAGCCCTGTTACGTCAGCCTGAGTTGTTTCCAGTTTCACTGTAAACAAAGAATCCAACTTGTTCAGGAATGCTTTTTCTCCACCAAAGAGAGCAATCAAACCCGGAACATCATGTTGCACATGCCAGGTATATTGCCATGCATTTCCTTCCGTATAATCACCACCTGTACTTTCCGCATGTCCTACATCACTGGGATTAAACGGAGATTTCCATACCCCGTCAGCATTACGCGGACGCATAAAGTTAGTTTGCGAATCGAACAAGTTCTTATAATAATCAGCACGTTTCGCAAAGTAAGCGGCATCTTCTTCTTTTCCCATACGACGTGCCATGTCAGCTGCCGCATAATCATCATATACCGATTCCAAGGTTGAAGATACGGACTCTGCCTTTGTCAGGTCTGTCGGGAAATATCCGTACTTCGTATACACTTCCCAATCAGACTTCAGCGGATGAGATACGGTCTGCGTCTTCTTCACCATATTGAAAGCACGTTCAGCATCAAAGCCATGGAAACCTTTGCGGTAAGCCTCGGCAATGACAGATACACCATGATTGCCAATCATACAGAAGTTTTCTTTTCCCCATAACGCCCAGATTGGCAGGAAGCCTTGCACTTCACCCTGTTCGATTAATGAATTGACAAAACCATCCACACGCTCGGGAACCATTAATGTATAGAATGGATGAGCGGCACGATAGGTATCCCATAAAGAGAATGTTGAGTAGAACGTTCCTGTTCCGGCTTTCACGATCGAATCGGCAGCATTACGATACATACCGTCTACGTCCGAAATCTGGTTAGGCTGAATCAATGCATGATAGAAACAAGTATAGAAATTCGTCTTTTCATCATCAGTACCCTCTACATCAATACGACTCAGATAGCTATTCCATTCGTCATGGGCAGCCAGCTTCACACCGTCAAAGTTCCAGTCGGGAATTTCAGCCTGCAGATTTTTCTTCGCTCCTTCTACGCTGGTAGTTGAAAGAGCGACCTTCATCATCAGTTCCTCTCCCGGTTTCATATCGAAAGTGGCAATGATCCGTTTGCCTTTCTCTGTTTCTCTCATCGGCAGGTAAAGAGAATCTATAACAGGACGGTTAAACTTCATCACAAAAAAATAGTCCTGATCAACCCATACTGTATTGTTGACGTGTCCTTTCAGTGTCTGGGCATCTTCCCAGTTCACCTCACAACTATTCACTTGCGAGTGATATTGTTCTTCTCTCCAGGCGGGTCCATGCTGCAAGTCTATTAATAAGGAAGCCGAATCAGCTTTATGATATGTATAGCGATGAAGAGCCGCATGGATAGAAGCTGTCAGTTCTGCTTTTACCTGAGGGTCAGATAATTCTACTGTATAATATCCCGGAGTAGCAGCTTCCTTGTCTTTCGGGAAGTGGCTGCGGTAAGCATCCCATGCACGGGCACGAGTACCGGTAACCGGCATTACCAGAATATCTCCCAGATCCATACAGCCGGTTCCGTTCAGGTGAGTCTGAGTGAAACCCCAGATCAAAGAGTCCTGATAAGTATATTCCGAGCAGTATCTCCAGCCGACTGCCCCTGTCACCGGACTGGTCTGTATCATTCCGAAAGGATAACAGGCACCGGGAAACGTATGCCCATTGTCAGCCGCACCAATAAAAGTGTTCACATATTGAGTGTAGTCTTTTGTATCCGTTTTTTCTACCGGATCACAAGATGTGCCTAAAAACACACCCGCCAGAGCAGCGGCCATAAGAGGGATTTTTCTTTTCATGATAAGTATGATGTTAAGTTAATGTCGCATGATGACAGCGACAAAGATAAAAAAAATCCCTCTTATAGTAATGGTATAGTATGTTTATTTAAAGAGGGAGGTCCGAATAATTATATTGATTGACTGTGACAAAACAAAAATTCGCACGACTTATTGAATAAATATCAACTCAATTATTTATCTTTGTTAGCTTAAAAATAAGCTGGCTAAAAAAACAATAGTATAATGAAAGATTTCTTGAAATTTACGCTTGCCACTGTGACCGGTATCATCCTGTCAAGCATCGTATTATTTATTATCGGCATGGTAACGCTGTTCGGCATCGTATCTACTTCGGATACCGAGACAGTAGTGAAAAAGAATTCTGTGATGATGCTCGATCTGAACGGTACATTGGTCGAACGCACTCAGGAGAGTCCGTTAGGCATTTTATCAGAGTTGTTCAGCGACGACTCCAACACATATGGACTGGACGATATTCTTTCTTCCGTCAAAAAGGCAAAAGAGAATGAAAATATCAAAGGCATTTATCTGCAAGCAAGCATGCTTGGAACTTCATACGCATCTCTGCAGGAAATCCGCAACGCATTACTCGACTTTAAAGAAAGCGGAAAGTTCATTATTGCCTATGGAGACAGCTATACACAAGGACTGTATTATCTTTCCAGTGTAGCGGATAAGGTATTGCTCAATCCGAAAGGAATGATTGAATGGCGAGGAATAGCTTCTGCTCCTCTGTTCTATAAAGACTTGTTGCAAAAGCTCGGAATAGAAATGCAAATTTTCAAAGTAGGCACTTACAAATCTGCTGTAGAACCGTTTACTTCTACCGAGATGAGCCCTGCCAACCGTGAACAGGTGACCGCTTTCATCCACTCAATCTGGGGACAGGTAACCGAAGGAGTATCCGCTTCCCGCAGTCTTCCGGTCGATTCACTGAACGCTTATGCTGACCGTATGCTGATGTTCTATCCGGCAGAAGAGAGTGTACAATGCGGTTTGGCAGATACATTAATTTACCGCAATGATGTCCGCAATTATCTGAAGCAGTGGGTGGATCTGAAAGAAGATGATCGTCTCCCGGTATTAGGACTGAACGACATGATCAATGTAAAGAAGAATATGCCGAAAGATAAGAGCGGTAACATCGTAGCTGTTTACTATGCATCCGGAGAAATCACTGATTACAGCGGTTCTTCCGCCTCCGAAGAGGGTATTGTAGGTACTAAAGTGATCCGTGACCTGCGCAAACTGAAAGATAACGACGATGTAAAGGCTGTCGTACTCCGCGTCAATTCTCCGGGTGGAAGCGCTTTTGCATCCGAACAAATCTGGCATGCGGTGAAGGAACTGAAAACGAAGAAACCTGTGATTGTTTCTATGGGTGATTATGCTGCATCAGGAGGTTATTATATTTCTTGTGTAGCCGACACCATCGTTGCAGAGCCGACTACATTGACCGGCTCCATCGGAATCTTCGGTATGATGCCAAACGCAAAGGAACTATCCGAAAAGATCGGTTTGACCTATGATGTAGTAAAAACAAACAAGTTTGCCGATTTCGGAAATATCATGCGCCCTTTCAACGAGGACGAAAAAACGCTGATGCAAATGATGATTACACAAGGTTATGATACATTTGTCAGTCGTTGTGCTGAAGGACGAAACATGACTAAAGAAGCGATCGAAAAAGTTGCCGAAGGTCGTGTATGGACAGGAGAAGCAGCCAAAGAACTTGGACTGGTGGATGAACTCGGAGGCATTGATACTGCCTTGGAAATTGCTGTAAAGAAAGCTGGAATAGAAGGATATACAGTAGTATCTTATCCAGCCAAACAAGACTTTTTATCTTCCTTGCTTGACACTAAGCCTACCAATTATGTGGAAGCACAAATACTGAAAAGCAAGTTAGGCGAGTATTATCAACAATTCGGCATGCTGAAGAATTTAACAGAGCGTTCCATGATTCAGGCACGCATTCCATTCGAATTAAATATTAAGTAAACCGTACTACATGGACGAACACTTTATCAAGATACATAAGTGGCTTTACCCTGTCTCGTGGATTTACGGGGCAGTGGTAACAGTAAGAAACAAACTCTTTGACTGGGGATTTCTCCGGTCAAAGAGTTTTGACGTTCCTGTCATCTGCATCGGCAATCTGTCTGTAGGCGGAACAGGAAAAACACCGCACACTGAATATCTGATAAAGTTGCTTCGCAACAGCTATCATGTGGCTGTATTGAGCCGGGGATATAAAAGGCATAGCCGGGGATATGTGCTCGCAACTTCCCAAAGCACCGCGCGCAGCATCGGTGACGAGCCTTACCAGATGTACACCAAGTTCCCGTCTGTCACACAGGCAGTCGATGAGAACCGTTGCCATGGCATAGAACAGCTCCTTGCCATCAAAGAACCGTCTGTTGAAGTGGTATTGCTGGATGATGCTTTCCAACACCGGTATGTCAAACCGGGATTAAGCATCCTGCTGACAGATTATCACCGCCTCTTCTGCGACGATACTTTACTTCCGGCAGGTCGTCTACGCGAATCTGTCAACGGTAAAAACCGGGCACAAATCGTTATTGTCACAAAGTGTCCGCAAGATATTAAGCCTATCGACTATAATATTATCACGAAACGACTGAACCTTTATCCCTATCAGCAGTTATATTTCTCATCGTTCCGCTATGGAAATCTGCAGCCGGTATTTCCATCGGTAGCTCCGGGGGTCGATTCCCCACCTAATGAATTACCTCTGAGTGCTTTGGTGAATACGGATATTTTGCTGGTCACCGGCATTGCATCCCCCGCACGCATGCTCGAAGAGTTGAAAACATATACCGATCAGATCGATCTGTTTTCATTCGAAGATCATCATCATTTCAGTCATCGGGACATGCTACAGATCAAGGAACGATTCAAGAGACTGAAAGGCGAACATAAACTGATTGTCACCACCGAGAAAGATGCGACCCGTCTGATCCATCATCCGGCTTTGAGTGAGGAATTGAAACCGTTTATCTACGCCTTGCCCATTGAAATTGAGATATTACAAAATCAACAAGATAAATTTAACCAACACATTATTGGCTATGTTAGAGAAAATACAAGAAACAGCAGCTTTTCTGAAAGGGAAGATGCACACCAGTCCTGAAACAGCCATCATTCTTGGCACCGGACTTGGCAGTTTGGCGGACGAAATCACCGAGAAGTATGAAATAAAGTATTCGGATATTCCTAACTTCCCGATATCTACTGTCGAAGGTCATAGTGGAAAACTGATATTCGGTAAGTTGGGCAACAAAGACATCATGGCCATGCAAGGCCGTTTCCACTACTACGAAGGTTATTCAATGAAAGAAGTAACTTTCCCTGTGCGTGTGATGCGTGAACTGGGTATCAAAACGCTGTTTGTATCCAATGCCAGTGGCGGAACAAACGAAGCCTTTGAAATTGGCGACCTGATGATTATCACTGATCATATCAATTATTTCCCCGAACATCCTCTTCGTGGCAAGAACATTCCTTATGGTCCCCGCTTCCCGGATATGAGTGAAGCATACGATAAAGAACTGATTCGTAAGGCTGACGAGATCGCCAGAGAAAAAGGCATCAAGGTACAACATGGAATTTATATCGGTACGCAAGGCCCCACTTTTGAAACCCCTGCTGAATATAAACTATTCCACATCCTGGGTGCCGATGCAGTCGGTATGTCTACTGTCCCCGAAGTGATCGTAGCCAACCATTGCGGAATCAAAGTCTTCGGTATCTCCGTCATCACAGACTTGGGAGTAGAAGGAAAAATCGTAGAAGTATCACATGAAGAAGTTCAGAAAGCGGCTGACGCAGCTCAACCTAAAATGACTACTATCATGCGTGAACTTATCAACCGTGCTTAATACTAAACTCTATTTATGAGAACAGAAATAGCGACTCTCGGCGAGTTCGGGCTGATTGACCGCCTCACCGAGGGTATTAAACCAGAAAATGAATCTACCCGATATGGAGTAGGCGATGATGCTGCCGTCCTCTCCTACCCTTCGGAGAAACAAATATTGGTGACAACCGACTTGCTAATGGAAGGTGTACATTTCGACTTGACTTATGTACCTCTGAAACATTTGGGATATAAGTCGGCTGTAGTCAATTTCTCCGATATTTATGCAATGAATGGTACTCCACGGCAGATTACCGTTTCACTCGCTCTTTCCAAACGCTTCAGCGTAGAAGATATGGAAGAGCTTTACTCAGGTATTCGTCTGGCATGCCAGCAGTATCATGTAGACATTATCGGAGGAGATACTTCTTCTTCTCTTACAGGACTCGCTATCAGCATTACCTGCATTGGAGATGCTGACAAAGACAAAGTGGTCTATCGCAACGGAGCCAAAGAAACAGACTTGATCTGTGTCAGCGGTGACCTGGGTGCTGCATATATGGGACTGCAACTCCTTGAGCGTGAGAAAACTGTCCTGAAAGGTGAAAAGGATATCCAGCCTGATTTCACCGGCAAAGAATATTTATTGGAACGCCAGTTAAAACCGGAAGCCCGTAAAGATATTATCGAAAAGCTGGCGGCTGCCAACATTGTCCCGACATCCATGATGGACATTTCCGATGGCTTATCATCCGAACTAATGCATATCTGCAAACAAAGTAACGCCGGATGTCGTGTCTACGAGGAACATATTCCTATTGACTATCAGACAGCCGTCATGGCAGAAGAATTCAACATGAACCTGACCACTTGTGCTATGAATGGCGGCGAGGACTACGAATTACTTTTCACCGTCCCTATTGCCGATCACGAGAAAGTATCACAAATGGAAGGTATCCGCCTCATCGGACACATCACCAAACCCGAACTTGGCTGTGCATTGATTACTCGCGACGGGCAAGAGTTTGAACTGAAAGCCCAAGGATGGAATCCACTGAAAGAAGATAAGTAGATTTTTTCGGTATATTACAGAAAAATATTTCATTCTATACAACACTGATAATAAGCAAACTAGCTTTTTATCAGTGTTTTTTATTTATAGAACCCTTGCAGAATCCAAAAGTTTAACTACCTTTGCAACCGCAAAAGAGAAACAACTTAGTTGAATTAGCATTATGGTGCCATAGCTCAGTTGGTAGAGCAAAGGACTGAAAATCCTTGTGTCCCCGGTTCGATTCCTGGTGGCACCACTTTGAAGAAAAGCAAAAAGAAGTAAAATCCTGATTTCCAAACGAAATCGGGATTTTTTGTTTTCCGAGGGGACGCAAAAAACGGCAGAATATTACCGTTTTCGGTGTTCCAATCGGTGGAGCAAGAAAGGTGGAGCGTGAATCTCCACCGAACAAGATTATTTCTCTCTGATTTGCAATGTTTTGCGTATCGAGAAAGCGTGTATGGTTTCCTACTTTTGTCCAACGAAAAAACTGTAGGAACATGAAACGAAACTCAATGAATGTGCTTTTCTTCATCAAGAAAGCCAAACTGCTGAAAAACGGGGAAGCCTCCGTGTGTATGCGCATCACAGTGAACGGTGTGCGAGTGGAAAACAACATCCGCATGAGCATTGAACCTGCCCTATGGAATCAGGCGAAGGAGTGTGCCAAAGGCAAGAGCCGCAAGGCTTGTGAACTCAACCTCTACATCGAGCAAGCCAAAATCAAGTTACGCAAACTGTTCGATGAACTGGAGGAGCGGAACCACCCTGTCACAGCCCGAATCTTGCAAGAAAAGTTCTTCGGGATTAACGAGGAAGTGAAAGAAGTCCGCACGCTCATCAAAACCATACAGGAGCATAACGACCAATGTCGCGAACTTGTAGGCAAGGACTATGCTCTGATTACCGTCCGCCGTTATGAAAGCTGCAAACGCTATCTGGCAGAACTTATCAAACTGAAATACGGTAAGGAGGATTTGCCATTGCCGGAAGTTAACGGTGAATTGGTTCGCGCCTTTGAGTTTTATCTCAAGACAGAAAAGGAGTGCCAGCAAAATACGGTCATCCGCTATATGAAGTGCCTGAAGAAGATAACCAACCTCGCACTTGCCAACGAATGGATAACCAAAGACCCATTTACAGGCATCAAGTTCCACGAGAAGGAGGTAATCCGCGAGTTTCCGACTTTGGATGAACTGCACCGTATCTACAACAAGGTGTTTTCCCTTGACAGGATTACGGTTGTGCGAGATGTTTTCATCTTTGCGTCGTTCACTGGATTGGCGTTCATAGATGTACAACAGCTATCCGCTGAACATATCGTTCAAGACAATAATGGCAATTATTGGATTCGGAAGCCTCGCCAAAAGACGAAGAATATGTGTAACATTCCCTTGCTTGATATTCCGATGCAGATTTTGGAAAAATACAAAAGCCATCCTACTTGCCAAAAGAAAAATGTGTTACTCCCCGTTCCCTGCAATCAGAAGATGAACAGTTACCTGAAAGAAATTGCAGATTTGTGTGGCATCTCAAAATGCTTGACCACGCACACTGCCCGGCATTCGTATGCGACCTCTGTGTGCCTCGCCAATGGTGTAAGCATTGAGAATGTGGCGAAAATGCTTGGACATTCCAACATAAAAATGACGCAGCACTATGCCCGTGTGTTGGATTCTTCCATCCTCAAAGACATGATGAATGTGAAAAGTGTCTTATCAAAAAGTCTTTGATTATGGACAGAGGAGTAATAACAATCAGTGAAACAGGTGCAGTAACCATATCGACTGCACCTGTATGGATGACCAAGTTTGAGATTGCCGACCTGTTCGGGATATTCTCTTGCGACATCCGCAAGGCGATACGTGTAATCTACAAAAACAAGGAATTGAGTGAGACTGATACGATGAAATATATCAAGCAAACTGATGGTATCAGCTATGATGTATATAATCTTGAGATGATTATAGCCATTGCATTTAGAATATGCAGTAAAGAAAGTATCCTGTTCAGACGGTTTGTAATAAATGAAATCTGCGCCACCAAGAAGGGAAGCCCGGTCACATTGTTCTTTTCTTGTGGCAAGGGCGGTAACCTATGGTATAGTTGAGGTTCATCCCGTCAACCGCCCGTTCCCGATGCACGGATACAAAGGTAGCGTGTGGCTTTGACGGCATTGGCAAGGTCGAGCGGCAGAGCCGTTTCGGGCAGAATCTTCCTCAAACGGGGTTGAGCGTATTCCGCCCGAAAACCTTGCCACTGCCAGCCACACGCTTGAAAGGCATCCGGCAACGGAAACAAGCGACTGATGGGAAATCAGGTTGCCGTCAGTCTGTAAGCGGAGCGGTAGCTGTCAGCCAGCATCCTTTCTATGTCGGATTCACGGTAGAGGATTTTGCCACCCAACTGGATGTAGGCTATCCGTCCCTCGTTGCGGTAGTCCTGAAGCGTCCGGCGGCTCACCTTCAATCGTGCCGACACCTCCTTGTCGGTGAAGAAACGCTCCCCGTTCAGTGTCGGGCGGTAGTTGGCGGTCAGATGCTCTACGTTGTCAAGCAGACGGTCGAGGCTGCCCATGAAGTGGATTATCCACTCGTTTTCTTTGTTAATCAGTTCATTCATATTACTCTGGATTTAGTGGAATTGTTATCATTACCCTATTCGGTTGTCAGATTGTCCTGCCTTTGAACTTTGCTTCCTTTCTCCTGTCCTCCACAATCGGGACGATGCGCTGCACGTCTTCGGGGCGGTAATAGGTCTTGTGGTTTATCTGTGAATAAGCCAACGTGCCATTGTCCCGAAGTTTTTGCAACGTGCGTGGGCTGATGTTGAGCATCTGGCACACGTCCTGATTGTCCATCCACTCGCTCATCTTCTTTTCTCCATGCCGATGGCAGATGGCATCCATACGACTGATGAAGCGGTCGAACTTGGCGACCAGTTCCTCAAAGGTCTTTCTTTCGATTGCTACGATTTCCATATTGTCTTTCTTTTAGTTGTTACTATCTCTTTTGCCACAAAGGAATATATAATCTGTTATCCTGCAATGGATTTTTCGGAAGTGGCAGCGTGTTGCGTCAATAGGTAGCCCTTGTCCGGGATGCCGTCTTGCCTTTAGCCGTTATCATTCCTTCTTCCGCAAAGAAATACATAATCCGGCATCCGGCAATGGATTCAATCAGGTCTGGCAGCAAGTGGCACAGGGTGGTAGAGGTTGGCACAGGCACAGGTCAACGATTGCCCTTAATTCCCATATTTAATGAGGAAACCACAGCCGAGATAAGGGCTTAATTCAAATTCGCCTACGATTGAACCCTTGCCCTCTCGTGTATTCACATCCGGCAAAACGGAGAAGTCCTCACCGCTTTGTCAACCGCCATAAAGCAAAACCATACAAAATAGCCGAAGCGAACCCAAGTGCTTGACCGACTGCATTAAAGCACCTTACTTTGCTCCCGATAATCGGTCGAGGTGCTTACCAAGACCACAATTAATAACTTAATCAATTTGTTTTTTTACAATGAAGAGAGAACCAAACATTACAGAGCAGCAGGCTCGTGAAATCGTGGAAAAGATGGGACGCAGGGAATCCTACACTCCCAAGTCGATGAATGACATCTACAGACGTATCGGTCTGGAGCCGGATGAGCCGGAACAGCCCGGCAAGACCGTCACAGAAGAAACGGAGACCGCTATGGCGGATGAACCGTCAAGTGAGGCGACCGAGGAAGCGGCAATGCCGCAGAAGCGTGTCAGCAGCAAGCAGCGCAAGCTGTCACTGGAAGAATACCGCACCACTTATCTCCAAGTCCCCAAGATTGTAAACCGCAAGCCCGTGTTCGTCAGCGAGACGGTGCGAGACGAACCGGACAGAGTTGTCCGCTTCCTTGGAGGAAAGGGCATGAGCGCATCGGGGCTGATTGAAAACCTCGTCCGTCTGCACCTCGACAGCTATCGGAACGACATCGAGCAGTGGCGCAAGCTCTGACGGAATTACAGAAAGTCGGTTGGACTGGTGAATACACTTCATCGGTTTAACCGATACCCAAGATGAGTCATTACACTCGGAAACCAATCCGACAAGCGGAGGATTTTTGTGTCCTCAAAGACACAGCAAGATATATTTTCAGTTACCCGAATAATTCTAAGTAACTGAAAACACCTTCACTGCCGTGGGCAGAATTATCCTCCGCAGTCGGATAATTTCGGGATTCATTAATCAAAGATTAAACAATGGACAAGCCATAAAATTAAAAAAATAAGAAGTATGAAAAAGAAGAGCAAGTACGGGAGAAATCCCAAGTTGAACCCGAAGACGCACTGCGTGATGGTGCGCTTCGACGACGTGGAATGGAATAGGTTCCTGACGATGTACGAGGAATCTAACGTGTACGCGAAAGCCGTCTTTCTCAAGGCGCATTTCTTCGGGCAGAAGTTCAAAGTACTGAAGGTGGACAAGACGATGCTGGACTACTACACCAAGCTGTCGGACTTCCACGCCCAGTTCCGCTGCATCGGCACGAACTACAATCAGGTTGTGAAAGAGTTGCGCATCCACTTCTCGGAGAAGAAGGCGATGGCGTTACTCTACAAGCTGGAGAAGTGTACCATCGACCTTGTGAAGCTGAGCCGGGAGATTGTGGAGCTTTCAAGGGTAATGGAGAAGTGTTACCAAACCAAATCCGACTGACATGGCATCGGTCAAGGTCAAGTTTCGCCCTTCCACAATAGGCGGCAAGGAGGGCACAATCTACTATCAGGTGATTCACAACCGTGTGGTTAGGCAGATATATACCGACTATAAACTTTTCGCTTCGGAATGGGACTGCCATTCTGAAGCGGTCATCCTGTACCATGTTCCTAATGAACAAGAGCGGAACAACTATCTGCATTCGATAAATTCACGTATCAGATGGGACATGGACAGGTTGAACAAGATTATACAGACCTTATCACAATCCGGTACATTCGTGACGGATGATATAGTCGTGCGCTTTCAGGACAACAGGCAGGAGCAATCGTTCAATGCCTACATCCGTCAGCAGATAGCAAGGCTGAAACGCTTGGGTAAGATACGTACATCGGAAACCTACACGGCATCACTCCGAAGTTTTAGCGGCTTTATGAATGACAAGGAAGTCTTGTTTGACCAGATTAACGCTGACCTGATTGCGGAATACGAGGCTTATCTGAAAGGCAGAGGAAACTCGCCCAATACCATATCGTTCTATATGCGCATCCTGAAAGCGGTCTATAACCGTGCCGTGGGAGACGGACTGACCGGACAACGGCATCCGTTCAAGTCTGTTTATACGGGAGTGGAGAAAACCTTGAAGCGAGCCGTATCGCTCAACGACCTCAAACGCATCAAAGGGCTGGACTTGTCTTTGAAGCCCAACCTTGACTTTGCCCGTGATATGTTCCTGTTCTGTTTCTACACAAGGGGCATGTCGTTCATTGACATGGCTTATCTGAGAAAGAAGGATTTACAGAACGGTATCCTTTCCTACCGCAGACGAAAGACGGGGCAGCAGCTTTTCATCAAATGGGAAAGGTGTATGCAGGAGATTGTTGACAAATATCCCGGAAATACAACAGAGTATCTTCTACCCATCATTACACAACGGGATGTGGATTATCGGAAACAATACACCAACGAGCTTCACCGGGTGAACCATCTGCTGAAGAAAATCGGGAAGCAGTTGGATTTACCGATGCCCTTGACAATGTATGTCGGGCGGCACTCGTGGGCAAGTGTCGCTAAGAGTCGCAACGTGCCTATATCCGTCATCAGCGAGGGGATGGGACATGATTCGGAGAACACCACACAGATTTATCTTGCATCGCTGGACACTTCTGTGGTGGACAGAGCCAATAAGAAGATACTGGATTTGCTGTGAAGCCGTGAATGTTTTGCGAATCGGTCCAACGCTTGCCAAGAGACGGATATTATAGTGCAAAGTTAAGCAAAATAATGATTTTTAGGTCATAAAACGCTGAAAATCTCACTTGTTGCCATGCTTTTGTTTTGCGAGGGATGTCAGATGTTTTGCGAATTTATCTGTGGAAATGGATAACACAACTCAATATCAATGAAATAAGGTAATTCGTCCGTCTCTTGGCAAGAGACGGTAGTATAAATGGATATTTTAGACAATGATTAAACTTATAAAACATAACCCATATCGTACTTTAGGGGTGTTATCAAACACCCCTTTAAGGGAACGCATCGCCAACCAAAACAAGCTCAATGCTTTTGCTAAGATTGGTAAGTCGGTTATATTCCTTTATGATTTTGATGGAATTATAGAGGAAGTACCTTTAAGAACCCCAGAAAACATCGCAGCAGCTATCACAGCAATTAACCTTGACAGCAATCAACTGAAGCACTCCTTGTTTTGGTTTATAAATGCGTCTCCAATAGATGGAATAGCATTGAAATACCTACAGTCCAAAGATATTATCAAGGCTAAAGAGTTATTCCAAAAGAGAGAGTCATTCTCGTCTTTAATCAATCTTGGAGTACTTGCGTTTATTGAGGGTAATTTTGCGGAAGGTTATGCAAATATTTCAAAGGTGATTCATAATGAATCTTATAGAACTGATTTGCTTGAAACACTTAGTCTGCAAAATATTACCTTATCAGAAAATGAGATAGCGGAAATGTTCATTGCCGACCTACTCACGGAAATACCGGTGACAAAATTGTTATCAGCTGTAAATAATCCTTCGGACAAAGAGATTATCAGCGAAAAAGCAGTTAATGAACCTATTGCAGAGATTAATACCGCAATATCTGCCGCCAAGTCAGTAAATTCCAAAGATGCCAATGCAAATCTCACCGCAGGAACGGTGCTGATGAATTCAACAAAAACAGCACTCAAACAAGTGAGAGATATTGTCGGCGCCACCAGCACTAAATATCAGATAGTAGCAGACAATCTTGCCAAACAAATACTCCAATGTGGTATCAACTACTACAATAATGCCTCCGATGATGATGTAGAAAGTCCTCGAAAAGCAATGTCCTTTCAGGCATATGCCTTACAAATCGCAATCGGCAAGCTCACCAAGGATAGATGCCAAGAGAACTATGACATCTTGAAAAAAGCTGTTGATAATATGCCTCCAGCAGAAGTTGCTATTGAAACCCGCAAAATCAAAGAAGAACTACGTAAGTTCTGCCAGCAGCCTGATAAAATTTCACATTCAATAACGCTGCTTAATAACACTAAACCACTGCTTCAGACAATAAAGGCTAAAATTGGTACAGCCAATATGTTCTACCTGTCGCTTTCTACTCAGGTTGTAGGAAATGCTTTACACAATCTCATCGAAGAGGTAAACACGGCACAAAATTATTTTAGCGCGGTAATAAAAGTTATAAAGGAAAGTGGAATAGACCCAAAACTATTAAATTATTTAGACGATGAGCATTCACCAGCGAAAATTATAGATAGTAAGGTGAAGCCTGTTTTACGTGAAGCCTGGAAAGCAACTACAATTATGGATGGGTTTGACATGGAATCTGATTTCCGCACAAAGCGATATATTCCCAATAGAAATTCGCTCAAAGACATGTGCGAAACTCTTCATATCTCCACGTCTTCTTCGAGTTACCAGTCTTCCTCTCGTGCATCCACAACCACCACAAGGACAACAACGCCACCACGTACCACGCCCCCATCTTCTTCAACGTCATCATCTGATGATGGACTACCAGTAGGGTGCTGGGTGGTTATTATAATAGCAATCATAATATTTTTAGCAAACGTTTTAGGATGACAAAAATTACTACATTATTATTTGCGCTCACAGTTCAAGTTGCCGTAAGTGCAAATGCTAACGATTCGCTTCGTCATTGCTATCAGCAATTGGACATTGCGAAGTCAGGTATTCAAACTCTCAAAACGGAGAATCGTGAGCTTAAAGCTAAAATCAGGACTTTGAATAAAACAATTGATACTCAAAAGACTGAAACAGACTCTCTCAAAGGTGAACTGACCGCAGCAAAAAATGACATCACAGCTCTTGCTGATAGTCTTAATGTCAACATCTCAAACACTCGTTCTGAACTTCAAGCAAGTTCAAACACTCTCAATCAAACGATTCATAAAAAATCACAAATAGGTCTATGGATTATCATTGTGATTGCACTGATTTTCATTATACTGGCATTCATATTTGGAAAAGCAATAGCGAAACGTAAAAACGAGGTGGAGAGTTTATCTGCCAAGGCTGACAAACTCAACGAGGAAATAGTCAACAGATTGTCTACTGAGATGAATGACATACAAGCAATCTCTAAACAAATTGGAACACTTGTATCTGCACCGGGAGTTAATACCGAAAGTGAACAGAAGCTGATTACCACTCTTGCTGACCGTATCACTTTTATGGAGATGACACTATACAAAATGGACAGCTCTGTAAGAGGTCATAAACAGCTTTCCAAGTCAATCAAGCAAATGAAAGACAATCTGCTTGCCAATGGATATGAGCTTGTAGATATGCTTGGTAAAGACTATCATGAGGGTATGAAAGTTACAGCAAATTTTGTTGAAGATGAGGAACTACCAGAAGGCAAGCAAATAATCACGGGCATCATCAAACCTCAAATCAATTACAAAGGCAAGATGATTCAATCAGCTCAAATTACAGTAAGTCAAAACATTTAAAAATATATTCAACATGGCTCAATCTAAAATGAAATTCGGAATTGACCTTGGTACAACCAATTCCGCAATTTGTAAAATGGAGAGTGGCGAGCCTGTCATTAAAAAGACAGACACGTTAAAAGACACTTTGCCATCGTGTGTATCTTTTACAAAAAAGAAAATTGCAAAAGTTGGAGACAGTGCCTATAATGACCTCCGCCAAGACAAATCACGTGCCACGAAAAAATGGTCTAATGACCGCGAAAACGTATTCATTGAGTTTAAACGAAATATGGGTACGGACAAATCGTATGAAAGTTCTAATATGGGAGAATCTTTTTCTCCAGAGCAACTTTCTGCCGAAGTTTTGAAGGCTCTCAAATCGTTTATCGCTGATGACAATATTACGTCTGCCGTTATCACAATCCCTGCCAAATTCAAAGCAGACCAAATCGCAGCTACTAAACGTGCAGCTCAAAAGGCTGGCATTGAACATTGCGAACTTCTCCAAGAGCCTATTGCCGCATCTATGGCGTATGGCCTGAGCGCATCCAACAAAAATGGTCAATGGCTTGTGTTCGATTTTGGAGGCGGCACATTTGATGTTGCTCTTATCAAGGTAGAGGATGGCATCATGCAAGTTAAGGACACCGAAGGAGACAATTACCTCGGCGGCAAAAACCTTGACTATGCAATCGTTGATAGCATTATCATTCCTTACCTAAAAGAGAATTACTCTATCACAAACATCATGGAGAATGAAACCACAAGAAACATTCTTCGTGATGCCATGAAGTTCTATGCTGAACAAGCGAAAAATCAACTTTCATTCAAACCACAAGCAGACATAACCTCTCAACTTGATGAGTTTGGCGAAGATGATGAGGGTGAGGAAATCGAACTCGACATGGTTATCACTCAAGAGCAGCTTGCATCTGTACTCACACTCGTGTTTCAAAAAGCAATCGACATAACCAAGCAGCTTCTTAAACGTAACGGTTTGTCCGGTAGCGACCTTGACAAACTGATTCTTGTAGGTGGACCAACTTATTCTCCAGTTCTTCGTGAAATGCTACGCAAACAAGTCACGCCCAATGTTGATACCGACATTGACCCCATGACAGCTGTTGCAAAAGGAGCGGCACTGTTTGCTTCGGGTATAGACAGCGATGTCAAGGAAGAATTAGCTATCGGTACTGTTGCGCTTACACTTTCTTATGAAGCAAATTCAGTTCAACCAATTGAATTTGTAACCATACAACTTTCAAAAGAAGAATGCACAGGTTCTATTCCTTCCAGACTGTTTGTGGAACTTGTACGCAGCGATAATGGTTGGTCAAGCGGAAAAGTCGAAATCAATGAGATTGGTGATGTCATAGAGTGCCAACTCATGGATGGTAAAAATAATGCGTTTACCGTCAACGCTTATGATGAAAAAGGAACAACTGTTCCTTGCTTTCCTAAAGAGATAAATATTATGCAGGGCATTGTTGTCGGCAATGCTGTTTTGCCGTACAATATCTCAATCGAGGCTCACGATAGCGGTCTTGAAAAAAATGTAGTGAAGTCGGTAAAAGGTCTTGAAAAGAACCAGCAGCTTCCTGCTGTCGGTACACTCAATGGACTTAAAACACGTAACCAATTGCGTCCCGGCATGACAGAGGACACTTTGGTGATACCCATCTATCAAAGTGAACACAACGCAGACGGCACATCTGCTATTCATAATGACCATGTCTTTGATGTGGTCATAACTGGCGATGAGATTGGACAAGTCATCCCTGTCGGAAGCGATGTTGACATCACTATCAAAGTGAATCGTTCGCAAATGTTGAAACTTGAAGCATTCTTTCCTATCAGTGGAGATACCGTAGAAAAAGATGTAAAAATCGAAGCTCGTTCGGTTATAACATCTCACGAACTGGAAAGGCTCAAAGACTCTGCGAACTTAAAACTCTGTGCCCTTAAATCTTCTTCAGCAATTAAAGATTTAGAGACAGTAGAAGCTGAAAAACTCATCAATGAGGTTAACGACCGTTTCGACGGTGAAAAAAGCTCCGAAGATGGCAGGATGCATCTTCGAGCTGACATTTGCCGTGCTTTCCTGAAAATGGAGGAAGTCGAGCAGGGGCATGAATGGGATTCCATTGAAGCTGAAATCAGGGAGGAATTTGACCGCCTTGAAAAAGCAAATAATGAGCTTGGTAACAAATATGACCAACAAGTAACTGCTGTTCGCTCGCAGGTTGATACTGTTATCCGTTCAAAGGATGTTCGCCAAGGACGAATTGTTCTTGATGATATCAATAGCTTGTTTGTCGCAGTGACACTCATCTATCAGTTAATGGGTTTCATTGACTTCCACCTTCGCAACTTTAGTACCATACAATGGAAAGATGCGACCAGAGCACGTCAACTTCTGCAACAAGGCAAGGAAATTGCTAATACCAATCCGTCCGAAAGTTCACTTCATCCCATCGTACGTTCGGTCATTGATTTGATGATTGAACCACCAACGAGTGGTCCCGGCGTTAGTTTCTAAAGTATATGGAAAAGATATGGAAAGCGGAGCAACTTGAAAAAATAGCTGCTAATACATCAATATTTAAGCATATTCCCACAGAAATCGGGAATGTGCTATACTGCGATACCAATCAGCCTGAAACCGTAAAGTTAGGTGACAAGGAAGCTAAAAAAACAAAGGTTATTGCTATTTCAATTTGTAGCATAATTTTATTATTGTATTGGTCCTTTCTTTATGAGCACTATATATGGGGAGTTATAATTACAGTGATAGCTCTGTTGGTTACTATTGGAGTTTGTGATACCACTTTTTCGGGTACAGATTACTTTGTAGGTAATAAAGGATTTGCTACAGTATCGTTTGTAGATTCAAGAGACAACATTACATCTTCCAATGTTTATCTTTTCAAGGACATGGAATATCTCTTTACTGGTGAAACCATCGTAAAAACGAATTATACCTATAGTAATACTCAATATTACTTTTCAATATTCGGTAAAGAAGATAAGGAGACCCATCAATTCAACAGAATATTTTTTGCCGAGGGTTCTTATGATGATAAACATCCGAAAGACCCAATGAATCCTAATGGTGCAAATGAAGAATACAGTATGATGAAAATGGTAGAAAAGGTATGGACAACACACTTCGTACTTGAACATTCCCAAGATGAGAAAGTCAATTTCGGCATTCTCAATAAAGAAACGTTATACTCTGATGCATTATCTATTTCTCGTAATGAAATAGATGTGTATGGGACAATATACAATCCTTCAAATACCAAAAGTATATCTACATCTAATGGAAACTTGGTCATTGAACATATTAATCATTCAAAGAAATTTTTCGGCTTTGTTGAAAAAGGAAATATTAGCAGTATTCCGTTGTCCTCATTAGGCAATCGTCAGGCATTCTTGATTTTTTTCGACAGACTTTATAGGGGATAGTATGTTTACACTTGCAAAGAGACAACAATTAGGTAATTACATAATTACATTTCAAATCAAAGAAGGTGATTATGCAGAAACCTACCGTGTGAAAGACGCTGGTGGAAAAAATCGCTTTCTCAAACTCATTAACTGTGCTAAACTCCACCGTACCCAATTTGATGCAGACGGCAACATATTGGAAGTACAGATAGCGAAATCACTTAATCATCCTAATGTTGTCAAATACCATGATAACGGCGAGGTAGTTTTAGATGGTCGCAAATTTGCTTATATCGTATTTGATTATATTAGTGGAGAGACGGTTTCACAGTACGTTGCTCGTGAAGGGTATCTTAGTGTCTATGATGCAAAGACTATCGTAATAGGCATTCTTAATGGAGTTAAATTCCTTCATGCTCTACAAGAGCCTGTTATTCACAACGAATTGACCATTCAAAACGTCATGTTGGATATGTCGAAAGGTACTAACGTACCTCGCATTATTGACTTCGGCTATGCTCGTTACCTTTCACAAGGCTCTTCCGCCTTTAATAAAAAGGGATTGAATCCATTTTATTCAGCACCAGAGGTCTTGAACGGAGTGTTTTCAGTTAAGTCTGACATTTTCTCGGTGGGTGCCATCCTTTATAATTTAATCTTTGGCATTCCACCATACTTTGTTGACTTAAGTGAGTGTAAAGATGATTTGACTGCTCAACGAGTAAAAATAGAGGCTCAACAAGAGTTGCCGTTGCACATCCCCGATGAAAACAAGTTTGAACTTGACGAACAAGTTACGAATATAATGCGGAAAGCTCTTGCAACTGATATTGCAGAACGATTTGAGTCTGCAGATGAGTTCATTCGGGCTTTGAATGGCGAAATAAAAGTCGTTCGTATAGACAATCAAAAGAAAATCAAAAGTGGGGAGTCTTCAACAAAAAAAGTTCCACATTCAGTGCCAAAAGGAAAAGGTTTTTCTGCCATTGCTGGAATGGATGAACTTAAAGAACAATTACGAGTTGAGGTAATTGATGCTCTTAACTCTCCTGAAGAGTATGCTCGCTATGGTTTGACGATACCTAACGGTATGCTACTCTATGGACCTCCTGGATGTGGAAAGACCTTCTTTGCAAAGCATTTTGCCGAGGAGGTTGGCTTTAACTTTATGTTGATTAAGCCCAGCTCGCTAAAAAGTCGTTTCGTGAATGCCACTCAAGAGAACATTGCTCAGATGTTCAAAGATGCTGAAGAAAACGCACCTACCATCATTTTTATTGATGAAATGAATGAATTGGTACCCAATCGTGACAGCGATGTACACGAGATGGCACGTAGTGCTGTCAATGAAATGCTTGCTCAAATGGATAGAACAGGAGAACGTGGTGTATTTATTATAGGGGCAACTAATTATCCCGATATGATTGACCCTGCAATACTTAGGGCTGGTCGTCTTGATAAAAAATATTATATTGGCACTCCCGATTTTAAGGCTCGTTCCTTGATGTTTGAGCTTTACCTAAAATCAAGACCGTATGATTTCGGTTTAGATTATGAAAAGCTTGCCCAACTGACAGAAAATTATGTTTCTGCAGACTTGGAAATGATAGTCAATGATGCTTCACGAATAGCTCTGCGACAGAAATCAAGAATTACAATGGCTATTCTTGAAGATGTTATTAGTAAAACCAAACCGTCATTGACAAAATCCGAACTTGACAAATATTTAAAGATAAAAGCGACAATGGTTGGTGAACAAATACAACAATCTCGTCGCAGAATCGGTTTCTAAATAAAAATGCTACGAATATGAAAACAAATGAATTATATCTCAAAACGTTGTTCTGTTGCTGTGCTTGTGATGGAGAAATTGCACAAGAAGAAGTGGGTATGATTAAAGAATTAACCGAAAACAGTACCCTTTTTCAGGACATTCAAGTAGAATACTCAATTAATGAGTACGTCAATCAAATTAATAATCAAGGAAAAGCCTTTTTGAAAGATTATCTTAGTGAACTTTCAAATGCTGTTCTTTCCGATGATGAGCAAATCACACTAATTGACCTTGCCATAAAAATGATAGAAGCAGATAAACAAGTCCTTTATTCGGAGGTTAAATTTTTCAAGAAAATCCGAAGCCGAATATCGATAAGCGATGAACAGATTCTATTAAAATTATCTGGTATAGAAGATTATTTACAGCCTGACATTTGTGCTGAAAATAAAGATTTCGAAGATATTGGAGGATTTAAACAAATATCTTTCTAATGTTTTCCTTTACCATCGATTTTTTGATTGAATGAATTTGGTGTAGCATAAAATGCCACACCAAATTTTATCGGACTGCATTTTTATATACCTTTAATAATATTTGTTCTAAATATCTTTTTCATCTGTTCACTGCCTTTTGGACTAACAGCTGTAATTTTTATTGGAAAATCATCTAATGTTATTTCTTGTCTTTCATTAAACTCATTTACAAAGTCGAATATAAGCATTTTGATGTATCATTTATTCCGCGACACATCACGAACGTTCTGCATCAATTTCCATATAGCTCTATCGCCAGCATTTGCTGACATATTCTCCAGGCCTTGGCTTATCTTTTTATACAGTACTATAAATTCTTTTTTCCACCTGCTCTTTTAGAAGTGCGAATGGATGCAAATCTATCCCTGTTCCATTCGTTATTCTTTAAATCTCCTGTGAGCCTCAACTCTCATCATTCTTCTCTCTGTCTTAAATCGTAACATATCTTCCGATGTCACGCCTTCCTTCAGGTAGGTGGCAAAGTTCTTCACAATCATGGGAATATCTTCTTCCAATAAGTAAAACTCTTTCAACACTTGTATATGAACCATAGCCAACACACTGAATGCATAGCTCAATTCTGGCAAAACCTTTATTACAAATTTTCTCGTCTGCGTCAGGTATGGATCGTTCTTGCTTTCATCAAACGATGCTCCGATTGTTTGCAGATCACAGCCCATAACATATTGTTTTAGTACCGCATACAATTTCCTTATAAAATTAACATTCAGTTCTTGTCCATCACCAAAAAGTTTCAACATCTGTTCCAAGGTGCTCTCGTAAATCAATAACTCTTTCAGTGCAACCGGTCTCTCAAACAGCCAGCAACAATAGAGTTTCAACAAGTCTATAACAGTCGAAGCCCTATCTGCATTTGATTCCTTTAACCAGTGGTAGAAATCTTCCAGTAACTGTCTGTCGATTCCAGACTTAAGGGACAACTCCAGCAATATATCTCTTCCGACCTCCCCATATTGAGATGACAGATGGACCATTTTTTCCAGAAACTCATCTGTCTCCTTCTTCCTTTTTCTAAGTTGAAAAGCATAAAGAGATTTAGACAATATCCGTCTTTCATTCTCACCTGCCAAATTCAGTTTCATCAGCACCAACTTCTGCTCCTTGTTCACCTCCGCTTCTTCCATGAGCTTTCCAAACGGATCGTTAACCGTTAGACAGTTATCACCCTTGGAGAAGATATTGTTTTTAAGCGAAAACCAGGCATCAGTTAATTCGTTGTTCTGAATTCCGATCACACTATTCGACACCAGTATGGCGGCACCTTGCGAACGGAACCCCGCTCTACCGGCCCTTCCTGCTGCATTCAGTATTTCATGGGCATCCATCTGCCCTCTACCGTCTTTATCTACATCATAACGGTCTTCACCAGCTATCAGCACCACATCTACAGGTAGGTTCACGCCTTGCGCCAAAGTAGCTGTAGCTACCATAATGTCGTGCTTGCCTCTGAACAAGGTTTCCATCACATGCCGTTCTTCTGGTAAAAGCAGCGAATGATGAGGAACGGCACCCATTTCATCTTTTATATATGTACAATTTGCATTACCAAGCTCTTCATATATACTTCTTATCTTCCTCTGTAATGTCGCTGGATATGATTGAAGTCCTATTTCTCCATCCAATTGCTTTACTAACGAATTCGCTTGCGCCGGGTTTTCCACAAACACGATAATTTTCATCCCTAAAGCCGAAAACTTCTTCGCCAGTTCCTTGGCTACCTGATTCCTGTTGCCTATCAGATTCCAGAACTTATTCACTCCTATTGTCACGTCATGGTCCAATACGGGAGTCAGATAATAATCAGCCATTTTGTCCGACTCCCATGTGTTCTGAAGGCTGAACAAACAATAAGGCGTTGCTGTAAGCCTTTTCTTCAAATTAGATGAAGGCCCTTTCCGGTTTCCTCTGTTCTGCTTATCTTGCAATGCGAGTTTCCTCAATTCCAGACATCTATCTAATGGATACACCACACAACCCTGCAACTGACTTGTAGGCTTCCACGCCATCGAGAGATTCAGACACGTTCTTCCTGTTACATCCGCAATCCACTCAGACATTTCCTTCCCATTTTCCACCATTGCAGATGATAACACAAAGTCCGCATCTGGCACAGTACTAAGAAGAGAAACCAGACAGTACATAGCGCCAAGCGATCTATGTCCGTCTTCGCCAATGATGTGAAATTCATCCATCACTACGAGTGTCACTCCCTCGAAAGCAGAAGGTTTTAGAGCTAAAAGCGTAGAGCACCGTTCTGGTGTCATCACTTTCACTGGCTCGTCATCTTCCTCTTCTGTCGTAAATTCCTTACCAAGACTTATATCTTTATATTCTTCTGTTTGTAGCAGGTGTTCCATCATACCCTTAACTTGATATTCCAAAGCATGAGTCGGAACCAAATAAACCGCCTGACCACCGACTGCCACATGCTGGAGTATTTTCAACTCTAATAGTGTTGATTTTCCCGCACCTGTGGGGAATGTTATTACCGATGACACTCCGGCTTTTAGAAAATCTTGTTCAATGGCATTTATATGATTCTGCCACAAATAAGGCCTTTGCACTATCTTGTGCAATATAAGTTCATAATGGTGCGATGTTATCAGGTAGGGTCTTACTCCCCTCAACAAAGAATGATGTTCAAGCACGTTCATTGCCATCAATAGCAGATGGCCCAATCTACTCACACCAACAAAATCAAACCTATATCCAGTTTCCTCATCTTTAAATGTAGCAAGCTGTATTACACTTCTGACATATTGTTGCCAATCTTCACCTTCCCCACCTAACAGTTTATTTGCAAATGCTTTTATTCCAACAGTCAACTGTATCCATAGCAACTCTTGAGCATAGAGTTCTAAATCCCCCACTTCCAACCTTGCCTCTTGTATTTCCAGAAGTTCTTTCAATTTACCTTTTGCTAACAAAGAAATACAGGTCTTCAGTTGCCATCCCGCATCACTTTCCCCTTCATATCTCGTTATGCGGTTAGCCAGTTCTTCCGCATCTGCTATATAGCCGCCAATGATAAACATCAGTATTGCTGCAACATCAGCAGGGATAGCATCTGTATCCAACGCCTTCGGTTGTCTTGTTTTCAGTTTATCCATCAGCTTATGCGACATAGCAGCCACGTATGCTATGGCATTCTGCTTTTCTTCAAACTTACCAGACTCAAGATAAAGTTCCAACGTAAAAGCCAGTTCGCTCAAGGTGCGATAGTCATCACCTATTTCCTCCGCTTCAAATTCGAGAATTCCAACCTCATACTTAGTTTTCAGACCAACGATATGGGCATATACCTTCGATAACAGTTGAGGCATGCGTTCTATATCAACACCCTTAACTGGTGGCAGCATTCTTAATATGTCAGCAGTTACCTTATTAAACATCCTTACTCTTCTTTGATTCCAATATCTTTATTACTTTCTGACTGAACCCTTCCATCCATTTTCTAACGTCATCCAGATTAACTGACGCCGCACATCTTCTTTTAACACCACCACCGACCTTCTTGTCATAGTCTTTGTACAAAGCCTTTCTCCCAGCCTCATCATCATGCTCCGACTGACGTGTCACACCTATTCTATACATCCAATACTTGTTGTCCACTATATCGTCTTGTATGTTTATCAGAAAATCTTCGCTTCTAATAATCGAACTCACCTCCGCCAAAACACGATTATCAAATTCGCTATTCTCGAAATTCACAAATTCTGGGTATATCTGGCTTGTAATAATACTCCTTGCGTCCTCTGTACACTTATCTTCACAGAGTACAATGTGTTTTATCATCTTCTTATCATCTATCACTAGAGCAAATCCGTCAATGCCATGCTGTGCCGGAGCAGAGTGCGGAGCATTCATAAAAACCTTGCCGCTGCCGTTATCTTCATGCAATTTAATTTTCAGCGCTATCCATGAAATCATTTGGAACAGCCATCCATCCCGTTTATATACACCAACCGTATTCAGTTTTTTGATGATGCAATCTATCGCCTTATCTTTCATTGACACAGCACTCGAATCAAGACATTCAATGACACGCGCAATGTGCAGTGAGTTGCCAAGCAATAGCTGTGCTACCCACTCCGCAAGTACATCTTCCTCCACCACATGATAGCTATTGTCTATCACTAATGGAGAACAGTCTATAAGTGTTATTTGTAGTGGATATGTATCTGTCATTTTAGTAGATGATAATTTTTGAAAGCATGTTATTAAATATCTAAATATTAGTATATTGTATTTATAAAAACTCTTAAAATTCAGCAACTTGAAAGAAATGTTTAACGGTTTTTTCCTATGAAGATTACTGATTCCAAGGACGTGGTCAAAGTTAACCAAATTCTCCTGATTATGCAAGAACATTTTGGCAATACGATGAATTTGGCCCGTATAAAGCTCATGGCCTTATGCTTCATGCCCTGTTTGGTGCAGATGGTGAGTCTGCACAAATTGGCTTCAGCGATGCCGACCCCGGTTGAGCGTGATTCCAATCTGAGACGTATTCTGCGGTTCATCACATATTATGCGTTGAGCCGATGGGGAACTTGCCATAGAAGCAATTAACAAGAAAATCTTGTTAATTCGTCAGGAGGGAAATCGCCAGGTAAAGCGCAATATTGACCATTACAATCTTGATATGATAATTGCTCTTGGGTATCGTGTTCAATATCAGGTTGCAACTCGTTTTCATCGTTGGGCTACACAGCGGTTTCACGAATATATCCCAAAAGGGGGCGCGATGGATGATGAACGCTTAAAGCAAGGCGGCACTCGCTGTTTACGTGAGTTGTTACAACGTATCAGAGATATTCGCAGCAGTGAGTACAACTTCTACCAACAAGTCACAGATATATATGCCACAGACTATGACCCACGAGACAGCATGACAAAGATGTTCTTCGCCACCGTACAAAACAAGTTGCATTACGCTGTTCACGAAAATACTGCTGCCGAAATCATATACAATCGTGTGGATAATGAAAAGCCGTTTGTAGGCATGACAAACTTCAAAGGTAACTATGTAACTAAGGATGACATGAAGATTGCTAAAAACTATTTGTCTGAAATAGAATTACAACGCTTGAACCTGCTCGTTTTCGGTTTCTTGGATTTTGCGGAGTTTCAGGCATTGGAGATGAATCCTATGACAATGAACGATTGGATAGAAGCACTGGACAGCCAAATTATAGCACACAAGCGAAAGGTTTTGATTGGCAAGGGAAACATTTCGCATAAACAGGCGATTGAAAAAGCGGAAAAAGAGTTTGAAATCTATTGCAAACGCGAAATGGAGTTGTTGGAAAGCGATTTTGATAAAGAAATAAAGAAGTTGAAAGACAATAATTCAAACTAAATCACTACCTTTGCATCAAGAAATCATCCGCTGCAACGATACGCAAAACGTAGAAGTCCAACGGTGGAGCAATAGGAGGAAATTACTCTTGCGCTGTTTCTGAAAAGTAATGATATACAGCTACTTGCGAATTTATCACGATTCCTGGTGGCACCACTTTAAACTCAGTAAGTTTCTTGAAAACCCTTGAATTAGAGATAGTTCAAGGGTTTCTTTTTACCCTCCTATCAGGCAAATAAACACATATTTAAGAATTTAGGAATTGCCCATTCAGTGGTTTTTTCCGAGTCCCTAAAAAAAGCCACCGAATACGATATATTTCACTGTTTTTCAATGATTTGCAATTATCACCTTTAGATGCAAAAGTAATACTTTTGCATAGCTGTTCAGAAGTCAAGATGAATAACAGAAAAGAGTGCAGAAATACAAAAGTAAGTTCTTTTTTAATGGTAAGCTCATAACGAGTGAAATCTAAAAAACCACCGAAAAAAAGGTGGCTTTTCATTCCATCACCATAAAAAAGCCACCGAATTTAACTCTTCAAAACATTCTTCACAACATCCGAATTTGACGAAATAACTGAATGTACCACTTTTAAAGAAAAAGATTATGGAACAATGAACATTCTTTTTTTCGTGCTCAAAACGAAATTATTGAAAAATGGAGAAGCACCGATTTTGATGCGCATCACAATCAATGGGCAATACGAAGAAACCCGTATCCAAAGAAGTATTTCACTAAAACTGTGGAATGCAGCAAAAGGATGCAGCAAAGGAAAAGACAGACTCTCTAGTGAACTGAATAACTACATTGCAGAACTAAATGCACGTGTACTTGAAAAACATAAAGAGCTTATGCTGGAGCAGGCCCTTATTACCCCTAAACTGCTGCTAAAGCGCACATTTGGGAAAGATACGGAAATGCGTACATTGCTTGGCACCATGCAACAAGAGATTGGAGAAATGGAGAAGGTTATCAATATGGACTATTCTCCAATTACCATAAACCGTTACAAGAATGTACTGAACAAACTACAAAAAGCCATTCTTAAGTTTTATGAGAAAGAAGATATTACTTTCCATGAATTAAGCCCAGAGTTTATTAAGGCGTTTGATATATACTTGAAAACAGAAGCAGGGTTATGTCGCAATACTGTTGTGCGATACATGAAATGCTTAAAGAAAATAACAAATATGGGCCTCGCTAAAGAATGGATGCGAAAAGATCCTTTCTATGGTTACAAGATGCAGCAGGATGAAACAGATCCAACATTCCTTACTTATGAAGAACTACAAACCATTATGAATAAGGAGTTCACTATTCCACGTCTCGCACTGGTCAAGGATATTTTTATCTTCGCCTTATATACCGGGTTGGCATTCATAGACGTGTATAATCTACGCCCCGAACACGTTTCAGAGAACAACAACGGTAATCTGTGGATAGTGAAACCCCGTGAAAAGACAAACAACCTCTGTAACATCCCGCTTTTGAGTATTCCAAACAGATACTTGAAAAGTATAAGAATAATCCCTACTGCATGGATAAAGGAACTTTATTACCCGTTCCCTGCAATCAGAGGATGAACAGCTACCTGAAAGAGATTGCCTACCTGTGCGGTATCAAAAAGAACCTGACCACGCATACCACCCAGCACAATTTCGAATCGGTTATCGCACTGGCTAACAACGTGTCACTGCCGAACGTGGCTAAAATGCTGGGGCATTCATCCACCCGAATGACACAGCACTACGCAAAGGTATTAGACCAAACGATATTAAGGGATATGCAAGAAGTTGAAAAACAAATTAATAATTTGGGAGACTGAATTTTTTCTGCTAAATTTGACAATAAAAACATTATAAATATAAAAGCCATGTTTGATTTTACACAAATAACACTTGTAATAGGGAAGTACAATAAAAATACTCATGCAATTGATATGTTAGGAACCGGATTCCTTATTTCTAATGAGGGTAAAGTAGTTACAGCACGGCATGTTGTAGGAAATGAAACAAATGATTTATGTGTTTTATTACCTCATATTCCGAATATAAATGTTTATCAAGACGTAACAGACTTGTCATGTCATCCTGCCACTGCTATTATTGAGGATATAAATCCAATTACTGATTTATGCATATTAAAAACGGATTTAGGATTTAATGGCAATTTACCTCCATTGGAATCATTAGATAACATTCCAGTGGGAGAGAAAATTGGTATGTTTGGATTTCCACATTGTGTTATGGGCAGAAGAGTACTGACATATCAAGAAACAGAAATTGGAGCTAAAATGTTATTAGAAACATCTGGAATCAAATCAAAATATGCAACGATTAATATACAAACAAGACCTGGACAATCAGGTTCTTTAGTGTTTAATATTAGGACTGGGGCAATTATTGGCTTATTAATAGGCACTTATGCACCTGCATCAGGAGTTATTATAGCTGGAATAAACCCTCATGAATTAAACCAAACTTCTTATTGTATTTCTGCAAATCACATAAAAGAAATGTTATGATAGAAATAGATGATTTATCACTTAACGAGTGGTATGCTTGCCTTAAACCATATCAAAAAGTTGTTATTGAACAATTAGTATCTAAATATGGAGAAGAGAAAGCAGCCGAGGAATGGTTAACAGCGAGAGGCCCCATTCAAACAGCGACATTCGGAGGTAGTCAAACCAACACGACAGATGCCCAAAGCTATTGGAGCAGGCTAAAAGATGAATTTGACAAACTCATTTGTGGACATCCTGATTATGAAAAAGAACAAAAGAAATTTTTAGCAGCAGGAAAATCTATCGGTTTGGGAAGTGTTACTGCTCTATCAAATTGGTTATCACCAATTATAGGAATGACACCTGCCATTTTAGTTCCTGCCATTATCCTAATATTACACACTACATCCAAAATGGGAGTTAAGGCATATTGTTCTACAAAGCACTTTGTTACTGAATAATTTTTGAATAATTAACAAAGCCAGCAAACAGTTTTCAAGAAACCGTGATTGCTGGCTTTCAACCAAACAATATAGAAAACAAGACAGCTATATTTCAATCTTTTAAGAAAGCAAGAAAACAAGATTCCATGTTTTCAAGATTTCATTTCTGATAGAACCCTTCCAACAAATCCATGATGTCACTTTCCCGGTAGATGATTTTTCCCGGAAGCTGCACGTACCCAGCAGCCCCGTGTCCCTGTAATCCTTCAACGTCCGTTTACTGATGCAAAGCCGCTTGCATACTTCCTCACCCGTCAGGTAATGTTTACCATTCAATACCGGGCATCTGCCCGAACCAGAATTTCATACGGAGGGAATGTTTACGGTAGTATTTAAACGTCAAATCTCTAACTCTGCCAACTATGACACAGTAAATGGCAGAGTAAATGATACTATAAACGAGAATGAACAAGCTATTCTCAATCTGCAGACAACCACTCCCGGTTTAAATGCTTCTGAAATCAGTAAGCATATCAACAAGAGTTTAAGAACGACTATGCAATATATTAAGACTTTACAAGACAAATATTTGATAGAGTTCAAGGGTGTACCTAAAACAGGAGGATATTACTTAAAAAGTAATAAAATAAATCCTTAACTTTTTAGCTTTATATAGTGTTGCAGTTGATAGCGTCGAACCAAGAATGGCTCCTATCTATTCTATACAGCTGCAACTTAAAAAAACAATTAGGACAGTGCCCCAAATTCCATAGATATTACCTCTATTTCGGTTATATCACATGATGATTTTCCTTTCATTTTTACAAGAATTTTATTACTTTTTCCACAATTAGGACATTTGATCTTTTGTGAAACAGAGAAATCATAAACATCAGAATCTGTATCAGTTTCTCCTGCATCATTAATATGTTCCCACTCAATGTCCTCTGTTGCAACATCAAACTTTTCGTGGCAAAAACCACACTTGATAGAATTAATAATTTCTCTTGCCATAATCAATATTTTAAAATGGATAATATTACCTAACAATAAATTTTACAATGATTATACCATTATATTGGGGCTGTGTCAAAACTAAGGCACATCCCCTTCTTTTTTTAATATAAAATAGTCGTTCCTCTTTTTTGTCTATGCGACTATTTTTTCAGTAATTAGGTAATAAGGCTTAATATTCGTCGTATTTTGAGTCACACGTGGTCTGATAAAGATAAATATAGTGTGTGTACTCCTTCTCTTTCCTGCTTTTAGTAGTTTTGTACACATCTTTTTGATATTAAAAGCTATAGCAAA
>ENA-OWZM01000193-OWZM01000193.1-human-gut-metagenome-genome-assembly--contig:-NODE-193-length-43621-cov-27.5336_pt1 | contig 43621 bp, 34 predicted proteins | sample MGYA00249259_ERZ652113 | MGnify/ENA primary metagenome ERZ652113 (study PRJEB26925, sample SAMN05827264) | human gut metagenome | biome: ENVO:2100002; feature: ENVO:00000062; material: ENVO:00002003...
TCTGGACTCCACTCTCCCCGCAACGAGTTAAGGGCTGCTCGCCCTTAACAATTCCGAAGAAGTGGGCTCCAAGCAAAAATGCTGGAGATTCGTGCATTCGCACGAAGATCTCTTAACCGCATTTTCGCTCTCCGCCGTTTTACGGCTTCGCCGAAGATTTCAGGCTTTAGCAGAACTTTACCGTCAGCAGAGAGGTAACACCAGCTGCGAAGCAGCAAATCGGAGAAACGAGAAAAAAGCGTTAAGCGCAGCGACTAGCTTTTTTCCGTTTCGACAACCCCTTCGGGATTATCAAGGGCGAGCAGCCCTTGATTCGTGCCTCCCGCGCCTCGAAAGTAGCGGGTGCTTTTCTGGTTCTCTTTTGGCACGCAAAAGAGAACTAAGCCTTACCGCAAGAACGATTTAACCCGCGCACAGGCGCGCGAGCAAACTTTATCTTCACTTTATTTTATATCACGAGGTATCACAATGGAACTTTTTCTGGATGTACTGAGCGAAACTCTGGTGGACACCGCCAAGATGCTCCCCTTCCTGTTTTTAGCCTATCTCTTTATTGAATATGTCGAGACCCGCCACGGTGAGCGCATCGAGACCCTGCTGGCGGGCGGCGGCCGCTGGGGTGCGGTGCCGGGCGCGGTGCTGGGCTGTGTGCCGCAGTGCGGCTTCTCGGCCATCGCCTCCAACTTCTACGCCTCCCGCGTCATCACGCTGGGTACGCTGATGGCCGTCTATCTCTCCACCAGCGACGAGGCCATCCCCCTGCTGGTGTCCATGCCCGCCTACTGGGATAAGCTGATCCTGCTGATGGTCATCAAAGTCGTGTACGCTGTCTTCGTGGGCTTTCTGCTGGATTTCGTCCTCCGCAAGGCCCTGCCCCGCAGCCTGCGCGGCGGCTACACCGGCCACGCCGACGAGGTGGACTGCCACGAGGAGCACAGCGACGAAGAGGGCCATCCCCAGCCCATCTGGAAGGCCGCGCTCCGCCACACCCTCGAGATCTTTGTCTTTATCTTCGTGTTCAGCCTCGTGTTCGGCCTCATCGTCGAGTGCGTCGGCGAGGATGTCTTCGCCTCGGTGCTGGGCCGGATGGGCTTCTTCCAGCCGGTGGTGGCCGCACTGGTGGGCCTCGTCCCCAACTGTGCCGCCAGCGTCCTGATGACCCAGCTCTACGTCGAGGGCGCACTCCGCTTCTCGAGCCTCGTGGCCGGTCTCTGCACCGGCGCGGGCGTGGGTCTCGCCGTGCTGTGGCGGGTGAATCCCTCCTGGAAGCAGAACCTCTTCATCACCGGCCTGACCTGGGCCTGCGGCGCCGCTGTGGGCGTGGGCATCCAAATCGTGGTGGCCTTCATCGCCTGATTTTTCCATTTTAACATCCGCATTTCTTCTTCAACAGAGGGATGCGGATGTTTTTATTTTATCGTAAAAAACAGCTTTCTTGTAAACGACCTTGCCCTCTCCGTCTGCTGCGCAGCCACCTCTCCCAAAGGGAGAGGCTTTCGCTGTTGATATTCTTGAGACAAAGCCTCCATTTTGTGATATACTCAGCTTATCTATAGATATAAGGAGAACACCATGCAATATAAAATTCTCGCAAGCGATTACGACAACACCCTCGTCCCCTTCGGGGAAAACCAGCCCCGTCCGGCCATGGTCAAGGCCGTGAAGAAGCTTCAGGCCGCCGGGGGAAAATTCGTGCTCAGCACAGGCCGGGCCTGGTCAGCCATCAACCGGAAAGGCCAGCTGGGCGGCATCCGGTTCGACTATGCCATCACCTGCAACGGTGCCTGCGTCGTGGACATGAACGGCACCATCGTGGCAGAACACCCCATGACCAGTGAAGAGATGTACGCGCTGGTGGATTTCTGTGAGGACTACAACTACCCCCTGCAATTTGACTTCAAGGATGCATCCTACGCTTACTGCGAGTATGACATCCTCCACAAGTACTACGAGCAGATGAACAGCGTCGGTCTGGACTGCGTGGACGGCGAAGACCAGGACCGCCACCTCATCGACATGCCTCACGCGGCGTTCTGCATCTTCCCCGAGGGGGCGCTGGAGCGGTTCCACAAAAAGTACGGCCACCTCGGCCTTCACTTCGTGCAGGCGGGCGGCCAGCTGCCCGACGGCTCCCACTTCTACGACATCGTGCGGGGCGGGATCGACAAGAGCGCGGGCCTCGCAGACCTTTGCGAGAAGATGGACCTCTCCCTCGCCGAGGCCGTGGCGGCAGGCGACTCCGCCAACGATGTCGGGATGCTGAAAGCAGCCGGCCTCGGCTGCTGCATGTCCAACGGCACCGACGAAGCCAAAGCCGCCGCTGACCGCGTCATCGGCGATGTGCGGGAAGACGGACTTGCTGCCCTTATTGAAGAGCTGTGGTTCGACGGCCCGAAGGCGGAGCCCTCCGACCGCAGCTTCGGCTCTGCATGGGAGACGATGGAACGATGAGCTTCGCACCCGTTTACTCTGAAAACAGCCGCGCCCTCATCCTCGGCACATGGCCCAGCCCCAAAAGCCGGGAGATGGCCTTCTACTACGGCCACCCGCAGAACCGTTTCTGGCCCATGATGGCAGCCCTCACCGGCGAGCCTGTCCCCGCCCGGGAGGACATCGAGGCCAAAAAGGGCATCATCCTCCGCCATGGCCTCGCCCTGTGGGACACGCTGGAAAGCTGCACCATCACCGGCGCGTCGGACGCCTCTATCCGGGACGTGGTGCCGAACGACATTGCATCTCTTTTGGCAAAAGCGCCCATTGAGGCAGTGTTCTGCAACGGGGCCACGGCCTACCGCATCTATACAAAGTATCTGCTGCCGGTGTCCGGCATCCCGGCGGTCAAGCTGCCCAGCACCAGCCCCGCCAACGCCGCCTGCCGCCCCGAAACCCTGCGCGAGGTCTGGGGCGAGGCCCTCAAAGATTATATAACCGTTTCCAACCTGTAAATTATTCATGAAACACTTGCGTTTTGTGGATAAAAGGATTTATTATGGAAGAGTGCAAGGGGCGGTGCGCCCCTTCGGGAAAGGAGAAAATGCATGAGCAAAGTTATCCGCACCCAAAAGCCCAGCGTCCTGCCGTGGTATGCGGCGGCGCTGGTGTTCGCGGTGCTGTGCGCGGCGCTTCCAGCATATAAGCTGTGGGCGCTGCTGCTAGCGCTGGGCGGCGCAGCCGTGATGTTCGGCGCGGCAAAGAAGGTCTGCCCGCCCCGGGTGGTGGAGCATGAAGTGCCTTTCCACACCGGCAGCGGCGATGTGGACGAGATGCTGGCCGACATCCAGCAGAAGCTGGACGCCCTCCACGCGCTGAACGAGGCCCTGCCCGACCCGGAGCTTTCCGCCGCCATGACCCGGATGGAAAAGGCAGGCCGCTCCATCGTGGAGACGGTGGAGGCCAGCCCCGCCAAGGCAAAGCAGGTACGCCGCTTCGCAAACTACTATCTGCCCGATGCGGTGAATGTGCTGGAGCAGTACGCAAAGCTGGCCCGTCAGGGCGTGCGGGGCGAAAATGCCGCTTCGATTCGGGCAGAGGTGGAGCGGAACGCGGCTTCCATCGCCACTGCATTCGAAAACCAGCTGGATGCACTGTATGCCGCTGAAAGCATGGACCTCTCGGCGGATCTGACGGTATTGCAGAATATGCTCAAAGGACAAGGGCTCGGTTGAGACCAAACCTCTCCGTCATCGCTGCGCGATGCCACCTCCCCTATCGAGGGGAGGCTTTGGCATTCCGGAAAGCTTACCCTCTTCGCCAGAGGCTCCCCTACTAGGGGAGCTGTCTGCGAAGCAGACTGAGAGGTTGTACAGAGCAGGGCCTTTGTTTGTAAATGCATCGTTTTATTGGAAAGGAAGGAATCTCTCATGGCTGATAATACGTTCAATTTTGACTTAGACACACCCGCTGTTCCCACCCTGACCCTCGACCCGGTGGAAGCACCTGCCGCCGAGGAAAAGCAGCCCGAACCCGCTGCGGCCCCCGAGGCCGAACAGGTCAAGCTCAGCCCCGAGGAGCAGGCGATGGTGGACGCCTTCGCTCAGAAGATCGACATCACCAACAGCCAGCAGGTGCTGCAGTACGGCTCCGCCTGCCAGAAGAAGATCGGCGACTTCTCCGAGGCGGCACTTTCCAAAGTGTCCACCAAAGACCTCGGCGAGGTTGGCGGCATGATCACCGACCTTATCGGGGAGCTGAAGAGCTTTGACGCCGCCGAAGAGGAAAAGGGCATCCTCGGCTTCTTCAGGAAAAAGGGCAGCCAGCTCGACAACATGAAGACCAAGTACAGCAAAGCGGAAACGAACGTCGAGACCATCCAGTCCGCCCTCGAAAAGCATCAGGTGCAGCTGCTCAAGGATATTGCGATGCTGGACAAGATGTACGAGCTGAACATGGCCTATTTCAAAGAGCTGAGCATGTATATCCTCGCGGGCAAGAAGAAGCTGGCCGACTTCCGCGTCCACGAGCTGCAGCAGGCGATGGACAAGGCAAAGGCTTCCGGCCTGCCTGAGGACGCACAGGCCGCACGCGATCTGGCCGACCAGTGCGAGCGCTTTGAGAAAAAGCTCTACGACCTTGAGCTGACCCGCACCATCAGCCTGCAGATGGGCCCCCAGATCCGGCTTTTGCAGAACAATAACTCCATGATGGCCGAGAAGATACAGTCCACCATCGTCAACACCATCCCCCTGTGGAAGAACCAGATGGTGCTGGCACTGGGTCTGGCCCACAGCCAGCAGGCCATGCAGGCCGAACGTGCCGTCACCGACATGACCAACGAGCTGCTGAAAAAGAACGCCGACGCCCTCAAGATGGGTACCATCGAGACGGCCAGGGAGTCCCAGCGCGGTGTCGTGGACATCGAGACCCTGCAGCAGACCAACAAGAGCCTCATCGAGACGCTGGACGAGCTGAACAAGATCCAGAGCGAGGGCCGCGCAAAGCGTGCCGCTGCCGAGCAGGAGCTCACCCGCATCGAAGACGAGCTGAAACAGAAGATGATGGAGATCCGGAGCTGAAATGGCAAACGCAGATTTTTCCAGACAACAGAATCGACCCACCGGCGGCTTTGACGCTTCCAGCTATCGCGCCGCAGCGCCCGCCGAGGAGGAAGTGCGGCTGACGCCCTTCCAGCAGAAGCTGGCAGGCCTCGAAAAGGCTCTGCCCGCCGCGCTGGGCAAGCAGGCCGCGGCCGCGGCGCTTTGCATCGTGGTGATGCTGGCCTGCTTTGTCGGCTTTGGCGGGGCGAAGCTCCGGGCAAAGTACGACACAGTGAAGAACGGGTTCACCACCGGCGTGGCCGCAGACAGCGGCTATGCCCTGAATGAGGAGTTGACCACACGGCTCAACACGGCCGCCAACATCATCACCACCGCGTCCAACAAACTGGGTGCCGACAGCACCGAAGTGCAGACGGCACAGGCTGCGCTGGACTCTTTTTCCGCCTGCCTCGGGGCGGTGCAGTCCGATGGCAGGATCCACGCACCGGACTCTCTGAGTGTTTACACCGGCGGCAGGATGCATATGCTCTACCAGTCGAACGAGACGCTTGGCACAGCCATCAGCCAGCTCTACGCAAAGCTGCAGGAGCAGGCCGCAGACCCCATGAAGATGGGCGCGGTGCAGGGGCAGTACAGCCAGTTCAACGGTGCGCAGACCATCATCAGCAACCTGCATTATAACGATGCGGTCCAGAGTTACCAGAAAGACGTCAGCGGCTTCCCGGCCAGCGTGCTGGGCAAGCTGTTCGGCATACAGGAGGTGGAACTTTTCGCATGAAGACGATGAAAACATTCTCCCGCCGCATTGCGGCACTGCTTCTTGTCGTGACCGTCGGCATCACGGCGCTGGCACCGGCGGCTTCGGCTGCCAACATCCAGCTGCCCAGCCTGCCGAAAGATCAATGCGTGGTGGACGACGCCGGTGTGCTGAGCGACAGCACCACCTCGGAGCTCGAGACCCTCAACGCACAGCTCTCTTCCAGCTGCGATGGCGCACAGATCGGCGTGCTGACTGTGGACTACACCGGCAGCGCCACCACCGAGGACTACGCCATGGCGGCCATCAATGCTTGGGGCATCGGCAGTTCCGGCAAGAACAACGGCGTACTCATCCTGCTGGTGATGCAGTCGGACCAGTACGCCGACGGCGACTACTATCTGACCTACGGCGACGGCTTCCGCAGCACCCTGCTGGCCGATCAGGCAAGCACCCTCGTGCAGACCATGGAGGACGATTTCGCCGCCAAGAAGTACGATGCCGCCGTCCTCACCTGCGCCACCAATGTGGCCAATACCATCGCAGAGGTGTACGGGGTCACTCTGAGCGGCGGGACCATCTATTCCGACGGCTCTGACACCCAGACCACCCGGCCCTCTGTCGAGCCTGTCCCGCCCCAGAAGCACTACTCCATCTGGGAAAACTTTATCGGCGGCATTTTCTCCATGCTTGCTTATATCATCCTGTTTATCGCAGTTTTCTTTATCTTTATCACCCCTCTCGGCCACTCTTTCGGCTGGTTCTGGGGGCCGTTTGGCTGGTTCGGCGCACGGCGTTGGCACAGAGGCCCGCGCCCTCCCCGCGGCCCTTACGATGACTTCGGCCCCGGCGGTGGTTTCTATGGCGGCCCTCGCGGCCCGAGAGGCCCCCGTGGGCCTCGTCCTCCCCGCGGCGGCGGCTTCGGTGGAAGCGGCTTTGGCGGTATGGGCGGCGGCTCCGGTTTTGGCGGAGCCGGGCGCGGCGGCGGCGGCTTTGGCGGCATGGGCGGCGGCAGCAGCCACGGCGGCGGAGCCGGACGCGGACGCTGAACATTTTTTGATTTTGGATCGAGCCACCAGCACGGCAGATGCGATCTCGTATCACATCTGCCGCGCTGGTGTTATTTTTTGCCTTTTCCTCCTCCGCCTTTCCATCCTCCCGAAACCATGCCCTTCGGGAATTTATGCAAGATAACTGATATATTCCAACACTTTCTTTAAAAAACTAGGACATTTTTCATTTGTCGTTGAAATTTTGTGAAATCTTTACTATACTTTAGCCATCTTACGGAGCGCACCGCCTGCGAAGGGATGCGTCCTTCAACCCGCACGAAGTGTAAGGAGTATCGTATCATGAAAAAAATCACTCGTCGTCAGTTTCTCACCTCTGCCGGTGCGACCTCTGCCGCACTGCTCCTTTCCAGCCTGCCTCATGCAGCAGCCGCAGACGAGAATTGCCTGCGCAAGGTCACTCCTGCTGCCACCAACTCCAACGACCTGTCCTGGGATATGGCCGAGGAGATCCTGACCCACATTTCTGACCCCGTATTCCCTGCCTACACGGTCAATGTTCTGGACTACGGCGCCGTCCCCAACGACGGTAAACTGGACACCGCAGCCATCCAGCGCGCCATCGACGAGACCAGCGCCCACGGCGGCGGCACGGTCGTCATCCCCTCCGGCGTGTATGACGTCGGCGCCATCACCCTCAAGAGCAACGTCAACCTGCATCTGGAAAGCAAGGACACCGTCCTGCGCTTCACCCGGGACATCACCCCGGCCAACTACCCGCTGGTGTTCGCCCACTACGAAGGCTCCAAGCTGTATAACTGGAGCCCGCTGATCTACGCTTATCAGCAGGAGAACATCGCTCTGACCGGCAAGGGCACCCTCGATGGTCAGGCCGATAAGAACAACTGGTGGAACTGGTCCCGCACCGTCAACCCGGACGGCACCACCACCAGGCCCAGCAGCGCCGATGCCAAGCTGCTGCGCAAGATGACCGACGACGGCACCCCCGCAGAGGAGCGTATCTTCGGCGAAGGCCATTATCTGCGCCCCAACTTCTACCAGCCCATCGAGTGTACCAATGTCCTGGTCGAGGGCGTCACCATCGCCAACTCTCCCATGTGGGAGCTGAATCCCGTCCTCTGCACCAACTTCACCGCCCGCGGCGTCACCATCGACACCCACGGCTACAACAACGACGGCTGTGACCCCGAAAACTGCAACTACGTCCTGATCGAGAACTGCTTCTTCAACACCGGCGACGACTGCATCGCCGTCAAGGCCGGCCGCAACCGCGATGGCCGTGAGCTGGGTGAGGCCGGTCATCCCACCCAAAACCTCATCATCCGCAACAACACCTTTGCAGACGGCCACGGCGGCATCGCCTGCGGCAGCGAGATGAGCGGCGGCATCAAGAACCTGTTCGCAGACAACAACACCTTCGACAGCCCCACTCTGAACTACGCCCTGCGCTTCAAGACCAATGCAGAGCGCGGCGGCGCTGTGGAGAACATCTATCTGCGCAACTCCAAGGTCAAATCTGTCGGCAACGCCGTCGTCCATGCCACCATGCTGTACGATGTGGGCCGTGATGGTAATTATCTGCCTCAGTTCAAGAACATTACCATCGAGAACCTGACCAGTAGCGGAGGCGAATACGGCATCTTCATGGAGGCCTTTGAGGAAGTTCCCATCACCGGTCTGGTGTTCCGCAATGTGAACATCTCCAACGTCGGCACCGACATCCGCGCTCTGAACTGGGAAGACCCCGTCATGGAGAACGTGACCATCAACGGCAAGACCTACCCCCGCCCCGTGGAGACCAAGATCCTCGGCGTTCCCGTCCCGGGCCAGCGCATTGAGGGCAGCTCCACCCTGCTGGGCGGCGAAGATACCGACCTGAGCAGCAAGTGGCTGATCTCGGACAGCGCCGACGGCGATTACCATTTCTTCCGCATCCGCCGCAGCTATGCGGTTCCCTCTTATCTGGCCGGAAAGTACATCAAGTTCGTCTCCACCGACCGGAGCGGCAATCAGGACGCCAGCATCCCCTACAAGGTGCTGCGGAGCGCCGAGATCGCCGGTACCACCAATGATGCCGAGCTGCTGCGTGCCGCCTCCAAGGGTTACATTGACGAGAACGACGCACTCGACCTGAACCGTCCCATCACCAAGCGCGAGTGCGCCAAGATGCTGGGCAAGCTGTGGAATCTGACCGCTCCGTCTGCACCGGTCGCGATCTCCGACGTCCCCGCAAGCGACCCGGATTACGGCGTCATCGCCGCTGTGGTCGAAGCCGGCATGATCGAGCTGAAAGACCCCACCAGCGCCAGCGCACAGGGCACTCTGTACAACGCCGGTGTCACCAGCTCTGAAAGCGCCAAGCGCACTGCTTTTCTGCCCGATGCCACCATCGACCGCGACGAGATGGGCCACATCGCTCTGCTGTCCTGCGGCGTGCCTTATAACGAGACGCTGGGCACTCAGCCGAAGTTCGACGACGCCAGCCAGATCGAGTCCGTGTACGAGGACAACGTGGGTGCCAGCGCCTACTTCGGCTTTGTCACCGCCAAGACCGGCAACAGCTACCTGCCCAAGGAAAAGACCACTCTGGAAGATCTGATCCGCATCGTGGAGCGCATCTCCGATTTCGCCAACAAATAATTTTTTCAGCCTCCTCCTAACTCCTCCCCGCCGGAAGCATCCTGCGTGCTCCCGGCGGGGAGTTTTGTATCACTGCTGAAACGACGCACAAAAAGCACCATGCTTCGATTCGAAACATGGTGCTTTTTGCTTTGACCTCTCCGTCTGGCCTTGTCGGGCGGCAGTGAGACTGAGCGGTCATCTTATTTGATGCAGCTCGAGCAGGGGCTGTAGCCAGCGGCCACAGCTTCATCATAGCTGGAGAAGAGGATCTGGTTCTTCTCTGCCGGGAGATTGGCGCAGCTGGGCAGATGGAACTTTTTGCTGTTCACGTTGCCGATGTAGGCCTGCTGGGCCGTGCTGGAGGACGACGGGTCGGTGGGGTTCAGCTGGCTGTCCGGCACAAAGCGCTCGGTGCCCGCGGTGAAGTTCTGGCCGTCGCTGCCGATGGTGATGGTGCCCTGCAGGTCGGTGCGGTAGACGTCCACCTTTGCGTCCCGCAGGATGCTCAAGGTTTCCTCGTGGGGGTGGCCGTACTTGTTGCCCGTGCCGCAGGAGATGACGCCCATTTCCGGCAGAACAGCGTTCAGAAACAGGTAGCCGGTGCTGGTGCTGGAGCCGTGATGCCCTACCTGCAAAACATCGGCTTTCAGGTTGGCACCGCTGTTTACAAGGTCGGTCTCGGCGGTCTTTTCCATGTCGCCGGTCAGCAGATAGCTGGTGTTGCCGTAGTCGATGCGCAGCACCAGCGAGGTGTTGTTGGTCTCGCTGTACTGCGTTACCGGGCCCAGCAGGGTGACGGTGGCGCTGCCCAGCGGCCAGACGGTGCCCACGGAGGGTACCTCCAGCTGCAAGCCCTGCTGCTGCGTGTACTTGACAAAATCGTTGAAGCATTTGGTGGAGGCTTCCATCACCGAGCTGTAAGCGTGCCCCGCCGGGAACTTTGCCATCACGGCGGCAAGACCGCCCACATGGTCCTCGTGGGCATGGGAGCAGAAGACATACTCCAGCTGCTCGACCCCCTGACTCTGCAAGTAGGAGACTACCAGACTGCCGTCGTCCACATTGCCGCCGTCGTAGAGCATGAACTGTCCGTCGCACTCCACCAGCACGCTCAGCGCCTGCCCCACGTCGATGAAGTGCATCTGGAAGGCGGCGTCCTGCCCGTCGGAAGGCGTCGTTCCGGTCTGAGAAGCTGCCGGGTTCGGCATGACGTCGCCGCTGCCTCCCGGGACGATGGAAGAGGTATCACAGCCCACGAGGCCCAGCGCAAGGGCTGCGGCCAGTGCCAGCGCAGCGAGGCGGCTCATGAGCGTTTGAGCGGTCACTTTTTCTTTTTTGAAGTTTTCCACGATGTATTCTCTTTCTGTTGATTGCTTTTCGGTTTATGCGCAGGAGCCGAATGGGGCGCAAAACGCACGCCGGGGCTGGGCTGACGGCCTGCCGGGGCGGCGGAGCGGCTCTGCGGCTTGCCGCCCTTGCCTCTGGGTCGGACGGTGTAGGTGCCGTCGCCGTGGATGGTCACATCGGCGGCCTCGGCTCTGCGGGCCGAACGCTGGACCGCAATGCGGCCCTCGGCGGGAACCAGCAGGGGTATGAGGTCTTCGCGGTGGGTCATTTTCAGCGCCTTGATGACCTTTTCGGCGTTGCGGGGCTCATAATACTGGAGCAGGGCGCGCTGAAGTGCCTTGCCCTCCGCGGTCTTTTCCACAAACACCGGCTTCAAGGTGTAGGGGTCGAGGCCGGTGTAGAACATACAGGTGCTCACGGTGCCGGGCGTGGGATAAAAATCCTGCACCTGCTCGGGGCGCATATGGTTCTTGTAGAGGTATTCGGCCAGATAGACGGCATCCTTGAGGGTGCTGCCCGGGTGGCTGGACATGAGGTACGGCACGAGGTACTGCTTTTTTCCTGCCTTCCTGCTCAGCTCGTAGAACTTATCCTTGAACCTGTTGAAAGTCTCGATGGGCGGCTTGCCCATGTAGGCGAGGGTGTTGGGGGCGCAGTGCTCCGGCGCGACTTTCAGCTGGCCGGAAACGTGGTACTCCACCAGCTCCTTAAAGAAAGTGTCATCGGGGTCAGCCATCAGGTAATCGAAGCGGATGCCGCTGCGGATGAACACCTTCTTGACGCCGGGCAGCTCCCGGACGCGGCGGAGAATTTTCAGGTAATCGCTGTGGTCCACGATCATGTGAGAACAGGTGGTGGGGGCGAGGCAGTGCTTGCCGCCGTTGCACATCCCCCGCAGCATCTGCTCGCGGCAGGATGGGAAACGGAAGTTGGCGGTGGGGCCGCCGACGTCGTGGATGTAGCCCTTGAAATCCGGCTCGTGGGTCATCCGCTCTGCTTCGGCCACGATGCTGTCGGCGCTGCGGCTGGTGACGCGTCGGCCCTGATGCAGCTGGATGGCGCAGAAATTGCAGCCGCCGAAGCAGCCGCGGTTCTGGATGATGGAGAACTGCACCTCGCGGATGGCAGGCACGCCGCCCATGGCTTCGTAGATGGGGTGGCAGCGGCGGGTGTAAGGCAGGGCGTAGACCTTATCCAGCTCCCAGCGGACGAGGGGCTTTGCGGGGATGTTCTGCACGAGGTACCTCTCGCTCTGCTTCTGGACGATGATTTGGCCGCTGACGACGTCCTGATTGTCCATCTGGATGCGGCAGGCTTTCGCATAGGCCACCTTATCGGAGGCGACCTTCCTGAAGCCCGCGCACTCCACATACCGCTCGGGCAGGTGGTCGAAGTCGGTCAGGTAGCAGGTGCCGTCCACATCGGTGATGCTCTCCACCGGCTCCCCTGCCGCCAGACGGCGGGCAATCTCCACGGTCTGGTGTTCCCCCATGCCGAAGCTGATGATGTCCGCGCCGGAGTCCTCGGCGATGCTGGGCAGGACGGTGTCCAGCCAGTAGTCGTAGTGGGCAAAGCGGCGGAGCGATGCTTCCAGACCGCCCAGAATGACGGGCAGGTCAGGGTATGCCTGCTTGGCAAGTCTGGTGTAGACGGTGGCGCTGCGGTCGGGCCGTGCGCCGCCCTTGCCGCCGGGGGAATACTCGTCCTCCGCGCGGGGGATCTTTGCGACGGAATAGTGACTCACCATGCTGTCCACATTGCCGCCGCCGATGAAGAAGCCGTACTTCGGCTTTCCGAACCGCTTGAAGTCCTCGCAGTCGGTGTAGCGGGGCTGGGCCAGCACGCCCACCTTGTAGCCCTCGGCTTCCAGCAGGCGGCTGATGATGGCGGTGCCAAAGCTGGGGTGGTCCACATAGGCGTCGCCGCCCACCACCACGAAGTCCAGCCGGTCCCATCCCCGGGCCTCCATGTCGGCCCGGCTGATGGGGAGAAATTCGGTGTAATGCTCCATAGTTATCCTTTTTCTTTCATTCTGCCTGCCCTATACAGCAGGGCTCTATTGCTTCCGAAATCAAACATTCTATTCATCCGGCGTGAGCCTGTCCGGTACGCCAGCGGGTGCTCCGCACCCCGGGTTGCGGCTCCCAGCGGCTGCTTCACTTTCGTTTGCATCCCGCTGGCCGCAGCCCCAACAATTTCTCCCTGTTTCCGCCACTGGCGGCGGTCGAAATCGTTGCCCCTATTAGGGGGAGCCGGCAAAGCCGTCCGGCTTTGACTGAGAGGTCATTCATCCGGCTGATTCATCTGCATTTCCAGCCACTGCTGGCGGCTGATGAGGACAGCGCGGGGCTTTGCGCCCTCGTAGGGGCCGATGATGCCCTTTTCTTCCATCTCGTCCATGATGCGGGCGGCGCGGGCATAACCCAGCTTGCAGCGGCGCTGCAGCAGGCTGGTGGACGCCTGACCGGCGTCGATGACCACCTCCACGGCCTGCTTGAGCATCGGGTCACTGCCGCCCTCCTCGTCGGAGTCGGCAGAGCTGCTGCCCTTCTTGCCGTCCTGGATGGCGTGTTTTTCCATAGCCTCTATCATGGCCTCGTCGTACTGGACGGTGGCGCTCTTCTTGATGAAGTCCAGCACACGGCTGATCTCCTCATCCCGCACAAAGGTACCCTGGATACGGGTGGGCTTGGGTGCACCCACGGGCATGAAGAGCATATCGCCCATGCCCAGCAGCTTTTCGGCACCGGCACCGTCGAGGATGGTGCGGCTGTCCACCTGACTGGACACGGCGAAGGCGATGCGGCTGGGGATGTTGGCCTTGATGAGGCCGGTGATGACGTCCACGCTGGGGCGCTGGGTCGCCACGATGAGGTGCATACCGGCGGCACGGGCCTTCTGGGCGATGCGGCAGATGGAGTCTTCGACATCCTTGCCGACGACCATCATCAGATCGGCCAGCTCGTCGATGATGATTGCGATATAGGGCATCTTCTCGAGGTCCGGGTCCGCTGCCGCCAGCTTATTGAAGGACTTGATGTCGCGGACGTTGTTCTCCGCGAAGAGGTGGTAGCGGCGCTCCATCTCCTGCACTGCGCCGCCCAGTGCGCCGGCCGCCTTGCGGGGCTCGGTGACGACGGGCATCAGCAGGTGGGGGATGCCGTTGTACTCAGCCAGCTCGACGACCTTGGGGTCGATGAGCAGGAGCTTGACGTCCTCGGGGCTGGAGCGGAACAGCAGGCTCATGATGATGCTGTTGACACAGACCGATTTACCGCTGCCGGTACTGCCCGCGATGAGCAGATGGGGCATCTTGCACAGGTCGGCCACCTGGGCCACGCCGGCGATGTCCTTGCCCAGCGCAATGCCCATCGGTGAGGTCATCCGCAAAAAGCTCTGGCTCTCGAAGACGCTGCGGATGTAGACCGGCGTTTTCTTATGGTTCGGCACCTCGATGCCCACGGCAGGCTTGCCGGGGATGGGTGCCTCCATGCGGACATCGGCCACCGCCAGGTTCAGGGCGATGTCGTCCGCCAGCGAAGTGATGCGGCTTATCTTGACGCCCGCCATGGGCTGGACTTCATACCGGGTGACCGACGGGCCGCGGGAAATATCCAGCACACGGGTGCGGACACCGAAGCTTTCCAGCGTGTCCACCAGCTTCTGGGCGTTGGCTTTCAGCTCGTCTTCCGCGCCGGAGTCGCTTTCCTCCGGGGCGCGCTCGAACAGCTCGATGGAGGGGTACTGATACTGGAAGCTCTCCTCCGTCTCCGCCTCTTCGGCGGGGGCGTTCGCGGCCTGCTCCTCGGAGACAGCAGGCTTTTCCATGGCGGCTGCCACCAGCGTGTTGAGGTCTTTTTCCTCCACCGGGTCGCTGGTGATGCTGATCCAGCCGTCCTCATCCGGCTCAGAGCGGAACGCCACCGCATTCTCGGCGCTGACCGGCTGCGGGGCCGGTTCCGGAGTCGGGGTCAAATCATAGAGCGGGATGCCGAAGGAAAGCGGCGGCTCAGGCGCGGGCTGCTGTTCCGGCTCTTCTGCCGGGGCGGCGGGCGTGACGGTGGGCGTCACCGTCGGCTCGGGCTGGGCCGTGAAGAAGTCCTCGGCGGCGGTATCCACAGCGTCCGGGACGATGGGCGTCACGGTGGGGCGGATGGGCGCACGGCGGAGCGGGTCCATGCCGAAGGTGCCGCCGGGGCCGAGGATGATGGGCTCGATGGGCTCACTGCCGCCCTTGGTGACGGTGGTATGGTCAGGGCCTAAATCAATATCAAAGGGCGCACGGGGCCGGGATTTTTCCACCTGTACGGGGGCAGGCTCAGGCTGAGGCGGGGTCTGCGCTTCCGGTGCGGGCGCAGGGGCAGGCTCTGCCTGTTCGCCGCCCTGCATCACCTGATGGCCCCAGTGGAAGACGCCAGCCAGCCAGCCGGGAGGCTGGATATGGAAGGCGGGCGCGGCAGGCTCTTCGCCGCCGCAGCAGTCCCCGCCTTCGCCCGCTTCGTCTTCCGGCAGGTCGTCGCCATAGTCCTCGTATTCCTCCGCCTCGGCCTCCTCGGCGGCGCGTTCTGCCAGACGCTCGGCCCGGCGGGCGGCATTCTGCTCGTGGACGGCAAGGCCCTTTTCGTGGACGCTGCCGCCCACGTTGCAGAGCCACTGCCAGCACTCGGCGGGCGTAACGTCGAAAATGTACAGGCTGGCGCAGGCCGCCAGCGCCGCCATGACCAGATTGGCGGCGGGTCTGCCGCAGAGCAGCAGGAGCGTCCCGCCCAGCACAGCGCCCAGCGCACCGCCCGAGAGCCATGCGCTCATACCATTCTGATAACAGGTGGCAGTCATCTGCGCGGCGGTCTGGTCGGTGGGGATGTCAGAAAAGACGATGACCGTGCCGCTGGCGAAGATGAGCCCCAGCACCAGCTTTGCGATATGGGGCAGCAGGTCTTCGCCCCGGGTGTAGAGGATGGCCAGATAGCACAGCGCTGCGCCCAGCACGAAGCTTCCGCAGCCGAACACGCCGAACAGGACATCGTGCATCGTGCGCCAGGCCGAGCTGCCCGGCACGAAAGCCAGCGCCATGAGCACCAGCCCCGCAAACAGGGTGATGAGCCCCGCGGGCATCCGGTCCTGTGTCCGGTTCTTGCGGCGCGAGGCTGTGCTGCGCCCGGAGGTCTTGCGTTTTCTCTTTGCCATGTTTCCTAAAACCCGTTCCTTATTTTATATCATGAAGCAGGGCGCGCTCAGGGCGGCTCTGTCGGTGACGACGGAAGAATTCCGATACGACTCGATTCTTTCATTGTACCACGGGAAAAGTCAAATGGCAATTTATTTCCCCTCGATTTCTCGGTAGAGCCATGCCAGCGCATCCGACAGCCCGCCCAGCTCGTCGATGAGCTTTTCCCGCACGGCTTTTCGGCCATCCAGCACGGTGCCGACGTCCATGACCAGCTCGCCCGTGCGCATCATCAGCTCAGTATAACGCTTCTCCGAGATGCCGCTGTGGGACGCCACGAAGCCGGTGATGCGCTCCTGCATCTGCTCGAACCAGCGCATGGTCTGGGGCACGCCTAGTATCATGCCGGAATGGCGGACGGGGTGGACCGTCATGGTGGCGGTAGGCACGATGAAGCTCCGCTGGGCGCTGACGGCCAGCGGGATGCCGATGGAGTGGCCCCCGCCCAGCACCACCGCCGCACTGGGCTTGGAGATGCTGGCGATGAGCTCCGCCAGCGCAAGCCCCGCCTCCACATCCCCGCCCACGGTGTTGAGCAGGACCAGCAGGCCCTCGATGGCGGGGTCCTCCTGCACGGCCACCAGCTGGGGAATGACATGCTCATATTTTGTGGTCTTCTGGCCCTGAGGCGCTTCCACATGGCCCTCCACCTGCCCGATGACCGTCAGGCAGTGGATGGCGTGAGCTCCCCGGGTACGGTAAACGCTGCCCATATCCTCGATCTGCTCTTTTTCCAGCCGCTGCTGCTCCACGGGGACGTTCTTCTCTTCCTGTGACATTCTGCGCATCCTCCTTTTTGCTTCATTTCAGCTTGTCCGTCATTCCTGCCGGTTATACTTCGGCAAAGATTTCTTTTCTTTCTCAAAAAAATGTGCCAAATGGTTTGACATTCTCTCTTCGCGCTGTATACTTTATACTAGAGATAAGATTGTCAAATATGTATCATTATTGTACAAGAAAGTACAAATCTTTTGCCGGAGCGCCCTGCCGCTGCGCACCTCTCCCCGGCAATGCTGCGGATAAAAAGAAAGGAGACCCCCCTATGAACACTCCCGGCAAAGCTTCTCTGCCCGTCATCAAGCGCCTGCCCAAATACTATCGCTACCTGCGCACCCTGAAGAACGACGGCATCACCAGCATCTCATCCCGTGAGCTGGCCGCCCAGATGGGTACCACTGCCTCCCAGGTGCGGCAGGACTTCAACTGCATCGGCGACGTGAATGGCCGTCAGGGCATCGGCTACTCGGTGGAGAACCTGCTGAGCATCCTTGAGCATCTGCTCTTTGGCAACGGCGACCTCCTGCCCACCATCCTCATCGGCTGCGGCCGTCTGGGCAAGGCTGTGAGCCGCTTCATCACCACCGACACCAACGGCTACAAGCTCATCGCCGCCTTCGACAACGCCCCCGACGAGGTGGGCAAAGAGATCAACGGCATCCGGATCTTACACATTGATGAGCTGGAAGCTTTCTGCGCCGAGCACCACCCCGAGGTGGCTGTGCTCTGTCTGCCCCGCAGCGGCGCAGAGGAGATCAGCGGCCGTCTGGTGGCTCTGGGCATCCAGGGCTTCTGGAACTTCTCCCACTACGATCTGTCTGTCTCCTACCCCGACGTGGTGGTGGAGAACGTCCACCTCGGCGACAGCCTGATGAGCCTGGGCTACCGGCTGCGCAATCAGGACTGAGCAGATACGATCGATAATACCGGCCCTCTCCGTCAGGCTCTGGCTGAGAGAGTCCTTTCATGAGGAGACTTTTTCGACATGGCAAAGCTTTATTTCCGTTACGGCGCAATGAACAGCGGCAAGAGCACCGCGCTGATGCAGGTGGCCCACAACTACGAGGAGCAGGGGATGCGGGTGCTCATCCTCAAGCCGAAGGTGGACACCAAGGGCAGCGGCGACCTCGTGAGCCGTCTGGGCGTCCGCCGCCCCGCCGACCTGCTGGTGCCGCCGGACATGGACCTGGTGGAGGCCGTCCGGGCCGCCAGCAGCGAGGGCCGGCCTCTGGCCTGTGTGCTCTGTGACGAGAGCCAGTTCCTCACCGCAGAGCAGGCCGAGCAGCTGTTCATGGTGACGGTAGAGCTGAACATCCCCGTCATCTGCTACGGCCTGCGCTCCGACTTCTCCCTCAAGGGCTTCCCCGGCTCCACCCGGCTTCTGGAGCTGGCCCACACCATCGAGGAGATGAAGACCATCTGCACCTGCGGCCGCAAGGCCACCTGCAACTGCCGCAAGGTCAACGGCCGCTTCGTCTTTGAGGGCGAACAGGTAGCCATCGACCTTGAGAACGACGTCCAGTATGTCAGCATGTGTCCCCAGTGCTATTTCCGGGAGCGCAGCGCCTTCTACGCCGCCCGCCGGTGACTCTTTTTCCTGATCTTATGCCGTCCGCACGCCGGGCGGCATTTTTGTATCTTTTCTGCATCCGTAATATATCAGTCGGGGCCTGATTCGCGCGTTTTTTGCGCTATTGATATATCAGCTCAGGGCCGGAACTTTCTGTTATCGTCGCTTTTAATGTATACAACGCTCTTTCAACAAATTCCGCCCCGGCTACAAAATTCTTGCAATTCAGGTCAATCTTCTCCTGTTGCATCCCAGTTTTCTATGCAAATCGTTGAAGTATACAAGTTGCACAGTTTTTCGGTCCAAGTTTATTCATTCTGGCAATGACGTCAAAACCGGGCAAAAAATAAGCGCAATATTTGTACGTTTTCTGCCGCTATCACTACAATTTGCATCTTTCTTTTTTTTCTTGCCTTTGGTATCATATTTGTATACAACGGATGCTTTGCAGAGGCGTCCATGCAAGAAGATGTTTTCTACATAGGAGGAGAACGAAAATGAGCAAGGCAATTTCTCGTCGTGACTTTCTGAAGGTCTCTGGCGCTGTGGGTGCTGCCGGCCTGCTGGCCGCCTGCGGCGGCTCCGGCAACGCTGGTTCTACCGCCACTTCCACCACCGCTTCTTCCGCCGCAGCTTCCGTGGCCGGCCTGTCTTCTGACCCCGTCACCCTGACCATGAGCTGGTGGGGCGGCGAGTCCCGTCACAACGCTTACCAGGAGGCCATCAAGGCTTTCTCTGCTGAGCACAGCACCATCACCGTCAACCCCACCTTCGCTGCATGGTCCGGCTGGGAGGACACCATGTCCACCAAGTTCGCTGGCGGCGTCGCTGAGGATGTCTGCCAGATCAACTGGAACTGGCTGTACAACTACTCCAAGAACGGCCAGACCTTCATCGACCTGAACAGCGTCTCCGAGTACCTCGACCTGACCCAGTGGGATGAGGCCAAGCTGGCTGCCTGCAACGTGGCAAACTCTCAGCAGTGCGTGCCCGTGTCTATGACCGGCCGTATCTTCTACTGGAACAAGACCACCTTCGACAAGGCCGGCATCTCCTTCCCCACCACTCTGGACGAGCTGATGGCTGCCGGCAAGACCTTCCAGGAGAAGCTGGGCGATGACTACTATCCCCTGCACCTGGGCGCATACGACCGTATGATCCTGATGGTGTTCTACCTCGAGAGCAAGTACGGCAAGGACTGGGCCGACCCCTCCACCTCCACCCTGAACTACGATGCCGACCAGATCGCTGAGGGCATCGACTTCATCAAGAGCCTGGTCGAGGGCCACGTCATCATGAGCCTGCCCACCTACTACGGCTCCAACGGCGACAACGCCGCTCACCAGTCCACCGAGTGGATCACCGGCAAGCTGGCCGGCTGCTTCGAGTGGGACTCCTCCGCTACCAAGTACGCTGACGCTCTGGACGAGGAGAACAAGGCCGGCTTCACCGTGGGCGAGGAGATCAAGTTCGGCGATTACAACGGCGGCTTCTCCAAGGTCTCCATGGGTCTGGCCATCACCAAGACCTGCGAGCATCCCGCAGAGGCAGCTACCCTCATCAACTTCCTGCTGAACGAGACCACAGGTGCCGAGATCATGGGCTCCGAGTGCGGCATCCCCGCCTCCAAGGCTGGTCTGGCTGCTGCTCAGAGCGCCGGCAAGATCAAGGAGCTGGTGGCTGAGGCAAACGGCAAGGTCATGGCCTTCGTTTCCAACCAGCTCGACCCCCTGTTCGAGTCCAACGACCTGAAGGCTACCGGCACCGGCGTCTATCAGGAGGTATTCGACACTCTGGATTACGACAATGTTTCCGGCGCTGACCTGGTCGATACCCTGCTGGACGGCATGGAGTCTGTCGGCTACACCGTCTGATTTCCGCCTCACGGACTTTTGCGGCCCGCACACGCGCGGTGTTGACACGGGCCGCCCCGCATAAAGGAGTCTTGCAAGGGGCATCCCTTCCACCTACGGACGGATGCCCCTTTTTTGCAAGACGGTGATGACATTTTTTTGACAAAAATGTGTCCAAACTATTGTGCGGCGTACAAGACATATCCTTATAAAAGGAGGACCCCTGGATGAAAGAAAGCAAAGCGCCCTCTCTCGGGCGTACCCCGGCCCAGAAGTTTTTTGACAAATGGCAGGGCCTGTTCTACCTGATCCCCTGGATCATCGGCTTCGTCGTCTTCAAGGCCATTCCGTTCGGCCAGTCTCTGTACTACAGCTTTACGGATATGGACTTCTTCAACGGCATCCATCAGTATGGCATCATGAACTATGTGGACGCCTTTACCACTCCCAAGATCACCAAGGCGCTCATCACCACCTTCAAGTACAGCTTCATCACTGTGCCTCTGAAGCTGGTCTTCGCACTGTTCATCGCCTACATCCTGAACTTCAAGATCGCCTGCGTGAACGTGTTCCGCACCGTCTACTACATCCCCTCCATCCTCGGCGGCTCTGTTGCTATCGCCGTGCTGTGGAAGGCCGTGTTCCGTGATGACGGTCTGGTCAACACCCTCATCCGTATGCTGACCTTCGGCCACTTCCAGGGTCCTTCCTGGCTGAGCGACCCCAGCTACGCACTGTGGATCATCTGCTTCCTGCGTATCTGGCAGTTCGGCTCCGCCATGGTGCTGTTCCTCGCCGCTCTGAAGGGCGTGCCGGCCGACCTGTACGAGGCCGCCACCATCGACGGCGCAGGCAAGTGGCGTCAGTTCTTCTCCATCACCGTCCCGATGATCACCCCCATCATCTTCTACAACCTGGTCACTCAGATCTGCCAGGCTTTCCAGGAGTTCAATGGCCCGTTCATCATCACCAACGGCGGTCCCCGCGGTTCCACCACCCTCATCTCCATTCTGGTCTACAACTACGCATTCAAGTCCAACCAGATGGGCATGGCTTCCGCACTGGCATGGATCATGTTCGTCATCGTCTGCATCCTGACGATCATCGCCTTCACCAGCCAGAAGAAGTGGGTCTACTACTCGGATGAAAGGTAAGGTGTGACAGTATGGGAATGAAAGCTTCTAACGCCATCGCGACGTTTTTCAAGTACCTCGTCCTGATCCTGGTGGGCCTCATCATGATCTATCCCCTGCTGTGGATGATCAGCGCCACCTTTAAGGACAACAGCGAGATCTTTGCAGGCATCGGCCTGTGGATCAAGAACCCCACTCTGGAGGGCTACAAGAACGCGCTGAACAACTTCGGCGGTTCCATCAACATCCTGCAGGCCATGCTGAACACCTACAGCTACGTCCTGCCCAAGGTCATCTGCACCGTGGTCTCCTCCTGCGTTGCAGCTTACGGCTTTGGCCGCTTCGACTTCCCGGGCCGGAAGCTCCTGTTCAGCATCATGCTGGCCACCCTGTTCCTGCCTCAGGTCGTCCTGAACGTGCCTCAGTTCCTGCTGTACACCAAGTTCGGCTGGGTCAACAGCCCGTTCTATCTGGCCATCTGGGTCCACTGCGCATTCGCAACTGAGACCTACTTCGTCTACCAGCTGGTGCAGTTCATGCGCAACGTCCCCCGCGACCTGGACGAGGCTGCCGCCATCGACGGCTGCTCCTCCTTCCAGACCCTGTACAAGGTCATCGTCCCGATGCTGATGCCCGCTCTGGTGTCCTGCGCACTGTTCCAGTTCATGTGGAGCTGCAACGACTTCATGGGTCCCCTGCTTTACGTCCAGACCCCTGCAAAGTACCCCATGTCCCTGTTCGTCAAGCTGTCCATGGACGGTGATACGGGCTTTGCCTGGAACCGTATTCTGGCCCTGTCCCTGATCTCTATCCTGCCGCAGCTCATCGTCTTCTTCTGCGCACAGGATCAGTTCGTCGAAGGTATCTCCGCCGGTGCTGTCAAGGGCTGAGCTGAAGCCCCCGCCGCTCGGATAATCCCGACAAACATGAATGCCCCCTGTGCCTCTTCCCGTAGAGAGGACGCAGGGGGCATTTCCAATGTCAAAGGCTCTCCCCTTGGGAGAGCTGGCGCGTGAGCGCCTGAGAGGGCAAGGACGCCGACAGAGATGTACGGACGCTGCGATAATATTGCTCTGACAAAGAGGCTGCTTGTCGCTGCGCAGCGGCTTTGTCGAAGCTGGCTTGCCCTCTCCGTCACCTTCGGTGACACCTCTCCCAAAGGGAGAGGCTTTTGTGGCACTCTATTTTCTGCTCTTCCGGTATTGCAGCGGCCCGACGCCCATCGTCTCCCGGAAAACACGGCGGAAGTGGGCCGCAGAGGCAAAGCCGGTCTGCTCGGCCACGCTGCCGATGCTCAGCTCTGTCGTTTCCAGAAGCTTCTGTGCCGCCTCGATGCGGCGGGCGTTGATGTAGTCCACGATGGACTGCCCCGTCACCCGCCGGAACAGCCGGCTCAGATAGTAGGGCGAGATGTAGAACCGCGCCGCCACCTCGGTGAGGGAAAGCTTCTGCTGGTAGTTTGCCGCAAGGTAGGCGCAGATCTGCTCCACCGTCTCGTTGCGGGGGCGGGCGTCGGCGGCGCTCTGCGCCCGGTGCTCCTGCTCCACATAGTGGAGGGTCAGTGCCAGATACAGCCCGCCGGGATACTCCGGCTCGCCCATGGCGCTCCGCATCATCTCCAGCAGCGTCCGCAGACGGCTGGCCCACTGGACGCTGCCGTAAAGGGCCATCTGGCTGCCCGGTGCAAAAAGGCGGAGGAAATCTTCGCCGGTGGCGTTCTTCATCTCGTGGAGGGCCGCCTGTGGGAAACTGCATCCCAGCATTTCCGGCTGGGTGTGGCCTGCCTGTGATACCGCCCACGCCCCCGGCCCCAGCAGCAATGCGCAGCCGGGGCTGACCAGAAGTGACGTATCCCCGCACTGGACCGTGCAGCTGCCGCCCGAAAACAGAACGATATGGCACATCTCGGCAGGCAGCTCGAGCCGCCCGCCGGACAGCTTGAGCGCTCCCGCCGTGATCTTCGCGTTGAGTTTTTCCCGTTCGGCGCGCATCCGCCCTTCCCCCTTCTTGCTATGCCTGCCCCGCCGGGGCAGTGCTCTGATATTCTTATCCTCAGTGTACCATGCCCGCCCTCTGCGGGCAAGCCGCAAATCTACGCAAATAACTCAGGAGGCTGTAAAAATGAATCTGTCTCTCATCCGTTCCATGACCCGCAGCGCCGTCTTCGAGCTGGAAAACGGCAAGTGCTTCCGCCCGGAGCACCCCTTCGCCGTGGCTCTGAACGGCAAGACCATTTACGAAAGCTGCAACACCAACGTGTTCTCCCTCTTCTCCCTGACGCCGTCCACCGCCTACACCGTGGAGGTGGACGCCGAGGGTGAGCACCTGAAGCTGGACTTCACCACCGAGGCCGAGAGCTTCTTTGTGGACGCATCCCGCTATGGCCTCGTCGCCGACGGCGAGACCGACAACACCGGCAGGCTGCAGGCTGCTCTTTCCACCTGCCCCAGGGGCGGCACGGTATATGTCCCCGCTGGCCGCTACCGCACCGCCAGCCTCTTCATGAAGAGCTGCACCACCCTCTACCTCGAGAAGGGCGCTGTGCTGCTGGGCGACAATGACCGCACCCACTACCCCATCCTGCCCGGCGTCATCCCCAGCGAGAACGAAGTGGACGAATACTACCTCACCGGCTGGGAGGGCAACCCGCTGAACAGCTTTGCGGGCCTGCTGAACATCACCCAGGTGCATGACGTCGTCGTCACCGGCGAAGGCACACTGGACTGCGACGCCCAGAACGGCGACTGGTGGATCGACCCCAAGGTCAAGCGCATCGCATGGCGTCCCCGCGCCGTGGCGATGGTGGACAGCGAGAACGTCTGCCTCCACGGCATCACCGTGCAGAACAGCTACTCCTGGACCATCCACCCCATCTTCGTCAAACATCTCGACCTGCTGAACTTCAACATCAACAACCCCTACAACGCCCCCAACACCGACGGCATCGACCCCGAGAGCTGCGAGTACACCCGCATCATCGGCGTGAACATCCACGTCGGCGACGACTGCATCGCCATGAAGGCCAGCAAGGTCTTCCTCGGCATGAAGCTCAAGAAGAGCTGCGAGCACACCGTCATCCGCAACTGCCTGCTGGACAAGGGCCACGGTGGCATCGTCATCGGCAGCGAGATGAGCGGCGGCGTCAAGGACATGGTGGTCACCCAGTGCCTTATGGACCACACCGACCGCGGCCTCCGCGTCAAGACCCGCCGCGGCCGCGGCAACACCGCCGTCATCGACGGTCTGGTGTTCCGCAACGTGGAGATGCGGGGCGTCAAGGCTCCCTTCGTCATCAATATGTTCTACTTCTGCGACCCGGACGGCCACAGTCCCTATGTCCAGTGCCGCGAGGCTCTGCCCGTGGACGAGTACACCCCGAAGCTCGGCACCCTGACCATGGAAGACATCGTGGCCACCGATGCACAGTTTGCGGGCTGCTACTTCGACGGCCTGCCCGAGCAACCCATCGAGGGCGTCTCCATGAAGAATGTCACCATCACCTTCGACCCCGACGCCAAGGAGGGGCAGGCTGCCATGGCCGACAACCGCCCGCTGGTCAAGAAGCTGGCCATCTACGCCGAGAACGTCAAGAACATCGAGCTGCACAACGTCAGGATCGAGGGCTACGAGGGCGAGCGCCTGCGCTTTGCCAATGTCGGCCATTTTGAGGAGGACTAAGCCATGACTCATGAAGAGATTTTGTCCATGCTGGGCGATTATGTGGACTACCTCATCGCCAATTCCAGCGCCGAGGCACCCATGTGGAACATCGAGAAGGTCCGCAGCGGCAAGCCCAACAAGTGGAACTACATCGACGGCTGCATGATCACCGCCTGCCTGAGCCTGTATAAGACTACCGGCGACGAAAAGTATCTGAAATTTTCCAAGGATTTCATCGACTGGTTCGTGCAGGAAGACGGCTCCATCAAGACCTACGACCCGAAGGAGTACAACCTCGACAACGTGAATCAGGGCAAAAACCTGTTCATCCTCTACGACATCTTCGGCGACGAGAAGTACCGCAAGGCCATCGACACCATCCGCAGCCAGCTGCTCACCCAGCCCCGCACCAAGGAGGGCAACTTCTGGCACAAGGACATTTATCCGTGGCAGGTCTGGCTGGACGGCACCTACATGGCCCAGCCCTTCTATATGGAGTACGAGACCCGTTACAACAAGATGCAGGGCTGCATCGACAGCTACAAGCAGTTCATGAACATCAAAAAGCACATGCGGGATGAGAAGACCGGCCTGTACTACCACGGCTACGACGAGAGCCGACAGATGTACTGGGCCGACCCCGTCACCGGCTGCAGCCCCAACTTCTGGCTGCGGGCCATGGGCTGGTTCATGGTGGCGATGGTGGACGTGCTGGAGCGGATGGATGAGCAGCTCTACAACGAGTACCGCGGCATCATGGCGATGCTCAAGCAGACCATTGAGGACGTCCACAAGTTTCAGGACGAGGAGACCGGCATGTTCTGGCAGGTGATGGACCACCCCGGCGTCGAGGGCAACTACCTCGAGACCAGCGGCACGGCCCTCTTCGCCTACGCCGTGCTCAAGGGCGTGCGTCTCGGCTACCTGCCCAAGCGGATGGCCGCATGGGCCGAGAAAGCCTTCTACGGCACCTGTGACAAGTATCTGAGCAAGAACCCGGACGGCAGCCTGCAGCTGGACGGCATCTGCCTCGTGGCCGGCCTCGGCGGCAAGGACCACCGCGACGGCTCGCTGGCTTACTATTTCAGTGAGCCGGTGGTCTGCAACGACGCAAAGGGCGTCGGCCCGCTGGTGCTGGCCTATACCGAGATGATCGCACGGAAGTGACCTCTTCTATCTAGCAGAAGACCTCCGCCGCCTTTCAGGGCTGCGGAGGTCTTTTTTACATTGGAATTTATTGTTTCTGTTCAGGGCCAAAGAAATGCAGGACCCTCAGCGGAGCCTCCGCATCCAGTGTAAATCTTCCCGTTCCAGCGGGGACAAAGAGCTGGTCGGTCTTTTTCAGAGGCAGGCTGCGGCCGTTTGCGCTCAGGGTCCCTGTGCCTTCCAGCACATAGATGCCGCTGCCGCGCGGCGGGCAGTCCACCGTCAGGGTGTCGGAGACGTTTGCTTCGTCCAGACGGAAGAGCGGCGTATTGCGATAGCCCACCAGCGTCGTGATGCTTCCGCCCGCCGTTTTCAGCACCGTTTCCGGTTCGATGAACCAGCGGTCGTGGATCTCCTCACGGCTGTGCGGCTCGTAGTGGAAGCATTCGAACATCGTTTCAAAGCCAAGCCCCTGATGGCACATACTGTCGGCCACGGCAAAGCCGCTGGGCGTCGTGCGCTCCACCCGGATCGTATAATCCGTCGGCTCCTGGATCTCCACGAGGAAGCAGCCCGCGCCGATGGCGTGGGGCATACCGCCCTCGATCAGGATGGTGTCGCCCGGATGCACCGGGTATTTCTGCATCCCGGCCAGCATCCCGGGAATATCCTGTGCGTGGAACAGCGCTTCCCACCGCGCGCGGGTCATGTCCGGCTGGAAGCCGTAGTAGATGCAGGGCTCTTCGCCGTTCACGGGGTGGCCGCTGAGGATGTGCCAGCACTCGGTCTTGCCGTACTGGCTCCGGAACAGCCGCAGGGCCGTCGGCCTGTCGGGATGCACCTGCAAGGTCAGGCGCTCGGCGCTGTCGATGAGCTTGGTCAGCACGCCGAGGGTGGGCTGTGCCGCGCCCTTGCCGAGATAGCCCTCCGTATCGCTTTCCAGCACCGATTTCAGGGTGACGTCGGTGCCGCGCAGGTGGCTCATGCCCTCCTCGGGGAATTGCTCCCGTCCGGCGTTGCGGGCGGCGACGGTGGAAAGTATCCACTCTTCGGGGAAATGCCCGTCCTCGCCGTTGGAGTCACCGTGCAGGGCGTCCAGCATCCGGCCTCCCAGATAGGTGCGCCACGCCCGGGGGTTGTCCAGCAGGAAAGGAAAATCTGTTGTCGGTTTCATAAAACCCTCCATAAAAGGCACAGAGCCTGCCTTTCCAAGGCAGGAAAGACAGGCTCTGCTTTATAGATAGAAGAATCGGAGAGAGGTGGAACGCTTGATTTAAGCGCCGTACACGAGGTTCGGCAGGAAGAGCACCGCCTGCGGGAAGAATATCATGAACAGGATGACACCCACGATCGCGAGGTAGAAGGGCCAGCCTTTCTTGAAGGTCTCCTCAATGGGACACTCCATGATGTCAGACACGCCATACAGCGCGGTGCCGACAGGGGGAGTCATGACGCCGAAGGTGACGGTGGTCATCATGATCATGCCGAACACGACTTCGTTGACGCCGATGCTGCGCATGACGGGCAGCAGGATGGGGGTCAGGATCAGGGCGATAACGGTGGTCTCCATGAACATACCGCAGAGCAGCAGGAAGACGACGACCAGCAGCAGCAGGATCGCGCTGTTGCTGGTGATGCCCAGCAGAGCGTTTGCAATGGTGACCGTGATGTTATCGAACACGATGCCGTAGCCGAACACGCCGGAGAACGCCAGAATGATGGTGATGACGGTGATGTCCTTCACGCTGTCGCGCAGAGTCTGCAGCAGGCTCTCCCAAGTCAGCTCGTGGTAGAACACGGTGCCGACCAGCAGGGCGTATGCGCAGGCAAAGGAGCCGGACTCGGTGGGGCTCATGATGCCGAAGCGGATCAGGACGATCAGCAGGACAGGGAACAGAATGGCCCAGATACTATCCAGCAGAGCCTTCAGGATCTCAGACAGCGGAGCCGGATGGTCATGCTCGGGCTTGTAGCCGAAGCGGCGGGCGCTCCAGGTGACGGCCAGCATCAGCAGCACGCACATCAGGATGCCGGGGACCCAGCCAGCCATGAACAGACGGCCAATGGACACCTCGCCGACGGTGCCGTAGATGATCAGGCCCATGCTCGGCGGAATGGTGGCGACGATCAGGCCGGACAGGCCGTTGATGGCGGCAGACCAGCCACGGTCGTAGCCCAGGCGGGTCATCTCAGGTCCGAGGATGCGGCACTCCATCGAAGCATCTGCAACCGCAGAACCGGAGACTCCGCCCATCAGGGTGGACATCAGGCAGGAGACCTGACCGATGTTGCCGTACATATGGCCGGTGCAGGCGTTGGCAAAGCGCATCAGGCGCTTGGTGATGCCGCAGCTGTTCATCAGGTTGCCGGCCAGAATGAACAGGGGGATGGCCAGCATGGTAAAGCTCTGAGAAGTGGAAATGGATTTCTGCACCAGAACGGTCATGGGCAGGTCGCGGATCATAAAGAACGAGAAGCCCGACAGACCGATGGAGAATGCCACGGGCATACCCAGCAGCAGAAACACAAAGAAGATACCGATTGCAATAAACATCAGCCGACGTCCCTCCCTGCTTCGTGTTTGATTTCCTGACCAGCGGGCGTCTTGACGCGCTCAATGAGGTTCAGGATGGTGGAGATGAGCATAAAGAAGGAGCCGACAGGCACAGCCATCGTGACCCAGCTGTAGCTGATGTGCAGAGAAGTGATCTGACGTGCCCAGCCGGTGGTGGTCATGCCGTAGCCGTAGTAGATCAGCACGCAGAGGAACGCTGCGATGATGATTTTGAACGCAATGTCCAGAACCTTCTGCACACCGGCGGGGAACTTCTTGACGAACAGATCAACACCGATCAGGCCGGAGCCGCGCATTGCGACGTCGCTGCCGAGGAAGATCAGCCATGCGAAGGCGATCAGTGCAACGTCCTGTGCCCAGTTCAGCGGATGGCCAACGGTACGCATCAGCGCCGAAACAAAGACGAGGACCGCAATGCCTGCAACCAGGATCAGAGCGATCAGCTCTTCCAGCTTACAGACTTTTTCATAAAATTTCTTCATAGAAAGTCGTCCTTATTCACAATACCTCCTGCACAGCGAGCTGCCATGCAGGAGGACATTTACGTTACGGTCGATTCAGCTTTTTAAGGGCTCAGGCCTCGACGCCGGCTTCCTTGTACAGCTGCTCGCGCAGCTCGGTCCAGCCCAGCTTCTTGTATGCGGGCTTGACAGCCTCACGGAAGATGTCCTTATCGACCTCGACGATGGTCATGCCGTTGTCGGTCAGGACCTTCTCCATGTCAGCCTGAGCAGCGATGATGTCCTGAGCATTGTTGTATGCGCAGTCGTTGAAGTCCTTCTTCATGACTTCCTGATACTCAGCGGGCAGCTTGTCGAACCATGCCTGACCGCAGATGACCATGTTGAACAGGTTGATGTGCTCGGTCTTGCTGACGTACTCGCAGACCTCGTAGATCTTGCTGGAAACAGCGGAGGTGTACTGGACTTCGCAGCCGTCGATGGACTTGGTCTGGATGCCGTTGTAGACCTCAGACCATGCGATGTTGTACGGGGTAGCGCCCATAGCGGAGATGGACTCAACGTACGGGTCAGCACCGGGGGTGCGGATGACAGCGCCCTTCAGATCGGCGGGGGTGTTGTAAGCCTTGTGGCCCATGAAGGAACGAGCACCGTCGTAGTAGTTGTAGCACAGGCCGCAGATGCCGTTGTTGGCCAGGTCAGCGTCCCAGCCCTTGAAGGTGTCGGTAGCCATCAGCTTCATGCCGTCCTCGTAGTTGTCCACGATGTAGGCCATGTTCATGATGCCGATGTCGTTGACATAGCTGGACAGACGGCCTGCGTCGGTCAGGACGGCGATGCCCATGCCCTGCAGAGCCTGGTCGATCATGTCTTCCTCACCGCCCAGCTGGCTGGAAGGATAGATGGTGACCTTCACATGGCCGTCGGTGTCCTCAGCGACCTTGTCGGCAGCAGCCTGCAGGCCCTGATAGATCATGGAAGTATCGGTCTGGGTGGTGGAGAGCTTCAGCTCAAAGACCTCACCGGATGCAGCAGAACCGGCAGTGGAGCCGGAAGCAGCGGTGCCGGCGGTAGAAGCGGAAGAACCGCCGCAGGCGGTCAGGGCAGCAGTTGCAGCCATAGCGCCGCAGACAGCGAGAAACGAACGACGAGAGATCTTCTTCATGTGATTTTTCCTCCTGATTTTTCCAAACAGATCTTGCTCTTCTCGGATGAGCCTCGCGCAGGTCCATCTGATTTTCATGGCTTTATCATACCATGTTCATGTCCTGTTCACAGCTGTAGAATGTCATAACCGGAATGTGACATTCTGCCAAATAATGCTCATGTGCGGTAAAGTAACACATAGCTTTGATAGATAGCCACCTACTATTCCAAACTCCATAATATCAAAAAGCAGGACAAGCATAGCCGTTTGCTCTGCTTTTTTATATTCCATTCTTGACAGCCCGCCATATATCGTATTATACTGTACTTGTTAAGGCAATACAGTTAAAGACAGAAAGGCGGTGGGACTTTGGAAATTGTTGTGAGTAACAAAACAAGTCGCCCTTTGTATGAGCAAATTTCAACGCAAATTAAATCACAGATTATGAATGGTGAACTGAAAGCTGGGGAAGCACTTCCCTCTATCCGTTCTCTTGCAAAATCCTTGCAGATAAGTGTTTTGACTGTTCAAAAGGCATACGACCTGCTTCAATCAGACGGTTTTATCGAAACGACAGCCGGAAAAGGTTGTTATGTATCAGTACAAAATCAAGACTTCTATCTTGAAGAACAGCAAAAGAAAATCGAGGAACACTTTAACGAAGCCATTGAAATTGCCCGTACAAGTGGAATACCACTTAATAAATTACTGAATTTGTTGACACTATTGTATGAGGAGGATTGACAATGAACAATGCTTTGACTATTTCGGGTCTTACCAAAACATATAAAGATTTTGTTTTGGACAATGTTTCTTTTAGCGTTCCAAGTGGGTCTATTGTCGGGCTGATTGGAGAAAATGGCGCAGGAAAGAGCACAACAATAAATGCGGCTTTGGGGCTTATCCATAAAGAAGCCGGTCATGTTTCGGTATTGGGAAAAGATGATCTGGACAATGAAACAAAAGAACAGATTGGAGTAGTATTTGACGGAAGCAACTATCCGGAAATTCTTTCTCCCAAGAAAATCAATCAGATAATGAAAAATATCTATGGCTCATGGGACGAGCAAGCCTATTTTCGGCTGCTGAAACAATTTTCCTTGCCCCTTGATAAGCAGATTAAACAGTTTTCCAAAGGTATGAAAATGAAGCTGGCTATTTCCGCAGCCTTTTCACACCATTCTAAGCTGCTGATTTTGGACGAAGCAACCAGCGGGCTTGACCCTGTTATCCGGGACGATATTCTGGACATGCTTTTGGATTTTGTGCAGGACGAAGAACACTCCATACTGGTATCTTCCCACATTACCAGCGATTTAGAAAAAATTGCTGATTACATTGTTTTTATCCATGAGGGAAAAGTTGTTTTTTTCAAACCGAAAGATGAACTGATTGAACAATATGGCGTTATAAAATGCGGAGCAGCACAATTTGACGCATTGGATAAATCGGATATTATCACATACAGAAAAATGGATTACGAATGGCAGATTTTGGTTTCTGAACGGGATAAAATGCAGAAAAAATATCCAAAAGCATTGATTGTACCCGCTACGATTGATGAAATTATGCTTCTCTATGTAAAGGGGGAAAGATGATGAAAGGCGTTTTACTAAAAGACCTCTATATTGCAAAGAGCAATATCTTTGTAACTATCGTCAGCTTGATTGTTTTAGGTTTTGGATTGTCTTTTTTACTGGAAACAAGCGCACTTCTGATTTTAGCCCCAGTAGCTTCCACAACAGCGGTTTTTATCAGTATCACAAGTGACGCAGGCTCAAAATGGAATAAAAATGTGATTACCATGCCCGTATCAAGAAATCAGATTATCAGAGAGAAATTTATCTTTTATATCTTGCTTGCGGTAATCGGTTTAATTACAGCACTTATTCCATGTATTGTGCTTATGTTAGCGGGAGCAGATATAACAGTTCATTCTTTGTGCTTATATGCCGCAATCGGTATGAGTGCCACTTTATTAGCGGGCGGCATTAGCTTACCATGTGCTTATTTGTTTGACCCGGAAAAATCCCAAATTGTTTTTATGATGTCCTTTATGGCATCGACAGGTGTTATTGTTGGGCTTGTACTTCTCACAAACCTCTTTATTCCTGTAAAAGACAATATCCAGTTGGCTTTTAATATCGTGCTTGTAATCTCTATTGTGTGGTTTTTTATCTCATATCGGATTGCAGCAGCAGTATATAAAAATCGGGATATAGTTTGATAACACAGTAGCAGAATAGCAAATCCAGCCGAGCCAGTCAACGGCAAGTGAATAAGCTTCGCCCACCGTTGACAGCCCCGACTGTCCTTGCTGGTGGGTAATCAAGGGGCGACAGCAAAAAGTGCTGCCGCCCAGCCAATCCCAAAATTGAATAAACCGCCGCCCAACGACAGCACACGAAGCAGTAAGTCTTGAAAAAGATTTACTGCTTTTTTACGCCCATTTTTGGCAAAACAGGCAAGGCGGTGGTGTTTAGAGTGAACAGCAAATTTAGTACACCTCCGACTATGACCCCAAGAACGCTTTGGACATTGAGAAGTTCGTGAACCGAAAAGAAAAGATCCACCCCGGTGATGAGTTCATCGTGGTGGACGCTGATTCGCTCCCGTCTGCCTGACCCGGTAGGCGGTTTTTATTTTATCCCGGTCAGAAAGATGCACCAGAAAATCAGTCTTGCTGCGGTTATGCAGTGTAGAACAATAAGATTTCGGGTGTGTACAAATGATCAGAAACGCTTTATAATAAAGGAGAAAAGACTATGGAATTCTTCAACTCTGCTATCGAAGTTCTTCAGACTCTGGTTGTCGCTCTGGGTGCCGGTCTCGGCGTTTGGGGTGCCATCAACCTGCTGGAAGGCTATGGTAACGACAACCCCGGCTCCAATGCTCATGTGTGATAAAGTAACACAACTAAAATAAAGAAAGACAGCCCACTATTCCGTAAAATAATGGAGTAATAGAGAAAACGTTTTTTCTATGCTAAAATAGGCACATAAAGTAGAATGACAATCAAGATATACAAGAAAACGCTTAAACTCCACCGTTTGTCATGTAATTGTATAGCTCACTTGCTTGAGTGCAAATGAGTATTTTGATAAGATTTATACACAAAATCAAAAGGAGGAACACATATGGAGTTCGCAGAAAAACTTATAGCACTACGCAAAAGTAGAGAATTAACACAGGAACAACTGGCTGAGCAGATTAATGTTTCAAGACAGTCTATTTCAAAATGGGAAAGTGGAGTTTCCCATAGTTAAAGATACCACACCCAATATCACAAACTCACGCTTAAACAATATTCCTTAGTCAACCACATACAATAGCAAATACAAAAAAAGCTGGAAGCAGACTTGATTTTGCTTCCAGCTTTTCTATATTATTTAGTTTTGATGAAGCCGTTCTATTATACTTGTTTTTGCGATCTTTCGATATATGATTGCCGGAATAATAACCGTTAGCGCAATCAAAAATGGATAGATAACAAACATAGGGAAAATAACAAATTTATAAGTGAAAAACCAAATGCTATTTGAAATTGCTCTTACAATGATAACCGATACCAGAGAACCAAATACGATTGACGCAACAACTGTTCCCGCAGCATAGTATAAGCCCTCAAATGATAGCATTTTCTTTAGCTGCTTTCCTGTCATACCAATACTTTGAAGCATAGCAAGTTCTTTTCTGCGTGTAATAATACTGGTAAGAACAGAGTTTACAAAATTTGTAACTCCTATTAAGCCGATGATAATGCTTAACGCTCCCCCTATGGTAATAATCAGAGAAGTTAAATCATTAAAGGAATTGATATATGTTTGTTTAGAGTCGTAATTCATACTCGGCTCAATATCCTCAACATAGCTGCTTAAAAATTCCTCCATATCAGCTTCCATACCGTCAACTGCATTGAATGGGAAACTCACCAAATGAGGTTGATCGCAAAGAGGTAAGAAAACCTCTGTCGGCATATAAAATTTTGCAAATCCGGTACTTCTTATCGTATCGGTGTTTTCATTGATTAGCACCTTTGCCATAACCTTGCAGTCAAAACTATTATCTATACTACTGGAAAGTCCGTCCATTTGCACATGATTAAAGTGAAGTGTATCTCCAACATGAATATTAGGGTCATCAATAATGTTTCCATTGTCATCTGCGGTCAGAGCATACAGTACATAGTTCCCGGATTTTAATGCTTCCCAATCAATCGTTCCCTCTATAACATCCATTGAGTTCAGTAAAAAATCATCTGCTCCATATAATTGAACCAAAGGATTTCCCTCAGCGTCTTTGTTGTAATTTGAGGTAACTCCATTCTCGACAGAAAATGTTTCTTCCAAAATCTTTGTGGTATATAACTCGCCACCCTCATCAAATGCCGGATTTTGCTTAACTGCTTCAATAAAAGAAGTGGAAAGGTCATTTTTGTTGTCGCTATTCCCAAACTTAAAATTGAAGTAATCCGCAGTAGAAATGATGAAATCCTTGTTTACAAATTTTTCTACATATTTTTCCACATCAAAGCCGCTTGCAAGTGTAAATACCGTATTAAACAATACCAAACTCAAAGTCATAGAAATAATAACCAAAATTGTACGTTTCTTGTTCCGACCAAGATTTGATAATGCCATTCGATGAATTTTGGCTCCATGTATAGACTTTTTATCAGACGCCTTTTTGCCTTGAAATGCTGTTGCGTCATTTTCGGTATAGCGGATTGCTTCAATAGGCGATACTGAACCTGCTATTTTGGCAGGCTTATTTACGCTAATAATCACTGTAACAAGTGCAAATAAAGCAGCTCCGATAAAAATAATTGGATTGGCAGTTACTTTTACTCCTGCGTCCGAAGCATAAACTGTGCCGTTCATTAAAAATGGTACTAATGCTCGTCCAACAAAAAAACCAATTAGTAAGCCGAATGGAATACCGATAAAGGAAAGTAACATAGCCTGTTTGCTGATAAGTTTCTTTATTTGTTGTTTTGTTGTGCCTAAAGTTTTAAGCTGTCCGTAGGATTGAATATCTTGAATGACAGAGATTTGGAAAATATTATATATAATCAAATACCCTGTTATCATAATTAAAAGTATGCCAACAATCCCCGAAATCAATAAAGCTGGATTTTCTAAAAAGTTACTGCCTTGATATGCAGGACTAACACGAGCGATCACATAATTGTCATCCGATGGACTTCCGCCCATAGTATCACAAGTATAGCCCGTTTCAGCAAGAAGCTGATGTAATTTTGATTCGATAGCTCCGTTTCCATGAAACATAACATAAGCGGCGACTACGCCGGAATAGTCATTATCTTCGGGGTAGGTGTATGTTAAAAGTTCAGAATTATTGTCAACAAAGGCTTTAGAAACAATAAGTCGTCCAATATTACTTAGGCTGTCTGTTTCCCAAAATCCGCATAGTACAAAATTCTTTGAATATGAAATTCCTTTAATTTGATAGTCCAAAGTTACGGTTGCTCCGATTTCAGCAGGAATACCAAGTGCGTCCAGCGTTTTGGTATCAGCCATAATTTCATTCTCTGCTTCAGGACGGTGTCCCGTTGTTGGCTCATACCGTGCAAACTTCAAAGCAGTATCGTCCATAAACCACATATCAGCACGCCATTTTTCCAGTCCGGGATTATTGATATGATAAGACACTGCCTTTGTATAGGCAATCTGTTCAATCATCTCATTGCCTTTTATATTATCAAAAACCTCATCGCTTATATAATTCAAAACCGCTTGACCGTCGCCACCTTGTTTTCTGATATTTTGGTCGTGAACGGTATCTATCAAACCAGAGCCTAATGTAAAAATGGTTGTAAAGAGTATAGTAGTTAGAGCGATTGCAATAATTGCAATGATATTTCTACTCTTTCCTGCTTTGAAGTAACGGTTGGATAATTTTTTGATAACAGGGCGATTGCTATTTCCAAATAAAATATCATTCATAGTTTTTGCCCCCCTTATTCTGCAATTTTTCCGTCCTCAATGCGGACAATACGATCTGCAAGCTGGGCGATCTCGCTATTGTGGGTAATCATCACAATCGTTTGATGAAATTTCTGGCTTGTTACTTTCAACAGTCCCAATACATCACTGCTTGTTCTACTGTCGAGGTTTCCAGTTGGTTCATCGGCTAATATAATGGCAGGCTTTGAGACAAGGGCGCGAGCAATCGCTACACGCTGTTGCTGACCGCCGGATAAGTTGTTCGGCATATTTTGCAGCTTATCGCCAAGTGCCAGCATTTGCACAACTTCGTCCATGAAATTTTTATCTACTGTATCGCCATCCAATTCTACGGGCAAAACAATGTTTTCATATACATTGAGAACGGGAACAAGGTTATAGTTCTGGAAAATAAAACCGATATTGCGTCTGCGGAAAATCGTAAGCTGTTCATCGTTCAGCCCTGACAAATCTTTTCCTTTGACCTTTACATTACCGGAAATGGGAACATCCAAGCCCCCCATCATATTGAGCAATGTGGATTTTCCGCTGCCGGAAGTTCCCACAATGGCAACAAATTCTCCCTGTTCGACAGTGAAAGTTACACCATCCAGAGCTTTTGTGATATTCAGCTCGGTGCCATAATATTTTTTCAAGTCTTTTGTTTCTAAAATGCTCATAGAGAACACCATCCTTTCTTGTGATGGCTTCATTATAAGAGGTAATCCTCACAGAAATGTCACAGCCGACATAATAAATTGCCCTGAAATGTCACAATCCTGTGACATTTCAAAAAAATAAGTTATTCATGGGGAAGAAAAACGGAGAATGTTGAGCCTGTTCCTACTTGAGAAGTTACTTGTATATAACCGTTCTGCAAGCTAATAATTTCCCTTGCGAGATACAGCCCAATGCCGATTCCCTCTATATCGTGGACATTTTCTTCCCGATAAAAGCGCCTAAAAATTGCTCCCTGCTGGTTTTCGGGAATACCTTTGCCGGTATCGGTAATTCTGATTTTTAGGTGCATTTCCCAGCTTTCAACGCAAACACGGATAGAACCGTACTCCGGCGTGTACTTAACTGCATTATCCAATATGTTAAATAAGGCTTCTGCTGTCCATTTGCGGTCATGGGAAACAACCAATGTTTCCGGGCAGTTTACTTCAACTTGTATGTGCTTTCTTTCGGCGTTCAGAAAGATACCACCCAGCGCCATAGCAAGAGTATCATAGATGGGCTGCTGTTTCTTTTCAAGTGAGATAACGCCAGTTTCAAGTCGGGAAGTTTTTATCATAGCCTGCATTAAGAAATCCAGTTTATCAAGCTGTGTGCCACTGGCAAGCAGAAATTCCCGCTGTTTATCCTGTGGCACTTCTTGTTCTAATAAGGTGGCATTTATCATTTTTAAGTTTGATATTGGTGTCTTTACCTGATGAGAAATATCGGAAATCAATTCCTGTAAGTCAGCTCGTTCACTGGCAACGCTGTTTTTGCTTTCCTGCATAACCTCATAAAGACGCACCAGCCGATGATTGATTTTGTAAAATAGGTTTTCTTCTTCGGCAACCTGTGATATATCTATTTTTCCATTCATCATTTCGTCTAAGGTGCAGCAAAGTATTTCAGAAAACAAAGTCAGCTTTCGCCGTATCAGTATCACAAAAACAGTAACACAAAGCAGAAAAAGCAGATAGAACGCCATGCTACAAAATACCACAGACATTTCTTTTGTCAGGATATATAGAACCGAAAACATGACCACGGATAAAAGTAAAATGGTAGTTGCCAGTATTATGCAGACTTTATTTAAGGAGAGTTTTTTTGAAATCATTTTTGCGCTCCTCCAATCCACATATAGCCCATACCGTAAACGGTTTTGATGTAGGAATGCCGGTTCGTTTCAATTTTACTGCGGATGCGGCTGATCGTTGTGGTAAGTGCGTGTTCATCCACATAATTTTCATCTGCATCCCACAGCTTTTCAAGCAATACCTGCCGGGTCAGGACAGTTTGAGAATTTCTTGTCAGCACTTTTAGTAAACGATATTCCAATGATGTAAGGGTAATCGGCTGTCCTGCAAGACACGCTGATAATTCGGAAAAATTGATATACAAATTCCCATCATCGTAGAAATCTCCGCCGGATTGTGCTGAAATGCGGTTCAGTAAAGCAGATACTTTCTTTTGGAACACGCTGATAGGAAAGGGCTTTGTTACATAATCATCTGCGCCCAATTCAAATCCTTTCAGCATATCGCTTTCCATATCATTTGCGGTTAGAAAAATCACGGCGGTATCGGGACGGCGTTCTTTTACCTCGCGGCATATATCAAATCCGTTCCCATCCGGCAGATTGACATCCAAAACGATTAAATCATAGTCCTGTTTTTCAAGAAATCTTATGGCAACAGCCTTTGACATAGCTCCATCCACGGAATATCCGACAGCCGACAGATTATAGCTTAATGTCTTATTCAAAAGCTGGTCATCTTCAACAACCAGTATTCGCATAGTATCACATCCTTTTTCTTTTTATAGTATCAGCAAAATGTCACAGAAACCTCACAACGAGAAAAAAATTTAGTATTCAGTCAGTTCCACAATTACATTACTCTGCTGATACAGCCAGTCCGTAAATTCTTTCGGGCTGGCTGTTCCTGTTTTTACAGCCTTTTTTCTCTGTAAGGCTTCTTTCTTAAAGTCGGAAAAGGCAGCCTGTATTTTTTCCAGACGGTCAGCCGGAAAGCCTGCGGTATTTTTTACCCGGTTTATTTTGTTGCGCCAGTTCTGGCATTCATTTTTATAAAGCAGGTCATAGTTATTTTCTCTTGCCCTCTCGTCAAATTCCCGCTTGTTTTGAAGCGCCTGTGCTTTTCGGCACTTATCGCTGCACAGCTCATACCGCTGGCTCTTTGCCAGAAAATATTTCCCACAGACCTTGCACTGCCGGAAGCAAAGCCCCCAGTCATTCAGCCTGTTCAGATAATAGGTAATCAACGGGTAGAGGGACGCATAGGCAGACACACATTCTTCTGTGCGCCGGTTGTCCGGGAACCAGAGGTCAAGCCGGGTATCTTCTGACGGCGCGCCTTTGAAATAAAGGCTGCCAGCTTGAAAATGTTTCGGTTTTCCTGTCTCCCTGTCAAAGCTCATGGTTTCGTTATGGAATACCCCGGTCAGGCTGCTCATTTTATCCATGAAGCGGTCACAGGCAGCGTTACGGTCGCGGGGTTCTCTGGCAAGCAGATAGCTGTTCCAGATACGGAACGCCACATACATTTTCAGAGGGTCATTGCTAAGATATTTTCCCCAGAGAAATTCGCTTGCCGCCTGCTCCAGCTCCGGCTGTTTCCATCGGTTGGAGTGGAGGGCTTGCCGCAGTGGAGAAAGCCCGTATAAGTTCCAATCTCTGTCCGTGTCACGCTCAAAGTTTATCAAAAAAGTTCCCAGCGGGCGTGTCATATCACAAAGCACCTCTGTGTTTTGGCTCCCGTTCAGCCGGAAGCGGATCTGCTGTTCTTCCCCAATCAAAATCCGCTCTTTCATTTTCTTTCTGTCCAGCGTCAGGACAAACAAAATCCTCTCAAAACATGGCTCATGCCGTATAAACTGATTCTCCATCCCTATCCCCTGCCTTTGTATATGGTAATTATATAATTTGGTTATATCCGTTACACTCATGGTATCGCAGAAGCATTGTTTTGTCAAGGATAGTCCGCTATGATGATTGTAGTTGGTAATTTCGTGCCATACAGTACCTTGACAAGTGAATGACCGTCCAAAAGGGATATGACCGGCAGGAGAAGTGACGCATCCGGCGCACCAATGCAGGGAAACACCGCAGGAATGGGGCAGGAAAACGGCTTTTGGGGAGAACGGCAACAGGAAGCATTTTAACCTATTTGATTTATGGGAGGAACAGAATGAACGATAAAAAGAGATTGAACAGCTACGAGGATTTACCGCTGGTTCTGGATGTGGCGGACATTCAGCGGATTATGGGAATTTCAAGAGCGAGCGCCTATGAGCTGGTACACACCCCCGGCTTTCCGGCGTTCCGCAGGGGCAGGCTTATCAAGGTCAGCAAGATTGCTTTCTTTGAATGGATGGCAAAAGGCTCCGAAACCGTACCGGGAAGTGACAAATAAGCGTGAGGTATCATTCCCTGACTGCAATACTGCCGCACTTTCCAAAGGGGCATACAGAGGGAAAAAACCTTAAAAATGATACCGAGACGCTACACCAAAACAGCCTATCTGCGTACATCAGATAGAAACGGAGAAAGGAGCCGGTTATGGCAAGAATGAGTAACAAGCGGCGGTTGGAATGGTCTTTCTTCTTAAATGACCGCAGCCGTATTACTTACAACGAACTGTGCCGGAAATGCCAGCACGAATGTAAACAGAGCTTCCGGGCGGTTGTGGTTGACTGCCCGAAGTATCTTTCCAAGCGTTCCAAGAAAAAGGACAAGACTGCCGGAAACGGCAAAATCCCTTAGGAACTAAGGGCGCACTTCTATACATAGTCTAAAGACCATGTATCGTGCGTCCTGCGGAGCTTACCTCTGCCGCTGATAAAATCAGCAATCCGAGGTCTGCGTTCGCTTCGCTCCGACAAGGTGGCTACACCCCCTTGCGCCGCTAAAGCGGCTATCCCCTGTGTACCCGCCGAAAAGAGAAATCCGCTCTGCGGTTTTCCCTTTCCATCGGGTTTTATAGAAGCACTGACACACGGACTGTCTGCGGATGGTCTTTCTTTATCTTATAGGCAAAGGATGTGAGAACATGGAAAAATCTTTGGAACAGTTAAAGCAGGAATATAAAAAAACCACTGTCCTGCTGGAACGGGAAAAACGGAAAATGCAGCGTTTGAAAAACCGGCAGGCGTATCTGGAAAGCGGTTCCCGGAAACAGAGGACGCACCGGCTGATTACCCGTGGGGCAGCCATTGAGAGCATTGCGCCACAGACAAAGGAGCTGACCGAAACGGAATTTTATTCCCTCATGGAAAGCATTTTGAATCTGCCGCAGGCGGAGCATTTCATCCGGTCTGCCGTAGAAAACCACGCTCGTATTTCCGGGCAGGAGAGAGGCGGTGACTAAGGATAGCACTTTATCATTTTTCAATCGCACAGATCAAGCGCAGCGCCGGTCAGAGCGCCATTGCCAGCGCAGCCTACCGAGCCGGGGAGCGTCTTTACAGCAGCTACTATGGAGAAGTCAGCGATTACACCAAAAAGGGCGGCGTGATCGCTTCGGAAATCATGCTGCCGCCCCATGCGCCGGAAATATATCTTGACCGGGCGACTCTCTGGAATGCTGTGGAGAGCTGCGAGAAACATCCAAAAGCACAGCTTGCCTATTCCTTTGATATTGCCATGCAGAATGAATTGACGCTGGAAGAAAACATGGAACTGGCGAGGAAGTTTGTGCAGGAGCAGTTTGTGGCAAAAGGCATGATTGCCGATCTTGCTTTTCACAGCCCGGAGAAAGAGGACGGCGGCATCCCTAACCCGCATTTCCATGTGATGACAACCATGCGCCCTTTGAACCCGGATGGCACATGGGGACAAAAACAGCGGCGGGAATATCTTCTTGATGAAGATGGAAACCGAATCCGGGATAAAAATGGCGATTATATGTTTAACGCTGTCCATACAACAGACTGGCATGAGCCAGAAACGCTGGAACACTGGCGGGAGCAGTGGGCGGCTGCCGTTAATACAAAATTTGAGGAAAAAGGGCTGGATGTGCGTATCGACCACCGTTCCTATGTGCGGCAGGGGCTTGACCTGATACCTACTGTCCACGAGGGAGCTAATGTCCGGCAGATGGAAGCAAAGGGCATCCGCACCGAGAAAGGGGAACTGAACCGCTGGATTAAAGCCACCAACCGGCTCATGCAGGATGTGAGGAAGAAGATCAAAGCCCTGTTTGTCTGGATGGCAGAGGTAAAAGAAGAACTTTCCAAACCGCAGACACCGAGCCTTGCCGACCTGTTGATCGCTTATTACAACCAGCGCAACGCAGGGGCATGGAGCAATAAAGCCAGAACCGGAAACTTAAAGCAGTTTGCCGAAGCCGTCAATTATCTGACGGAAAACAAGCTGCTCACATTAGAGGATTTGCAGGAGCGTCTTTCCTCTGTCAACGAAGAATTTGAAGCGTTAAGCGACTCCATGAAAAAGAAATCTGCCCGGATAAAGGAATTGCAGGAATTGATACGGGAGGGCGAGAATTACCAGCGGCTAAAACCTGTTCATACGGAATTGAACAATATCAAGTTTAAGAAACAGAGGGAGAAATTTGAAACATCCCACGATGCGGAGTTACGGCTGTTTTATGCCGCCCGCCGTATTTTGAAAGAAAAACTGGACGGAAAACCCATTGCCCTGAAAGCATGGAAACAGGAATACGCACAGTTAAAAACAGAGTATGCCGAACTGTCTCCGCAGCACAAGCCACTCCGGGAGGAAGTCATACGGCTACGGCAGGTGCAGAACGCCGTAGATACCGCACTGCGCCGGAGGGAGCAGCCACAGGCAGTACAGAGAAAGAAACATGAGATGGAGCTATGATATAACCGGCAGCTTTACCGCTACCAGTATTTTTATGGAGGGAGCATTTGAATGTATTTGAAGCGGTGAAACAGTCTGTTACCACCCGGCAGGCTGCTTCATTCTATGGAATCCGGGTGGGGAGAAACGGCATGGTCTGCTGTCCATTCCACAATGACCGCACGCCCAGCATGAAAGTGGACAGCCGCTTTTACTGCTTCGGCTGCGGGGCTTCCGGGGATGTGATCGACTTTGCCGCTTTGCTGCATGGATTGGGGAAACGGGAAGCTGCGGTCAGGCTTGCGGAGGACTTCGGCGTTTCCTATGAGAAATCCGGCAATGCGCCGCCAGATAGGAAGCGTCACAACAGGTCACAGCCCCGACAAAAATCAGCGGAGCAGAGATTTCAGGAAACGGAACGGTATTGTTTCCGGGTGCTATGCGATTATCTGCGCCTGCTGGAGCATTGGAAAACAGCACACGCCCCACAGCCGCAGGATGCCATCTGGCATCCTCTTTTTGTGGAAGCGTTGCAGAGGATAAGCTACACAGAATACCTTTTGGATATTTTGTTATACGGAGAAATAGAAGAAAAAGCGGCATTGATCGCCGCACAGGGAAAGGAGGTGCTGCGGCTTGAACAGCGAATTTCAGAGCTTGCCGCCGGAAACGCAGGAAGCGGTCAAAAGGACGATGGACACAATGGAACCGGCGCAGACACCGGCAGAAATCCGGGAGACGTTAGAGGGGACGCAGAAAGGCGGCGTGAAGAACAGCATCCGAAACTGCCTGACGG
>ENA-OWZM01000195-OWZM01000195.1-human-gut-metagenome-genome-assembly--contig:-NODE-195-length-43424-cov-9.21303_pt1 | contig 43424 bp, 24 predicted proteins | sample MGYA00249259_ERZ652113 | MGnify/ENA primary metagenome ERZ652113 (study PRJEB26925, sample SAMN05827264) | human gut metagenome | biome: ENVO:2100002; feature: ENVO:00000062; material: ENVO:00002003...
TATAAGAGACAGATATTACGGGCCGCAAGAACATCACGGTCGTTGATAGAATCGCATTTTGGACAACACCATGTGCGATCTCTCAACGACAAGTTTTTATTAACAAACCCGCATTCACAAGTCTTTGAGGAAGGATACCATTTGTCAATCTTATGCACTGTTACTCCATGCCTTGAAGCGACATGCTCAAGTTTGTTGATAAAAGAAGAATGACTGAGATCGGAAATCTTCTTTCCCCACAAACGTTTCATTCCTTCAATGTTTAGATCTTCAATGAAAATATAATCATACTGTTTGCATAATTCATGAGCTAATTTCCATTGAAAATCTGATCGAAGATCGTTTATTTTACGATACGCTTGTTGAAGTTCAAACAGTCTTCTTTTTCTATTATTGAATCCTTTCTTCGCATTAGAAAACTTTCTATTTAGTTTTCTAATCTTGTTTTGATATTGCTTGAAGAATAATGGAGACCCAATTTTGTTACCATCACTTTTAGTTAGGTAAGTTTTCAGACCAAAATCCAATCCTACAGATGCACCATCATATGTCTTTTTGTAAGAGTTTGCAGGATTGTAATCTGTAACTATAATCAAACTAAAACGATAGCAGGTTTCTCTGACTATTCTTATTTGTTTAACATTACCTTCATATGCTCTACTGTATGAAAACTTAAAACGTTTCTTTCCTTTGTTGATTGTAAGGATATTACCGTTTAAGGTAAAACCTCCTTGTTTAAAAACAAAAGAGTTGAAACAATCTGATCTTTTAAACTTAGGTGGTCTCTTTGATTTTCTTTTAAAGAAACGATTATAAGATTCATCAAGACGTTCAAGTATTTCTTGTGTTGTTTGAGAATGAAGAAGATTTCTTTTAATTCTTTTAGCAAAATGCTTCTTCATTTTACCAATTGAGATATATTTCCCAAACAGTTTATAGTATCTACGTTGTAGAGCTAAAGCATGATTCCATACAAAACAACATTCACGAAGCATTTTATCAAGATACTTCGTTTTCTTGGAATGATAGATGTTGTATTTGTAGGAAATCATTTTTTTTTATTTACAATTTTGATTCAAAATTAATCAAACCAATTCATCCACCTTCTAAAGTATGGTGGTTTTGTTGGTTAAATAATCATAAACACATCGGCTCTCTTGTTCGTGAGGATAGGAGAGTTTTTTTATTTTTTTTAATCCTTCACTTATGACATATTTGATCTTTTATTGCGTGGGAATAATCTAGCTTTGCCGAAAACTAGTATTATGGTCACATTGAATGATGTGAATAACGAACTCCATGTCCGGTTATATATACTGGAGGTACTTAAGGATTATATAAGAGATGATGATTTCGATGGTCTTGTAGATAAGGCGTTGGATTTTGTCATGGAAGGCGTTTCTATGCCTAAGGCTCCGACCAAGGATACCACCATGAGTGACATATCAAAGAGCGTTTTGGCCTTGGTAGCGGGTGCTGGATTAGATGAGAGGTTAAGCAAAAGCTCTTTAGAGTTAGCTTATGACAGATGTAAGATGAGGTACGTATTCGATCCTCGAAATCGGGATATACACGGTGTAGTCGTAGGTTATTCCAATGACTTTAATAGTCTGGTAGCTGTGTGTGATGAGGGATCGAAGAAAGGAGTGGATAAAGGATCTACTGATTTTGTGGATGTCAATGAGAGATACGTGACTAACGGTTTCTTTTACATATCTGTAGAGGATGCCGATAAGCAATCGAACTACATGGGTAAAAATTTGTAATTGTTGTGTTTTTGTACTTTACACGAGCGTTTAAAAGTATTTAGTTCTCCTCCTGACTTGTGAAAGTCTGGAGGATTTTTTATTTTTGTACGATTTGAATGTTTTGCATAATACGTACTGTTTATTAGAATCCGCCACATAAGTGATTATCTGGTGGATTTATTATATTTGCGAAAAAGATAATGTCGTGCAAAATAACTCTAACATAGCGGTTCCCGACTCCGGGATGAACAGGGATAAGCATCCACAGGATCTATCCCCATCTGAATATAGTTTCGCCTTGAACGCTACCATAGAGGGTGACGATGGAAGCCAGCTTAAGATCCAGAACGAGCCTAGTACCCTTTTATGTAAGCGATTTGATGGCTATAAGGTTATTGGGTATAAGAATGACATAGCTGGTGATAACACTTATTTCTTTCTATCCAATCCGGATGATAATACGTCTAAGATCACGTTCATGCGGTCATTGGATTATATCAAGACCGTTGAGGATCAATTGGCTGGATCGGGAAAGGACATCCATCGTATCCTTGGCGAGAGGCTTGAGGAGTCGGATGGTCGTTTTGATGAGATATGTGATTTGATGGAGGTCCTGATAGAGGACTGGGTTGATGACCCTTGTCTTAATTTCTCCATTCATCATCCGATCTTCGATATAGAGATCAAGGACGAGAAATGCGGGAAGGTGATATACTGGACCGATGGATATAATCCCCAGCGATATGTTATGGTCGATAAGGCTCTTAATCCGGATGATGATGGTGACTTTTGGTATCATTATCATGGGTATAAGACATGTGGGGATGACAAACCAATAGAGAGGTGTAGGCTGGCCTGCGAGAAGCTGCTGGTGTTCCCGTTGCTGACGGCCCCGTGCGTGGAGCCTGAGGTCGTGGAGTTCGGGGGGAGCCTGCGTGCCGGGACCTACCAGTTCTGCGTGGCGTTGTGCGATGAGTTCGGGATTGAGAAGACCGGATATTGCTCATTGACCAACCCAATCATGTTATTCGATCGTCAAGATATGGTTATCCGCGATGGTTTATGGGGTAAGTCAACCAACATGGGTATCCGCCTTACCGTGTCTAATATAGATAAGCAGGTATCTCATTATAAGATAGGTGTTATACAGAATACGGTTGGGTTTAATGGTGAGCAAAGCCCGGTTCTTGAATATTTCATAGAAGGTATACATCCGATAACGGAAAGGACTATCTATTATCTTACGGATCAATATAGCGAGCGTACGACCATGGAGAAGTTATCCAAGGAAATACCGGTATATAAGACAGCCAGAGGCATGACGTCTGTCGGGAATCGTCTTCTTCAATACGGCTTGACCGTGGAGAACGAATGGAATCTTCAACCGGTCGTTAACTTCTTGGGTCATTTCGTTAAATGGCAGACATCTATAGCCACGGAGAATTTGTATAAAGACGGTGTGGCTTGCTCTAAATACGCCTCTTTCATGCGTGACGAGGTATATCCGTTGGGTATAAGATTCTTTACCAATACAGGATACAGGACGGCTAGATTCCCGCTTATCCCTCGTCCGGCCACAAGGGAGGAGATGGAGGTTATCGTTGATGAGGACGGTAACTCTGACGACCTGTCGGCTGCGTCGGTGCTGGAGAACAACCCGCAGTGCGCCGGGAACAGCCGCCGTCATCTTTGGCAGTTTAAGAATACGGCAAAGATCATAAACGACCCGTCTTGGGGATTTGATGATTTTGGAGGAGAATGCAAGAATCAGCTAGATGTCAAGCAACTCAGATATGTAGAGCAGGAATATGCCACGGTAGGAGAGACCCAATTCGTTATCAACACGATGGGGGAAGATGTTACGGTAGATGATGCTATTGATTATATCGCTGATAATATAGAGAATCTGTGTGATATCATAGAATCTAATGTAGGTATTACTGACGAGTTATGCGCTGCTATATCATTGCCGGAGGATCAAGACGGTATAAAGGCTCCCGATTTCCCTAGTGGATGTGATGATATCGAGAGGATAGAGACCAGGACTATATTGGATAAAAACTCTTTGGTGGATTCTAGGATTGATTTTACATATAAGCTGGCTAGTGATTATACGGAGACCGAGCCTACCACCTTAATACAAAGTAACGCCGAGTCACAAAGGAAATTCTCTGTATTGTGTGATTTCGATAATTATTCCAGTGGAGGTAAGAATATCATAGATCTGGTTCAGGAATGGTTGGATGGTCAGGATGAGGATAAATTCCCGTCTGATATAGACTCCTCCGCCTTGGTCTTGTGTCAGGATATGTCTAATGTCCGGCAGTTATATGATGAGGGTATATGTACTAATGGGTGCTCGGTAGGTGATCCTCATGTGAATCCTACTATTAACGATGTTCAACTTCCTACATTCCAAGGGGGTAGGTCATTGGGTAAGTGCACATATTTGTATCAATATCCCGGATGGGAAGGAAAGAAGCATACGGAGACGATGCTTGATCAGTTAATGGATACGATGGAGGCTTATTTCCCCCAATATGAGAGTCAGTTTGGTATCGAGAACGCCATGTGTCTTTTTGGCGATGGTGATAATTCTAAGTTCAATACCGGTATAACTACTGACTGGGAAGGTCGTGTGTCTGTGCAGAATGATATTGACGCCAAGACCAATTGGTTCGGTAGAAGCAACTTGACTTATTTCAAGTTCTATCCACATGTATCCTCATACGCCAGATGGGTGGAGTTGGATTACGAGAAATACATAAGTGGTTTATCCGATCCTGATAACGGTATTATGTACATAGAGATGATGGGTAACTATAATTATCCGATCGGCGACTCATCATCATACAATAAGGTTCGTATAACGTTTTTCTCGGACAAGGAAGGTACCGTGGCTCCTAATCCTTTGGCTAATGATGCCAAGAAAGGTGTTATAGTGAATTACGTGGATCATAAGATATTTATGATGCCAAAGTACTTGTTCTGGAATGATGACAAGACTACTTTCCATAAGATATATGTTTGCATCGAGCCTGCGGTATGCGTGTTCTTCACCGGTTTCGCCATGAGGCAGGACATGAAGGAGCTTGCCGGATTCTATACGGCCGGCACCGCCATCTTCCCCGCCCCGTTCTGTTTTGGCATTCGGCCACTGGAGGTGAAATACGTGTTCTTCTTCACGAAAGAATTGAAATTAAGGAGATTTGTTACCTATGAGGCGAAATGTGTCTCATGTGGGGATAACCCCGCTGACTGCGCTCCCAGGCCATATCAGTATGGTGATTTCGGATATTGGGAGTCTACCAATAAGTACCCGGCTAATTTTGAGTTGTATGATTCAAGCAAGATCGGGATATCATCGGGAGGATCAAAGAGGAAGGACATAATAGATTCTTTGACGAAATACTATGGGTCTCCTAAATCAGTTGGGGGTAAGTCTTATTTCACCGGTAATGGGGGTAACGCTGAGTACCCCAATACGTCAACCACGTTTTGTCAGAGACCTATACGTCATTACAAGTTCCCGGATAACTCTGTCGCTCCTTTTATGGGTAATCCGTCTCAGCTGACCGGTCAATATGGAGTTGACTCCTATATTTATCCTATGGGGGTGATGCTTGATGACGATATCGTTAATGAGTTTTTGGATATAGCGGTAGAGAACGGTCTTATAGATAAGGCTAGAAGAGATTCTATAATAGGATATGAGTTGTATAGGGGCGATAGGACGTTGGATAAGAGCGTTATCGGAACCGGTCTGGCTTATGATATGTTTAAGTACGATGATCCCGACGGATCGGCTAACCTTTATCCTAATTACCCTTACAACGATTTGTCTGATGATATGTATATCTATAAGGATATTAATCGTGAGAAATTTATAACGCATCCGTTTAACAGGAAGGGTAATATCTGGTATTCATTCTTAAGTCCTGATATTGCCTTTAACAAGCCTGACGCTCCCACCGAGTGCCTTGTTGATGGTTATCAATTAGGTAAATCCTCAGGTATATTCAGGGAGGTGGAGGATCACCCTAAATGGACGATATTAGGGAGTAAGGCTTACAGTATGGCAACATCATTGGCTACGGTGGAGGCTATGGCTAATTTAATATCCGCTATAGCTGAGTATACATATCAGTCGGCTTCACAGCAATATGTCGGTGGAGGTGTGTTCTTTTTAGCCAACCCTGTCGGCATAGCGCTGACGGCTATCCGTCTGGCTACAGGTATCGCCAAGGCCACAGCTCAGTCCGTGGTGGATATAGGCAAGTACAGGTATCAGTGGTTAACGGCATTGATAGATAGGGGACCTAGACGGAACTATGCTTATTACTATACTTCTGTCGCTCATTATAATTTATTTTACCAAAAAATAGGGGAGTCAGAGTTACGTGGATTGTCAACGGCTAAATATATCAAGAGCGGGTTATATCCGGTAACAGATATCTCTTCGCAAGGGGAGACCGTAGGCGGTAAGCCTATTATCATAAACAACCTCGATCGTGAGCATTCATTGTTCATGTCATTTGGTATGGATAAGTATATGCTTGAATATCCGGAGTTGGTTTCAAGTTACGATACCAGCCGTATTCAGGATGAGTGTAATATTCGTAACGATGAGGTGGCTGGTATGACGCCTCATTTTATGACACGTGAATCTTTCGTATCCTGCCCCTATATGAGGATAAAGAAATATTCTCCGGCTCAATACGGGCAGATAGAGGATATCAGGTGGGTATCGTTAGGTGGTTGCGGGTTGATGGATAAGGATAAGCGTAAACCTGTTTTTGGAGGTGATGTATTTATATCAAGATTCTCGCTTAAGAGGAAGATGCCTATGTTTTATTTGACTCAGTTCGGTCAGGGGGACATGATACCATTCCCTTATTATGATTATCGGAACATCGGGTATCCCCGTTATTTCGTTAATTACGATACCGGGGAGGATTATCTTAATAAGACCGATACGGATACCGGATCGCTATACTCTTTCCCTAGCCGGAAGAGCGCTTATGAGATGGTTTGCAAGACCGGAGATATGTATCTTAGCGGTCGTTTCTTCCTATATTTCTATGGCATACCTCAGTTTCTTGTGGAGTCTGAGATCAATTGCAATTTCCGTATAGCCGGCCCTGAGCCTTACGAGGGGTTCTATCCGGAGGTGGGGGATTATATATCATGGACTCAGGAGCGTAATGTCCCTATATCAAGGAGTAATGTGTTTAAGATGAGTCCTGTGTATAAGAATCGATTTACGTTAGGTGGCAGGTCATTACCAGAGACGTATGATAGCAATTTTTGGGACTGCGCTTACCAAAGACCCAACGGCGTCATATGGAGCACCGCCGACGTGTCGGAGAACGGCATGACCGATCCTTGGCTGTCGTACAAGCCTATGGATTACCATGAGTTCAAGACCTCGTTCGGAAAGCTTATAAGCATGAAGGGAATAGAGTCGGATCAAATACTAGCTCGCTTCGAGAATCAGGTAGGACTATATAACGCTATAGACGTGCTGGCAGAAAGAATATCCCCGGAGAATAGCGAGCTAGGGACAGGTGGGCTTTTCGCCTCTCGTGGCATTGAGTATAATAATACGACGTTAGGATATTCCGGGACCCAGAGTCGGGATATGATCAGTTGCGAGTTTGGGCATTTTTGGGTCGATTTAAGGCGTGGTCAGGTATTCAAGGTAGATTCTAATGGCAGGAATCTTACGGAGGTCACACCGGGGCTTAGGAACTGGTTTAAGGAACATCTTCAGATGAAGATCATCCGTAGCCGGATATATAACGCTGATACGGACGCTGAGTTGTCTTATTATGATATCGATAACAAGTTCTTTGGTATAGGGTTGTCCATGGGCTGGGACAATCGGTTCAAGAGGGTTCTGATAACCAAGAAAGATTATATACCGGTAGGGAATCCGAGCGAGTACCAATTCCGTGGCGGCCGGTTCTACAGGAACGGGCAGGCGGTGGAGCTACAGGACGCCAGCCATTTCACGGACGTCTCGTTCACCGTTGGGTATAACTGCCTGAAGGGTGAGTGGAAATCATATTTATCCTACACCCCTGATTATTATATCGAGCACCAGCATTATTTCCAGTCCGGAAAGAACTACTCAAGTGAAAGTCAGGAGATAGGTTTATGGTCTCATGGTTTGACCAACCAATCGTATCAAGTATTTTACGGTAAGCTATATCCGTTTGTTATAGAGGTTCCGGTACGTGAGCAGTACGTGAATAAGATCCTCACCAACTACCAATATCGGATGGATGCCAGAAGATATCAGGATGAGGTTAATTACCAAATTCTTAGGACTACTGGATTTAATAAGGCATGGTTTTATAATGATACCAACAACAGCGGTGAGCTTCGGATGGTTATCGCCGACAAGAACGATATGAGCCAGCGGTTAAGGTATCCTGTAACCAATGACGATAGCCGTGAGATACTGGTGACGGAGGTTGATCAGAAGATAAATATAAATGACTATTTTAACGAGGTCAAAGACGATACGAACAATCTTCCGATATGGGTTAAGGATGTGAATGACATTGACCGTAAGATCGACCCCAGGGCTGTCGATTATCATCGGAGGTGGCGGGATCGTCTTCGTGGCGATTGGTTCTTGGCTAGGTTCGTGAATGACATTGAGAGCCGGTTCAAGATGATAGTACGTTGGTTTAGCAACGATGAGAAAGTTTATTGAGGTGATTATATACCTTTAAATATTTGATGTTATGGCAGCAGGGAAAACTAGCAGTAAAAAGAAGGGCAAATGCCCGAAATCAGGATGTATCAAGAAAGTAGGGAGTGATTGGCGAGTGGTCAGTAACAAGACCGGTAAATTATGGCCGGCTAAGTACAAGTCTAAGGAGAAAGCTAAAGGAGCCTTGGCTGCTTATCACATGCATTAGCGTATAAACGGGTACATGATTTATTATGTGCCCGTTTCGTGTTTTTAGGCTTATGAGATTATAGTTATCTTTGTGAAAAATGTAGTATATGTCTAAGAAGAATAAACCGGAGGAAATCCCATCGTGGATAAAGGATTTATATAAGGAGGATCTTGATCGTGTCGTAAGAGGCGAGCGTCCTATGTATTTCAGGGGTATGGATGATAGTCCTTTGAGAAACGTGTCCCCGGAGTTTGATAACCTTAGCGGAGGAGCCGCAGTTAAAGGCATGAATGGGATAAGAGGTGCGTTGTCCCCGTTGAATAATGACATGGGTAATTATAATTTCAGTATCAGGGGTATAAATAAGAAGATAGGTGAGTTGGTTGATGAGGCGGGGCTATATTTACCTGAGAAATTAAGACCTGTATATCGGACTGTGGTGGATGCTATGTCGAGTTCCAAGGATAAGGGGTTGGGTCATATCACGCAGCCGTTGGCCAACGCCCTGTACCCAGCGGACGAGCGACGGGATCGGCGTCTGGACGGGGAGCACCCCGTTGGTTATGTGGATGCCATAGACGGTATATGGCCCATGGAGAAATATGGGCTATGGGGAGAGAAAATTGAGCGGAAAGCCGAAGGAGGTCCTACTGGTAATGATCCTATGTATGTAAGACAAGATGTATCTGATAGAGCTTCGTATTTAAAAGACATCATAGGTAACGCCATAAGAAGGAGGTTGTACGAGAATGTCACCCCTGATGTGGTAGCCTCAAATGCTAGCCTTCCTGACAAGGTCAATGAGTTTATATATGGCAGAAACGGGAAGGCTAACGTTGATGAATATAGCGATCAACTATGGGCGAGATTTTTATCTCAACCTAATAATCTAGATGGCAATAATAAGGAGATACGGATTCCTGATAATGTCATTACTGATATTGAGAAGATGTTCAATCGTGATACTAAGGATGAGATAAAGAGGTTAGATAAGAAGATTCGTGATACGGAGCAAGAAATATATGGTTCTGATACACCGGCATCAGATGAGCTTTATGGTAAATTGGAGTTCTTAAAGAAGTCAAGAGAGTGGGTAGATATTTTTGAGAAGAATCGTAATTCTGTAAGATCCGGAAAGCCTACGGTTTTTTCTGAGTACGATTTTTATCCCGAAGCTGCTGGTGATCTTACCCCGTTATCAGGGTTTGGCAATTTTACAATTTATAGGCGTCCGGATGGGAGGTTAGGTGTTTACGACGTGTATGATTTTTATAGCGATGATCAAGAGTTTCCTGTCAATATAGCTACCAAGACGCTGGATGCTATAGGTAATAAGTTTGATGAGAGAGGTTCGTTTAAGGATTATAGTCCTCTCCCAGAAAGCGGCAAAGACGCTCTTATCCGTAACGCTATTATGTCTAAGAATAAGCTGGAGAAAAAGTGGGATGGTGGGTATATTGCTTCAAGGGATAATACATCTGTTGGCAATCATGGTATTAATGAAAATGTTAATTTAAATAATCGGGTTAATCATGAATATCTGGATATAACTGATGTTATAGCTGGTTTTGTTCCGGTGGTGAGTGACATTCAAGATATAAATGATTTCAAGGAAGGTATAGTAAATAAAGACCCGCTAGCTGTTACGTTATCTGCTTTTGGATTGCTCCCTTTTGTTGGAGGATTATTTACATCCGCTAATAAAATGAGAAAAATAAGGGCTTCTTATAAAGACATGTTAAGGCTTTATGATGAGCCTGATGTTAAAGCTTATTTTAAGGAGGCTTATAGAGGGAGAAACGATAAAGAAATAAAGTCTATTCTTAAGGAGATGTCAAAAGATGAGGATAAGGTCGATGAATTTTATAAAAGGATTCTCCAGGGCAGATATCAATTTTATAGAGGAGATGCGGATATTTCTAATCATGATATTTCTCAAATAGCTCCATATTTAACAAAGCCGATTGAGAATGGGATAGGATCTGGTCGTCATAACGTTGAAGATTTAAAAGATAGTGGGTTTGGCGTTTTATATACTACGAATGACATAAATAAGGCGTCTAAGTTTGCCAGTATACGGCAAAGAGGGAAGGGATGGACCCCATCAGAAAATGGAGGAATGGGTGTTATCAGGATCAAGGATGCTGATTTTAGTGGTAGTAGGTATGATTGGATAAGAAACAACCCTATACCTGATAATATCGCTGGTGATTTTAAGATAAGGAAGGTTGATAATAATGATGGAACCAGTGATTATATATTTATTGGTGAGCCTAATAAAAGCGTAGGATCAGTGAAATATTTAGACATGGAAAGGGTTAAGGATGAAGCTAATAAACAGTTTAGGTCTACGCCTGATGGTAGGGTTGCGATGTGGGGAAAAGGAGGTCCTATTGATGTTGAGAATGAATATGGGTCTGGCAAATACGTCATTGATCCCCGTAGATCAGAGGATAGTAAGATGGCTGTATATGACGAGATATGGGATTATCTGACCGATAAGAAGGGGATACCACAAACTCAAGCTATCGGCATCCTATCGAACATCGCCGCCGAGTCCGGAGGGGACACCGAAGCCCTAGGAGCCGCCGGTGATTTTGGCATCCAACAATGGCTTGGACCGAGGAAGAAGGAGCTACAGCGCAGGTATGGGAAGAAACCGACATTGACACAGCAGTTGGATTATCTCGTGGATGAGTATCAAGGCAAGGTCCCGGGGTTAGGTTGGAATTACATCAATCAAGGCAAGTTCTTTGACAAGGACGCTCAGGGGAATGAGTATAACTATTATATGTATTCTAAATCCGATTTCGATAACGCCGTCAACTACAAGGACGCTACCGTGGCATGGAATCAAGGATACGGTAGGTCTCTTGGATCGACCTTAAGAAATGAGAAGAGATTTGAGTTCGCTGATATGTTCGCTAATAGGTATGGTGTCCCGGAGAACGAGCCAATGAGATACGAGTTCGGACAGCGGGATTCGGGCACGGGGGACGGAGGTCAGCAGCCCGTACCTGAGACGGTAGCCCCTGCCGATCCTTCTTTGGCTTTCCGCCCTCCCATGGATAGCTGGTGGGAGAAGGAAGGTCAAGACCTGTTATATAAGATGCTAGCTCAATCAGGCGCCAACAGGAAAGCTATAGAGGATATCGCTAATAACATCAAGAACGATCCCCAGTCAGAGGCGCAGATAGCGGAAGCCGAGCGTATGCGTAGGGAGCAGGCGAAAAGGCAGTTGGTGCTTAATATGATACCGGGATTAAGTCTTAACATAAAAGGCATGAGTAGATCTCAAAATTAATGTTACATTTGTGAAATCGTTAAAATGTTTTTAGTATGAAAAGATTGTTATTTTTATTTGCGATGTTATTGACGCCATTCGCTTTGATGGCTCAAGAGGTGATTCCGGCTGATTCTCCTATCACCATTGATCTGACTACCTTTACCGGTATCATGGCTTTCGTTACTATGTCAGCTACCCAGTTGGCTAAGGTAGTGCCATATATTGACACCCACAAGTGGGCTAAGATCTTATCGGCTGTGGTTATTGGGATGTTGACATGTGTCTTGGCGTGGTTCCTTCAGGTATCCCCATTGTTGATAGGTAGCGAATGGTGGGAAGCCCTGTTGTATGGAGTGGCAGTCGGGTTTAGCGCTGCTGGTTTCTATGACCTAGTAAAAGCAATAGGTTCGTTGTTCGTGAAAAGAATTTAGTACTGTTTAATAATTACAATATGTTATAAATTGAATTTCATTGTTTTATAGTTTGTAATTGTGTATTTATTGTTTATATTTGTGCGCCTATCTACTCATCTCGAGCGGGTAGGCGCACTTATTAATTTAAAAGCATGATAAAAGTATGAAAAGTAATTTGATTTTGCAGTCAGAAAGTCGAGAATTGTTGGGTAGAAATATCTCTGTTATGTCCAAGGACGGGTTTGTGTGTATAACGGAAGTTATGGAGGCTTTAAATGAAAAACGCAAATCCATGGGATTAGAGTCGAGGAGACTTGATCATTTGTTCTCCACAAATGGTTTTCAGGAAAAAATGAAGGCTCTTGTTAAGGAATTGAGTATAAGCAATATATGTACTGTAAGAAATCTTACAGTACAAAATTATGTATTGGAAATCAATAAGATAACTGATCTTAAAAAATACGGCATGGCTTACCGAAGAGGGAAGGGAGAAGGGCAGAAATGGTATGTCAATCCGTATTTTTTTGTTATGGTAGCATTGGAGTTGGATCCAGAAATATATGCCAAGGTGATAATATGGCTACATGATGGATTTATAGAGGACAGGAATGCCGCCGGAGAAGCTTATATTAAAATGAGTTCATCTATAGCTAGATTGGTTAATGATAAGAGTCAGTTGTCTGATAGGATATCAAGAGTTGCTAAAGCTATTAATTTTATAGTGTTTAATAAACATGAGAGTGGGATAAGAAATATGGCCACAAAGAATCAGTTGAATGATATAGTGGCTATAGAGAATGTTATTACCGGCATTATAGATGGGGGCTTTATAGATACTTATGATAAGCTTATAGACTATCTTGGACATGAATGGAAGAAGAAATGGGGTAATCCTGTTGCGGCTTTAAAATATTAGTATTAAAGAGACTCATCGTTATATAAATGGTGAGTCTCCGTTTTTTTAGATTATCTTTGTGTCAGAACGAAATTAATTAGACATGAGCAAGTATGTAATCAAGAGGAAGATACCTAAATATCAAGAGGCCGGGGAAGTTGGGTCGTATATGCTTGGTAATATGGATGGTATACAAGGGTTAGGTATAGAACCTTTGGTAAATACCAACCAAGGATTACTCGCGTCGGTCAATCCGCTAGGGATATATTCTTTGGATACTCCAGATCAGTTGAGGACTAAATACGCTAATGCTTTTGATCAGGATAATGTGTTTCCGGCTAGCTTCAAGGGTAGTTTGCAACGTATAGCTGAGAATTATCAGGACAATGGTATTACGCTTAATAACATAACTGTTAACGATGTTGATAAGTCTAAGACCGGTTCAGGCGAGACGGATGTTTTTGATTTTACCACCATCCCTTACTATGGCGCTGATGATATAGGGTCTAGGTTCACTCAGATGGGTCGTGGTATAGGACGTATGAGAAGCGAGGGATATGGAGATTTATCCACCGGGGCTAAAACAGCTAATACGATAACCACCATAGCCTCAGGAATTAGTGGTATCATGGGATTGGCTCGTAACGTGGTTTCTGGGATAGCGTCTGAGAAAGGTACTCGTACCAATATAAGGTTGGCTCAGGAACGTGAGGCTAGGCAAAGAAGACAATCCCAGATGCAGTATAAGGATGGTGGGGGTGTTTATCTAGGGCCTAATAATAGGTTCGATAGCGGAAGCCTTACCGGTGAGTACCTGTATCCGTTACCTAAGTCGATGGAAGATCAAGCCAACGTAGAGGTCGAGAAGGGTGAGTACGTGACGCAGCCCGGAGAGGCGCCGATGGAGGCTATGGGGCAGAAGCACGCCGATGGTGGAACCCCCGTTTCCTTGGAGCAGGGAACGAAGGTTATTACCGACGACACAACCATAGAGCCGGATTTCGCTAAATACATCAGAGATACGTATGGGATCAAAGCCACGCCTAAGGATACGTATGCTACGTTAATGGACAGGTATAAGGCTAAGATCGGTCTTAAATCGGCTTACGATGATCAGAAAAAGGCGCTGGAGAAGCTGAAGAAAAACGATAAGATAGATGACGAGAATACAAGGCGTTTAAACGCCTCCGTATTATCTAAGGCTATAAATGATAGTAACGATACCGTTAATGGCTTAGAGGAAAGGTTTACGGACTTCGCTAATGTCATATACAAGGAGCAGGAAGACCGGAAGATGAAGAAGGATGAGGATACGTATTTCGCCAAGGGAGGTGAGATAGATAACATCATATCCAGATCCATGAAAGAATACGGTCTTACGGAGGAGGATATAGCTGAGGCTAAGAAAGAGCTGCTTAAGAAAGTGGCTGGTATTCGCCAGAAGATGGAGATAGGAGGCACGTCTTTGTTCGGTCGTAAATTAACTTTCCGCCCGATCGAGAATAGGTTCAACAATGATCCTAACTATTTCGGTTATCAGCGCCAAGGAACTGATGGCTCTTATGGAGGTATTAATACGGATGAGAGGTTGAATTATTATAAGACATTCAATCCGGTCGCTTACGATGCTTATATGGGAGCTTCAGAAGGCACTAGGGCTAGGGCGTTGCAAGACGCCATCTACGGTCAGACAAGTAGCTGGATGGGCTTGGCTACGGCTGAGAACCCGATCATCGCCAACGCCGAGGCGCTTCGGGATTACACGACGCTCGTTTCCTTTGGCGGTGAGGATAGTCAAGGTAATTACCCGGAAGACAAGAAAGCTGCATATCATGATAGGATGAGAGACAATAAATTAGGTTTGTTTACCACATCTCGCCCTATGATCGGTCTAGACGTTGTTACAGAGGAACAACATAAGGCTCTTAACGATGCCGGTATCACCCATTTTAGCCAACTGTTCTCTGATAAGAACAAGGATGTCGTTAATAAGATACTTGGCGAGGATATGCTTAAGATGCAGGCATTGAGATCCATGAAGGGAATGGAAGGTCTTGATTTTATACTTGACCCTCATAAGGTGGCTCCCGGTCCTATGGATATAGGTGATGTGGAGAATCCTGATGTTAAGCTGGATATGCCTGAGCTGATTGATTCTAATACACTTCCTAAAACCAACACAAATGCCGGTAAGTCGAACGGCGGCAATGGAGGCAGGAATATAGTGGGTGGCGGTCTTGACTTTCCTGAGGTGTTCAGGATGACTCCGGGAGCCGTGACAACGGAAGGTCTAGAAAGACATTACGCTCCTACCGTGGACCCGGTGTTGAGATCGGCTGATCAGTATATGGTTGAGGCTAATCGTGCTTTCCAATCACAATTGGATCAGATGGGTAATGTCCCGGATTCCCAGAGAGGGGCTTTATCTTCCAATTTACAGGCTATCATGAGTTCCAATATAGGTAAGTATATAAATGAGGTAGAACAAGGAAATGTGGCTCAAAGGACTTGGGCTGATAATGTCAATGCTCAGTCATGGGCTAATACTTATGATAAGAATATAGCTCAACGCCAAGCTTACCAGCAACGGATACTACAAGGATTGGCTATAAATGACGAGAACTGGGCTAGGTATTTCGATAGCGTCAATGATGAGATTCAGCAGAAGTGGAATACGGCTACGACCATGAATACATTAAGATCTATATTCGGGGATGTAAAGATCGGTCCTAATGGGCAGCTGATCGCTGATCCTCAAGGAGATATATTGAGTTATAGGGGATTATATCCCGCTCAGGAAGTAACTAAAGGCAAGAAAGGATAAAGGATGGCTTCACAATATAGTATATTAAGGAATTACGGCAAGTACGTATCACCCTACAACATGGATGTCATGATGCAGGGGATGGGGTACATGCAGCAGAAGATAGATACCAATCGGCAGGCTATAAACGAGTATGCTGATTATATTATCAATTCTGACATTATAAAACCTCAGGACAGGGAATATCTTCAGAACAGGTTAAATGGATTGATACAGGACGTGAATAACGTGTATCGTAAATCTAATTTGGCTTCTGACGGTATAGCCAGAAGTATACAGGCTCGTCTTGGAGAAGCTCTGGATACCCGTGTGTTGAATGCTATTGCCGGTACTAGGGAGATCCGGGCTTTTAGCGAGAAGATGGAGGATATGAAGCTGAACAATCCCAAGATGTATAGTCCTATAAACGAGGCTGAGGCTTTCGCCGATGCCGTGGCTTGGATGAATGACGGTCAGGTAGGGACACGTCTTAATCCTATACATTATACCCCTTATACGGATTATCATGCTGAGATTGATGAGAAGATGAAGAATTTCATCTCCCTTAACAAGGGGAAGAAAGTCAATGTACCGGTGACTGATGCCAATGGTAACAGGACGGGCGAGATGCGTGAGATGTATATAGATGAGATGAGTTACGCTCAGGTCAGGGATATAGCCATGGCTTCTATATCTGAGAACGGTAAGGCTCAGATGCAATTAGAGGGAAGATATATGGCTAGAACGAATCCTGACTTATTTAATGTTCAAAGCACCTCAGATTTCCTTAAAGGGTATATTGATGATTTCAGTGTCAAGGAAGAATCCATACGAGCCAAGCTAAAGGGCGTTGGCAATGACAAGGCCAAGAGGGCTAAGTTGGAGTCGGAGCTGGCGGATATTATCAAGCAGAGAAATGATTTCGTGGAGGAGGCCGAGGGCGTTATCGGTAGCAACTACAGCCCGGAGCGAGCCGGCATGTTCATGGTACGACAGCAGTTCCTTCGTGGCGTCGGGCTGAGATGGTCTTATAATAACTCATACGAGACGTTGGGTGTTGATGATTATTATTTCAAGGCTAATCAGCAGATGATGGAGAGAGCTAAGTTTAATGAGACAAAAAGGCATAATCTAGCCATGGAGAAAGCAGCGTTGATGAGAGCCAGCAAATCGGGTAAGTCGGAGAATGGAGGTGGCGGAGGTGATGACACGACCGGGCCTACCGTGGTTACCAAGAGCGCAAACCTTGACGATGTGAGCATAAGCGATGAGTTCATGAACGGGTTCATAGCCAACGAGAAGGCGGTAACTACCGGCATGAGTAATTTTGTTAAGTCACTGTCAGATGACGCTAGAAGGAAGATCGACGCATGGGCGTCTGATCCTGAGAATAGTAACGTGGTCAAGGATATGGATAACGATCAGGTTATCATGGCTTATTTCAAGGCTAATGGAGGGTCAAGGAATGAGCTACTTGATTACAATGGTCAGGATAGTTACCTGAAGCTTCTTGGGTTAAATACCCAAAGAGGTAAGTACAATAAGATCAATGATGGATTTAATAAGGCGGAGAACGCTGTTTTGGATGGCGTTGACGCTATAGTCGAGAAAGAGGCTAAATCTTTTGGTGGATCAGGCATAGATGTTAGTTACGGATTTGGGACATTTAATCTTGAAGATATTAACAGCAATGGTGATAAGGTTTTTGATATAGATGGGATAAATGACATAACATTAAATGATTGGGCTAAATTATCGGCATATAGCTCTATTCTTAGTAATAGTGTTAAAATGACCGATCTTATTCATGCAGCCACTCCTGGTGTCCATAACCCTATTGTTTTAGGGGATGTCAATTCTGGAGAGGCGGCTGTATTGGTGAATAGGATAAATGATTTGATGGGTACGTCATTGACATTGGATGATATTAATTTATTATCTCTTATTCCTATGGATGTTTCTGATGACGGTAATATGATAAAGGTGCTGACTGATGGGCTGTCTGATGGCAATAAAAGGAATGTGGCCGTAGCTAAGGCCATGTATGACGAAATGCAGAAAGAACAATACGATGTGTTTAGGCACAAATGGAGTCGTGGCGATCTGGGAAGGTTGGCTGATGACGCCAAGCGAGCCGGCGAGGATTACTTGAGACAATATCGTCATGAGTACGCCGAGCGTGAGTATATCTTCTCCGGCGATTATCCGTCTAAAAGCCAAGCCGAGTATGATTATATAAAGATTAGTGACCTGTTCACCCGTGGTGGCGGTTTTATCCCCAAGGATAAGGATAATGCCAATACGAAGATAACGTTTACCATATCCCCTATAGGTGATGGTAATTATCATATCATTGGCAATAATGGAGGTGATGGTCGATCTGTTGTTGAGGTAAGCGAGGCTGATCTGGCTGCGAATGGACTTACTTTCTACAAAGAGGATGTAAGCATCCCGTCCGAGACCTATGATTCCGGTGTCGTACCCATATCTTTCGCCAGCTCAAGCAACAACGCTTATGGGAAGATGGCTAAGTCATTGTTGGTAGCTCCATTCGCTTACGCTAGCGGGGCCAAGGACACGGTAATGCCTTATATAGATATGTTTACGAATATAAATGACGGTAATATCAGGAAGAATCAGATGATGATCGCTACTGACGTGTTGTTCGATAACGCTTCTATGTACGAGTTAAGGGCTTCCGGATATAAGTATAATAATGGTTCTTCTGGGATAAATGTTGATATATATAGCAAAGGAGGGGCTAGAGAGGGTAATACCCCGTTGTATTCAATTGATTTGGATGGCGTTAACTATGCTGATGAGGTAGCAAGGAAGATCGACTTCTGCCCGCAGTATTATTTGGTCATGGCATGGCAACAGATACTTAGCAAGGAGAATGAGGTGTATTGGAGGAGCGAGGGAAGATCTACTACTGATGATTTCGAGAGCTTCATCTCGCCCATAGCTGATATGATTGATCAGGAGATAAGAAACAGGAATAACGGAAATAGTGGAAATAATGGAAACAATGGAAATCTATAATAATACCTCTAACGGAAAGGATCTTGCCGAGAAGTACAGATATCCTACCATAAACGTAGATAATATAAAGGCTATTGGTACGGATCCCTATGATATACCGGATCGTGACCTGCCTCCGGTATTGGATCCGTATTCCGCTTCCGAGAGATCAAAGTCCCAGATACCGTCATTGTCGGAGAGGATCAAGAATACTGTTAAGACAAATTATTATGATGATATGAAACATATGTCCCCATTAGGATATATGGCTTCTGATCAAAGCTATAAGGGCAGGTTTAATCTTACTGGTCTGGAGATATCGTTGGAGGATTCAAGGTATCGACTTAGTAGCGGTACTTGGATACCTAAATACGAGTCTTATATCCCCGGTGTAGATAATGACACACGTTTATCTAGGAGTCAAGGTAGGACTGAAAAATGGATGAGAGGTTTGGGGAAATTTGTAGGTAAGGCCGCTTTGTATGGATTAGGTGGTGTTATTCAGCCTTTTTATGGTATTTACGCCGGTGTATCCAGAGGTAATTTTAACGCTGTTTTTGATAACGATTTCACGAGATGGTTGGATGATCAGGACAAGAAGATGGATTACGGTCTTGCTCATTATTACAATCGTGAGGAGCGGGATATGAATTTCCTTCAAAGCATGACTACGGCTAATTTCTGGTCTAACGATTTTTTATCCGGTCTTGCTTTTACCGCTGGAGCCATGTTATCGTCAGCCGTATATTCCGGCGCTGGATTGATGAACTTAGCTCGTACGGGAGCTAGGGCGGGTGTGGCTTTGGCTAGGATAGGCAAAGCGGCTTCGGATACCAAGAAAGCGTTCGGTGTCTACCTTAGGGCCGCCCGTACGGGACGGAGGATAGGCAAGGGACTGGACACCCTCGCTTTCCTTGGCACATCTACCTCGTGGGAGGCGTCTGTCGAGGCCAGAAGCATGCTGATGGAGGCTGAGGAGAATTTCAGGCAGTCTTACCGTAACGCTTATGGAAGGGAAGTCCCATATGAGGAGCTTATGAAGTTCAGAGCTGACAATGCCAATGCCGCTAATGCCGTATTTGCCGCCAACGTCGGCATATTGTCATTATCCAATATAGCTATGTTCGGCGATATGTTCGGCATGGATCTTGGTGTGGATAAGTTCATAAAACGCAATATATTTGGCGTAGGTGCCGAGAGGATGGATAACGGTACGTTAAGAGCCATAACACCAAAGAAATGGCAGAAGGTAGCCGGAAATACGTTCAATATCATCAAGCGCCCAGTGTCAGAGGGTCTGTATGAGGAAGGTCTTCAGGGAGTGGCTAGTAAGTCCGCCAAGGATTGGGTAGAATCAAGATACAATCCTATGGCTATCCGGCAGAATATAGGCTATATGGAGGCTATAAAGAACGGGTTCAAGGAAACATACGGGTCTAGCCAAGGATGGAAGGAGATCGGTATCGGTATGATTATCGGATCGATTATGGGTGGAAAGACTATTGGGGGTATAAAGGAATGGAGCCAAGACATGTCCCGGAACAAGGGGATGGTGGAGGCCTACAACGCCAATGCCGGCGCCTTGACCACCGCCGCTGTCCGTGCTATTCGTGGCAGTATGGCTCTTAACGCTCAATTATCCGGCATAGACACATCGTACGAGAGTGATGGTAGGATCATAAATAAGGATTTCAGTGACGCCGTATTCAATCGTCTTCGTTATGATTCGGAGATGGGGATGCTGGATGATACGAAGGAGAATTTCAGGACGGTAGTCGAATCTATACCTAATAGCGATATAGCGTCCGATATGAATATGACGGATGAGCAGGTCAATGAGTATAAAGCCGATCTTGTCAATGAGTTTAATAAGAAGGTGGATAATTTCACTATGGCCAACAGGTTCGCCGATTCTCTTACCGAGGGTATATCCAATAGATCGTTCAATACCTATATTTCTAACATGGTATATAATGGTCTTGAGGCTAAGGATAATTTGGACGATATTGCCAGCCAATTAAATAGGTTGTATAAAAATGATATAGGTGAGGCTCTTGATGTTTATTCTCATCTTAACCCTGATTCCTACAAAGCTATTAGCGAGCTTATGGAGCTTACGTCAAGAATGCAGGCACTTGAAAAAGGCATATTAAGGCTTCAGCGGATGGCGATGGGTGAGGAACGGTTTGAGAGGAACAAGGATAAATTGGCTAAAAAGATCGATGAGTTAGCTAAGCTGACAGAGGATAAAATAGTCCTTGAGAGGAAATTGGCCACGATGGTTAACTCGGAGGCCGATCTATCCTCCTTATTATTTTCTGATCGATCTAATAGACAGATTAGTGCTTCTGATTTAATGGCTGCGTACAACACTATAACTGATCTTGAGAATGTAGTATCTATCCGTGGTGTCGATAACCACAAGGAGGCAATGGCATTGCTTAGTGAGTATCGTCATAATCTAGTGGCTTATAAGAATATCAATGAATCTCTTCGTCGTATGCGTGATAAGAGATTTATACGGTCGCAGGAACGGGGATTTATGAAGATCTTGTCAAACGCATGGGGAAAGACTTATGAGGAGGATGATAGCAAATACGATTTCAGGAATACCGATAATTCTGACGTTAACGCCCTTTATGCCAATGATCAGGCTATAGATAAGGCTTTTAATGATGGTCTTATTGGCGAGGACGAGGCGTTTATGTTCAAGACTTATAATCATATGATCGCCAGATCCATGGAAACGGATATCCAATCTGGTGACAATATCGTTGAGAATGTCCCTGATGACGAGGATCTCCTAAATCCTTCGGACGATAGGTCTACTGATATCGCTATAAAGATCTGGAACGGCAATGAGGATATCCTGTCTCCTAGGGAGCGTCAGATATATGATAATAATAAGGATCGTATTGATGATATAATTAAAGGGTTTGGGGATAATCCTATCGCCAGACTCAATAAGATCAGGTCGATGATAGATAGGTTAAATATCAATGGTGATGTCTCGGATAATATCAAGGATGCTATTGATAATATTATAGATATAAATATTAATGGTCTTGATCAGGATCAGGTTAAGGAGGCGATAAAGATCTACAACGATCTTATGAATGAAGCTGACAATGGCAATGAGTTTGATCAGGATAAGCTTAATGAGACTATTGATATTATCAATAATTATTCCGATGGTCCTCTTCTTCAATTCGTGGAATGGATGAGGTTGTATGATAACGGAAGTATAGCTGTCAAGGATTACGATAAATCCATACCTATGGGTGATGTCCTCACAGAGAGCGAACCCGGGACATCCACCGGCAGGACGGAGGCTAATGCCACCCAGAATCCGGTGGTGTTGATGGCCCAGAAGAGAGAGATCGGTGGGGTTATGTATTATGAAGTTGGCGGAATGAGACTTGACAGGTTTATGGGCGGTCTTGGGCTTAAAAGATCTGATGCCACTGACACTGATAATGGAAGGGTGATGGATTTCACCAACGGAACCGACATATTTACTGTTATAGAGTCAGATAACCACTCAAGATGGATGATTAGCGAGGATGACGCTCAGGCTTTCGAGAACGCTACCGGTGTCATATTGGGGCGGCAAACCGCCTTGTCGACCTCCAACTGGTTCATGGTGTATCGCAAGGGGCAGGATGGGTCTATTGTCCCTTATTATACGGGTGATACGTTTGGATCTAACAACGAGTCGGTGAATCAGGAAGCAACGGCTAGCCTCCGCAAGGGTGATATGGTAAGGTTTAAGATGGATATGTTAGATCCATATACCAAGGAATTGTATGATAAATACAATAGCCTTAACGCCGTTGACCCTAATTCTGATGAGACTAAGTCGGCTTACCGAGAATTGGTTGATAATATGGTTATTAAGATCGTGGATGGTGATGGTAATTTTGTCTCGGTGCTAAAAGCCAATGATTCAGACTCAAAAGGGAGTAACGCTGATTTAAGGAGTATGGCCTTTGAGTTGTATAGGGATAATGTAGGATCCGTCGCGGGTGAGATTGATATACCGTTCGTAGGCACAGTCACCAGTGTTTTGCCGGGAAGACCTAATTTTAGCATAAGTGATGATAATGGGACGTTGATGGTATCCGAGAATGACTTTACCAACGAGACGGCTGGTAAGGTCGAGAGCGTAGGATATATAGAGAACGGGGAGGTTACGATGAAGGATAATATTAGGTATAACATATTCCCGTTCTGTACGGCTATCGTTAGGGACAAGTATGGTAATTATAAAAATTCGCGTATCCCGGTTGTAGCTATAAAGACAGGAAATGGAAGAAATTACCTGTACCCCGTAAGATTGAAAAATCAGGATATATCATCATTCTCATCCATGATCGGATCGATGGCTGATAGGATTATGGAGGGTCTAGGCGGAGGCGTAAGTATTGATGATATAATGGATCTTAATAACGCTATAGCCAGATCCGGGTTGGATAATAAGACATATATGATTCCGTTGACGGGAGACGTGGATGTTATCAAGAAACGGCTAGGGGCTGTCAAGGAAGCGGCTAGTAAGATGCCTATGACTACTGACGTAAGAGGGTGGATAGGCGATTCCAGGACTAAGGAGGATATTTTGATGAATGACGTTACGATCAACATCGATCTTAATAACGATCCTTTCATAGCCCCTAAGTTTAGGATGAGTATCAGGAGGGATGAGACGTTCTTCGAGGATACGGAGACCCCGTTCGGCAGCCCGTCTGACCTCCAATCGGGGTCCGCCTCGCCCGCGAAGGCTGCTGAGGATAGGTCTTTGGTTTCCGACGGTAACGTAGTATCCGGAGAAAACGAGGCGGAAAATCCTTGCTAAATTAAATATCTTGACTTATCTTTGCGGCGTCAGTCCATCACCTGACGAGTAAGATATTTAAAAGTTGGTCCCTGTCGGGTGTGTGATGGCCCCGGTGGGGACTCTTTATATTATGCAATTAGATGCTTTTTTACACCGGAAAATTATGCAAGACCTACGCATCCAGCGAGTAAAGGTCTTGATGATGTTATACACCAGTAACTATTTTGTCGATGTCAGACAAAAGCAGTTGCTTGATCATACATACGCCTTAAGCAGGGATCAGGCTTTTGACTATATGACTGAGTTCAATAAAAGGCTTAGTGATAAGGTTGGTATAAAATGTACGATGGATGTACTTCTGCCTACCGATGATGATAATGCTAATATCATAATCGAGCACAATGGCATCATCAAGAAGCTGATGAGAGAGGCTGAGAAACTAGAACTTGATACTGATGCTATCAAGGTCATGATGCGTGATCTTCTTGGTGAGTTGAAGGATGATATTGATCTTAATATCCTGATATTTGACGTAAGCCAGTTACTTATAAAATACAATCTATTTAGGTTGGAGGCTATAACAGAGCAGGAGTTCAAGAACTCTTTTGTCAGAATGGATAGCAGGAATATGGAGATAAAGAAACTAAATTTATCTGATATCAAGAAGGTGGTGATGATGATGGAGGATAGGTATGATTATGCATTGTATATGACAGAGGAATATAATTGATTACATTTTTTGTAAAAATATATCCTGTTTGTTTGTAGTTTCAAAATAAGGTCTTATATTTGCGGTGTTTATCCGTTGCTAGACCAGAAGAAGATATTAATATCGCTTAGGCGTAGGCGATAAATGAGAGTCGCCAGTGGAGTAACGGACGCTGGTGGCTCTCGTTGTTTTTATATTATGGATAATAATTTAAAATTGTTTGAGAATCCTGATTTTGGGGATGTGAGAGTATTGTTGGATGAGAAGCATGAACCATGGTTTGTAGGTAATGATGTAGCTAAATGTTTAGGGTATGCAGATCCTAGGGATGCTGTAAGAAGGTTGGTAGATGACGAGGATTGTAAAATGCTGAGATTGTCAGAAGATAGGGAGGCCTACGATTTCACCCCTATTCACAATCAATATGTTAGCCAGATAAAGATTATTAATGAGTCTGGTATGTATACTTTAATTATGTCATCTAAGAAGGAGTTCGCCAAGAAATTTAAAAGATGGGTAACATTGGAGGTTCTTCCTTCTATTAGAAAAACAGGTTCTTATTCTATGCCATCTAACAATATGCCATCAAAGAATGAACTTCCATCTGATTATATAGAGGCATTAGAGGCTTTGCTTAAATCGGAAAAGGAGAAGCGTGCGTTAGCTGAGGCGAAGAAAGCGGCAGAGGAAGCCAAAAGGATATCTGATAATATCATTAAAGAACAAGCTCCTATGGTTGAGTTCGCTAAGACAGCCGAAATAGCCCAAGAGACAGATATGTTGATCAGAGAGGTTCGGGAGAAGTTGGAGGCTCATGGTTATGATATAGCGGAGAAGAATCTCCGGATATTGCTTGAGGATAATAAGTTCTTCGCTAAAACCGGTAAAAGATGGTTGTTATCCCAAAGGATGATAGATCGTGGTTATGCTCGTTACAGATATCGTGATGACGATGAGTTTTATGGAACTAACACTGTTTATGTGACTCCTAAGGGATTCCAGTGGATCGTGTCTAAGATATCCAAGGAATGGATGCCTAGGTTCTTGGAGTTGAAAGGTAGGGTTCTCGGTAGATCAGATAAAGATATTTTCGCTAAACGATAAATTCCATTTTTATAATTTAGGATTGAGTTTTTGCCTGTTCGTGAGGATCGGCAAAACGATTTGTACTTTTTCAGTAGAAACATAAGGTTTATTATTATTGTTATTTGGCTCCCGTCCGCTCGTGAGAGTAGGCGGGATTTTTATATCTTTGTGTCAAAACGATTTAGTAATGGGCAGATCTTGTTATGTTATAAAAAATAAGGAGGGTGGGATAGATAATGTCCTTGCCCCGAACGACCAACCATCCGGGTTATACCAAAGGGCTATGGAGGTGCTGGGCGACCAGAAGCAGGCCTTATCGGTCTGGGGTACGGCCTACTCTCCCGACTTCGTGTCCTTCTTTGGCGACTGGATGTCCATGTCATCAGAATATGATCTGGATAGTAATGGGGAGCCTAGGTATGATGATGTCATGTCCTTTATCAAGCGGAAGAACTATTTCGCTGGCAATTTCATGGCCGATGAGGTTAAGGATATCAATAACACCCTTACTTCCTTGGGAGTCGATAATATCAACGATCTTAATGATATGATCATATCCAATTTCCTCTCCGGTGGTGATATATTTCTCAATAGGTACAATCTTGAGCGATCCGGGATGTATGACGCCGATGAGATTGATAATATCATGACCAACAGATCGGCGTATGAGCGGGTAAGGGATATGATGAGGAGGGTTGTCGATTTTATGTCTGACGGGGATCTTAATGAGAAGGATATGTATTTCCTATCCTCCGAGTCAGGCCTTGGTAATGATTATATGATATATGAGGATACATATGACTCGTTAGGGAAGAGAAGAGCCTTGAATCCAATGGAGGTAAGGGATACGATCATGAGGGCGGTAGGCGGTATCAGCGACCGCCGGGAGTTTGACCGGGTTTTCATCTCCATCCCATACCCTTCCTTGGCACTCCGGTATCAGGATGATCAGGATTACGCAGATCGGATGTATGACACGTATCGTAATATGACCCGTATGGAGGTTCGGAGTCAGGACGGAAATACGATTACCGACTCGTACTTCAATAGTACCACACCGTATATCAGTATGCCTAAAGATATGAAGGGTCTAAGGGATAAGGTTGGGGAGATAATCGACATGGATGATTTTAAGGACATCAAGGACGTTTCCGGACGTCTGTATGACATAGCTATGGATCTTGCCGACATGGGCGTGGATATAAGCGAGGCGATCAGCGATGAGATGGTTATATCCAGACCGGAGGATATCCGTGATCTTATGGCGTCGCTGGATGTCATGTTATCTTCCATACAGGCAGGCAATTCGGTATACGATAGCTTTATCTCCGATCTTGATAGGATAACAGGAAAGGGGAATCCGATATACGAGGTTCAGGATACTTATTCTACCAGTGATAGGATGGTGTATGTAAGGTCCGGGAATACATCCCCTTCCGATATGTATGATAGGAGCATGTTGTATATGGGTAGGAATACGTACCATAACACGGCCCCGATAACCGACACCGATCAGGCCTATGAGATGTTGGCCGATATCGGGATAGAGCGGCCCTCGTACTTGCCGGCTGGCGTGATTCCCGCCGGGGCTTCCCGTTCCGATATTGGCGTGGTCAAGGATAATATAAAAAAGCTGGTTATGTCCAACATCTCATCCTCGAATACTGAGAACATGATCCTTACCAGATTGATATACCAGCATCCCGTAACCCCTAAGATGGATGATGTCGATATTGATCGGGAGTTCAGGAGATACGAGGCTAGGCAGGGAAAGGATCGGGATTTTATCAAATCCTGTACCTCGTTGAGGAAGATCCAGATCAAGGAAAGGTTAAAAAAATCGGATTTATATAATAATGTCTTACGTTTCCTTGATTTTAATGGATTTTATAACGTATCTTTGAACCACCATGACAGAAGTACGTTAAAAAGCATGGAGATGTCGTTGCCGGAAGGTCAGGTAAGGGATCTTCTGTTTGACGTGGCTATCGAGTCCGGTGACAGTAGCATGAGAAACCTTTTCTATCTGGATAGTCAGGATAGGATGATGGATGCCGGGTTTTACAGGTATCTGTACCTAAGGAATCCGGGCCTGCTCCGGGAGGTCAACGGCGGCGTCGAGGCGAGACCGGACGGTTCGTTCTTGGCTCGTGGGAGGTATGATGATTTCGTGTCATTCCAATCCGGTTTATATGAGAAGGTAGGTGAGACGGTTGATGGTGCGATATACAGGTTCGTTGATGATCTTATATACTCCGATCCATCATCATATCAAGAAAACATGGTACGAAGGATGGGTGACGTTACGGTAAGGAGTGACGATAACCGCCTGTCAAGGATAGAGGATAATCCCTCATCCAGTAAGATAGTTAATGAATACACTGCTAATACAAATAAGTTGATGCGAGATTTTTCGTGTAGTTAATCTCTCTTTGACGTCGTGAGACGTTTTCTTTCGAGCATTGAAACATTGGATTTTATAGATTTGCGATGAATCCGGGTCGTAGTGATACGCTCCGGATTTTTTTGTCTTGTATCGGTTCTTATTAATCCCATTTACAAGACATGACGTACTTTGATGATGACACATATCGCGATTTTAGGGCTGTTAATTTTTGAACTTTGTAACGCCCGCCATCAGGTGGGGTTATTATTAATTCAAAAATAAATAGACATGGGTACAAGTGGAGACAAAATCGTTTTGTTAGACGGTATGGGTTCCGGTAGTGGAAGCGCCACTAACGGTTTATTATCTATGATTCCGGGTATGTTCGCCAATTTGATAGGCGGAAATAAGATGGATCCGAACTTGGTAGCGGCTTTGATGAACGGTCGTAACAACCAAGACGGTTTCGGCGGGGCTAACGGTTGGTGGTTGTGGATCATCGTCCTGTTCTGGTTATGGGGTGGCCGTGGCTTTGGCAATGGTTTTGGCAATGGTAATGAGTGTTGCGCTAATGGTCTTCCAGCTCAATTGAATAACGACTATGGTCGTGAGTTACTGATGCAGGCTATCCAAGGTAACAGAAGCGCTATCGAGCAGATCGCTAACGCCTTGAACTGTACTACTACTCAATTGCAAAGCGCTATCTGTAACGTACAAGGCGCTATCGATAAGGTGGCTGGTCAGGTAGGTATGACCTCTCAGGCTGTTATTAATGCCGTACAGCAACAAGGTTGTGAGATCGGTAATCAAATTAGCTCTTGCTGCTGCAATTTGAGTTCTTTGATCAACCAAAGCACTTGCCAGACTCAGCAGATGATCAACAATCAAGGTTATGAGAATCGTCTTGAGACATTGAATCAGACTAACACGTTACAAAACACCATTAATCAAGGATTGACGAACAATCGTGAGCAAGCCACGAGTCGGTTCAATATCTTGAGCGCTAAGATTGATGCTCAAACAACCTTGATTAATGATAAATTCTGTCAATTGGAAATGCGTGAGATGCAGAATACGATCAATCAGTTGCGTGATGAAAGGTCGGCTTACCAAGCCTCCGCGTTGACTCAGCAACAGACTCAGAATTTGATCAACCAGTTGAGACCTACCCCTGTGCCGGCTTATCCTTCATGCTCTCCTTACCAGACTTATGGATGGGGTCAAGCATTTTATGGAGGTAATTACGGATGTGGGTGCAACAATGGATGCTGCAACAACGGAAACGCCGCTATTTAACTCTATAAAGGAAGGAGGCTATTATGGCTTGTGTTTCTAAAATAGGGTCTCTTTATGAGTTGGTCACGAAGAACGTGGTAGTGACTACTACCAACACCATCTTCGGTATCAACCCAAGGATATGGCTGTCCTTGCCATGCGAGGGCCTTCTGCTGCTGAAAATCCGGCAGGTGGTTCCGACAACAGGCGAGACATTGCCAGTACAGATAGCTATTCCAGCGAACAGCACCGTATCCACGGTAGGTGATGACACATGCTGCCCGGTAACCGGCGTGGCTGTGGTGAATCCGATCAACGTGGCTGTGACCGGAGCGGCTATGGTTAACAACACCGAACGCCTTGTTTATTTCAACAAGGTAAGGGGTGTATTGAGGCTCATGGATTGCTGTGTGCCTACAACTTCCGCCTCGGCGTCGGAGACGACTGTTGATGAGGAATAGGTTAGATTGGATGTCTAATGGGAGGGTATTCCCTCCCGCTTAAAAATCGAGATATGTTTAGAGACTTAAAGAAAGGATTTCAAGTATATACGCTGGATACATCCGATGTTCCGGTGTTCAGGATGGGGAATGTGGTTAACGTGTCCGAGCCTAGGTTCCAGCAACCCCAGATGGGTCAGATGGGGCAATATCAGCAACTACAGGATAGGGTGATAGACCTTACCGTGGAGATAAACGGGTCTTCCATGACCTATGTCGTACCGGAGAGCAGGGATGTCGCTATGTCCAATAACATAACTTTGGCCTGCTCGGTCGATCCGATCATGAACCAGCTTAACGCCGCTAAGAGAACCAGCTCCGATATTCTCGATAGTATCGATAAGCATAGGAGGACGCTAGAGGCTTGTGATTCGATCCTTGAGGAAATCAATCCGGCTTTTAAGCAGACTAAGGATCAAGACCGGAAGATCAAGAATCTTGAGGAGAAAGTCGATAGGATGGGATCCTCTTTCGATGAGCTAAAAGAGTTGTTAATTAAAAAATTAGGTTAAAATGAGAGTTATAGATTTAGGCGGCGGTCACGATGAGGACTACAATGACGAGATCTACGATCGTAGAGGCGGCCGTGGACGTAGCAGGCGTTCGGATGGGACTTACATGGGTTATGGTGGCGGAATATACGACCATTATGGCAAGGAGCATGACGGTAGGATGGATGAGCTAGAACGCCGTGAGCGTGATCTTGAAAGACGTGAGAGGGAGCTGGAACGTGACGAGCGTGAGCTTGAGAAACGTGAAAGACTCCATGAACGTGAGGACGAGATGTATCGCAGGGGATGGTTCGGTGAGCGCGGCATCCGTGACGAGTACGAAGGTACCGAACCGTATATGCGCAGGGGACGCAGGAGTCGTTACTACTGAGGAGCAGACGCCGATGACCCGGATTATAAGCGGTATATAGACACCCATGGATATCACTTTTCCAAGGAGCTGGCTAGGGAAGCCGCTGACAAGATGCTTAACGCCGACGGGTCCAAGAGAAGATGGACGATGGAGGACGCTAAGCAGATGTTCGATAAATGCGGGGCCAAGAAACCTGATAACGCCACTTGGGGAGATATCCAATACCTGTTCGCTATGTTCTATAGCGACTACTTTCCTAAGGTATTGGATTGCGACCAGAAAATAGTCAAGGCTGTCTTGGCTTATCTGGAAGACCCTGACGCCCCGGAAGGGACGGCGTTCGTAAGGTATCTGGCGGTGCGGTGCTTCGTCGGTGACACAATCAAATGGAGTGATATGATTTAGTTTGATACAACGTTGGAGAACCCTGTCGGCAATAGAATACCGATAGGGTTTCTTTTTGACCGTAGCTTTATTATGATTATATTTGTTCGAGGTAGATCTTTTTTTCATGGTAGGGTGGGCGGGAATGAAAAAGGCATCCTCACGGACACCCTTTCCCTTTGGTTGAAAATTACTTAAAACATTATGAGTTACTACACCGCAAATATAGATAATTAAATACAAACTGCAATGGGTAAGGGGTATTATTGGATAGAGCCAGTGGATCAGACGTTGAATGATTTTCGGTTTTATAAGGCACGTATCGTAGGCGATCCTGAATATGACGAGAGACATCATCGAGTTATATTGAGAACTGATAAGTATTTCCCTGTCGGAAGTATCTTCCATGTCTTAAAAGACCCAGAGATGTTTGTTATAGAGAGGAAGTTTAAGACATGGGGGAATAAGTATGTCGTTAAGCCTTGTGAGGGTGAATGGGAATGGGAGTCTGTCCAGAAACTTAAAGACAAGGCTATTATATTCCGTAGCGGATTCCTGCATGGGGACGGCAGCTTCTAACACCTGCCCGCATCTACCCCCCCCCTCGATTTCTTTGGGTTGATACATATATCTATATTTGAAAAAAAATATTGTAATATGGCAGATTTTCAAGGTAAATACAATGGCGAGCAGATAGAGCAGCTTTTGGATAAGGCTAATGATATTGATCTTACCAAATATGCTCTTAAGACAGATAATGCCCCTACCGCCACGAAATTACAGGCGGCTAGGACCATAGCGCTGTCCGGGGCTGTTACCGGTAGTGTCTCATCGGACTTCGGAAGCAACGTAACTATCTCCACGACATTGGCTAATTTTGATGCCTCTAAGATCGCGTCCGGAACCATCAGCATAGATAGGTTACCTAAGGCGGCTTTGGAGAGATTGGTCGTGGTAGCTGATGATACGGCTAGATTCGCCCTTACCACCGCTACGGCTCAAAGCGGTGATACGGTAAAGGTCAAGTCTACAGGTAAGATGTATCTGATAAAAGACGAGTCTAAATTAAACAGTGAGGATGGGTATGAGCCTTACACGGCCAGTCAGGCTTCCTCCGTGCCTTGGTCCGGGGTTACGGGCAAACCAAGTACCTTCACCCCTCCCACGTCCTCCGCTACCGTTCTTGGCGGTATTAAGGTAGGATATACGACTTCCGGGAAGAACTATAAGGTGCAACTGGATTCGTCCGGCAACGCTTACGTTAACGTTCCGTGGACGGATAATAACACAACGTATAATGAAGCCACGGCCGACACCTTAGGATTGGTGATGATCGGATATTCGGAGAATGGCAAGAATTATCCGGTGGAGTTGGATAGTAGTGGTAAGATGTATGTCAACGTGCCTTGGACGGATACTAATACAACGTATGGTGTTGTAGGAGCTAACGGGTCCACGGGGTTGGTCAAGAACGGCAGTACCGTGACAAGCGCCTCTGGATATACAGCTTGTCCTATTGTCGGTGGTATCCCATATTATAAGGATACGAATACTACCTACGCCAATATGAAGGCGGCTACGGCTTCTGCCGCCGGTGCTGCGGGATTAGTTCCGGCTCCCGCCGCTGGTAAGCAGACGTCCTTTCTTCGTGGTGACGGGACATGGGTCGTACCTACTAATACCACATACGGATTGGCCTCTACTACAGCTAACGGCTTGTTGAGACAGCTTAATGGCAGTACATCCAGTTTCATGCGTGGAGATGGCACTTGGGCTACACCTCCTAACACGACATATGCCGTGGCCAATGAGTCTACTAACGGTTTGATGGCGGCCGCCGATAAGAAGACCATGAACAGGCTTATAGGGGTTAATACGGTCACGACATTAGCTAACCTGCCTATTAGCAAGAGAAGTATCACGGCTACGTTATCAGCCGCTACCACCCTATCCGTGCAGTCAGGGATGCAGATAGGGGAGGAGCTGATGATCAGGTGCGTCCCGTCGGCGGCCTTCACGCAGGCTATACCCAACTCCGGGGCTTATGTAAGCATGAGTGGTACTTCTATAACCACTACGGCTAACAAGCCTTTCGAGATAAATATCTGGTGTTACGCTTCAGGTAAGTATAGTATCGCCGTTAGAGAACAAGATTAATGATATAAGATATGAGCTACGTATATATAAACAGGGAAATATATCCCAATCAATTAGTTCAGGACGATCCGCTTGATGATAATTACGCCAAGGGCTATAGTTATGATGATTACATTAACGGGAATCCCGCCCCATGGATAGAGCTTGGGGAGGAGCAATTGGCGTTCAAGGAGGCTAATCCTAAAGCTACGGTTAAGGAGATTATCGAGGCTAAATTGGATGACTCAAGGCTTCTTAATGAGGAGAAATCGGCTAAGTATGAGGAGATCAGGACTTATGAGAATAATAATCTTCATGAGTTTTTCTTGGATGACCAAAATATCTATATCCCTGAATATGATAGGCGTAACGCTTTGGCTGATGGGGCTATAGCTGGCAAGATAACGATCATGGGTCTGAAGTTTGATATGACGGAAGGCAAGATCTTGATCGGGATGATGGATAGGTACGATAATGACCTGATGTCGGCGTTAGGAGCCAAACAGAGGGAAGTAAGCTTAGCCACTACCGTAGAGCAGGTGAGGGCTATTGACGCTCAGTCCGGCTATCCTGATAAGGTAAGTGTTACCACGGCGTACATCCAGCAACAGGCGAAGGAGAAGGACGCTTCTGATCCCCAGAAAGTAGCTGCCAAATTCTCTAGGATGGTAGTTAATAATAAGGCCATATCTTTATCTTCTAACGAGAAATTGGATATTAAGGTCCTATTCCCTATATGGGGACAAGAGGGAGCGGAGTTCGGGCTGTCGGTGGATGCCGGATTCTGCCTCAGGGTGGTTAAGGACGATACGGATATCCTTTATGAGGTTATTCAGTCACATACGTTGTCAGCGGAATGGGAACCCGGACTAAATACGGCTTCCTTGTATAAGGTTATTGATAAGGAGCATGCCGGTACTATAGGGGATCCTATCCCGTATTTCCCTCCAATGGAGATATTCAAGGATAAGTATTACATTCAGAACGCTGATGTGTATAAGTGTACTAGGGATAGCGGAACTCCTCTCAGCCATAATCTACAGGATTTAATAGGTCTGTACGTGGAGCGGGTGTAGTCGTAGTGCTATCTACCCCCCCCCCATATTTTATGGCTAACATTATATAGGTTATTTTTGGCATAATAAAATGACATTTGTAAATATATTTAAGTATGGCATCACAAAAATTCGGTTTCGTAACCGTCGACCCGGTATCAGGATCAGGAGATCAGGCGGTTAATTTCTCCGGTGATAAACACACCGGTCGTCTTCAACGCACTATCAACCTTACGGTCACCACGGACGGCGGGGCTAAGAAGGCGTTGGTAGTTAATCAGGCAGCGGCTGCTGAGGTGGTAAGATCAGACAGCCCTAACGCTTCCGTACAAAAGACAGGTGGTAATGTTACCATCACCGGTAAGTCTAACAGTACTAAGCTTACGTTCGCGGTCACGCCGGCTGAGGAGAACGGGCTTACGTTACAACTCCCTGCTAACTACACGGCGGCTGGAAAGACTACGGCTAACGGAGCGGTTATCGCCGAAGATCCCGGAGCCGCTGGCGAGTTCGTTTGGAGCATCACGATCTCGAACGTACCGGCCAACGTCACGATCGAGGAACTGACAGCTACATTGAAGGTAACTGCCGCTGGTGGCCAGATAGCCAACGTGACGGTAACGCAAGCCGCTGGAGACTCTACTATCGAGCTTGACAAGGAGATTATTAACTTGGATGTAAATGGTACTCAACAGACGGTTAACATAACAGCTAATGACAGATGGACATGGGCGCAAGCTGCGGCTAGAACCGTATTGAGAATGATGGGACGATAATCAGTTTCTTTTCTCTTACTCAGACCCCGATCGACTAAAGCCGGTTGGGGTTTATTTGTTTTGCTATCTTTGCAATAGAACAAAAATAATACAACTATGGCTAATGATTTGAATATTAATTGGAAGGACGGGGTAGGCGAGGTAACGGACCAGCCTCTGACCGTCAGTCCGGGGTCCGGGGCCGGAAGCGCCCCCGTTTCCTTTGGCTCGGTGATGAACAACGGTCTTGATCGGACTCTTGAGCTGGAGATAACAACTCCAAAAGGTGTTAAGAAGACGCTCACGGTGAATCAGGAGGGATGCCGGCAGGCTTATGTCACAAGCGACGGCAAACGATGGCTGACTAGCGACAATCGGGTGTATGGGGTTTTGAAAAGCGATGCTCCGTGCAAATGCATAGGTGATTGCCCTTGATATTTTGTTTTTACAAAATTTGTAATTACATTTGTGGCGCATGTCCATCACCATGCTTTTCGTCGCTAATTTATTATAAGGGATACCGGTCTGTGATGGGATCGGCATCCCTCTGTTTTTTAATATGGAGAAGATAAATGTTTTCGATGTTCAGGTTCCTGATGGGAGACAAATCCGTTGTATGTCGTATAATAAGGTTACTTATTTTTGATCTTGACGATATATGTAAGTTATGTTTTGACTCATACGATCTACATGATGTGGCTGACACTAAGGTAATGAGTGAGTTCCTGCACCGAGAGGGTGGTCGTTATTGGACTACGATAGATGGCGTAAGGCAGTTGTATCGTAGGATTGAGTGTAAGATGTGTTTTGAGGTTATAGAAAAATTAAAGGAGTTATGAGAGAGATGGAATTTGATTTCGTGATATATCCGTTGAAGTTGATTATCACGGTTGGGTTGGATTATAAGACATTGTGTGATCGTTTCGAAAATATGGAGCCTGAACACGAGGGGAAATGGGGAGATGAGGATGATATGGACAAGGAGGCGTCTTTCGTGAATTTGGTAAGGGATAGGGATGATGACGATAAATTCGCCATACTTTGGAATTTTTCGAGCGACGATGATTTAATAATGAGAAATATATGTCACGAGTCATTCCATATAGCAATGAGCGTATGTCAGTTTTGTAATATGTCTCTTGGTTTTAAGGTTGGAGAGGATGAACACGCAGCGTATATAGCCGGCTTCGCTGGTGATTGTGTTAGCGAGTTCATCAATAGTAAGAATACGGATTAAGCCATAAATTATATAAGGAACACAAGAATATCAGCCTCCGCTTATTTGTGGGGGCTTTTTGTTTATCTTTGTCAAAAACATGAAGTTATGTCAAGTTGTGTAATTAAAAGAAATAGTAAGGGTAAGATAACCCGTGTCTTGACCCCTTCCGGAGAGGTATCCATCTTGTTCGATAAGATAGCAGGTATAGCCGCCGTAAGTGACCTTAATAAGGCCGCTGAAGCTTATATGACTATTTATAACGATAAGTTCAGGTCTAAGTTCGGAGACTGGACGAGATCCGTTCCAAGGAATAAGGAGGCGGCCAGATCCATAAGCGCCAGACTTAGCGCCAGCGAGTGGGGGCAACTTATGTCAGCCAAGGTCTTGTCCGCCATAAGCGATATGGATGCCCCGGCGTTGGCCAGAAGTCTCGGGAATAGCGACAGTGTCGTGGCTTATCTTACCTCCGGAGAGGTAGGTGATGTCAATGATATGGCTGTGGTAGATACATCTACGGTACAGGAGGTGGATCTGGATTCCATAAACGAGGATAATATTGGCGATACGATACTGAAAGAGGCGTCATGGGATGATATAAGGGCTATCAGGGAGAATATAGATATTAAGGAGACAGCCCGTATGTTATGGAAGGCCGTGGAAAGCGCTTTTACCGGTCAACGACCTAATATCAGGGTGAAGGGCGGAAATATAGATGGGGAGATCATATTTTCTGGTAATGTCTTGCCGTTAAATGATATTGAAGATTATACGCCCCCATCTTCAAGATTGGTGTATGATTCCGGTGAGCCTCGCCTGTTCTTTAAATCGGATGACGGCAAGATATACGACTCTTACGCCAACGCCATAAAGGGATCGTCCGGTGGGCGGGTCGAGGCCGGGTTCTTGGCCGGCAGTGTCGAGGAGAGCGACGTCCCGTCCGGTACGGCTGACATCTCCTTTGGCTCTTCCTCCATAACCCTTAATAACAGCGAGTCATTCATCCCGATCCTTGGTATTAGCTCAGACTCTAATATAAGCACCCGTGGAGGGTTTGTCAATTACCTTATCAAGAAAGGTATGTTAAGCGGTGAGCGTATAAGGCTGGGGGATAGGTATTATCTTACCGGGGCCGGCAACTCCGATGGTCTTAAGATTTATAACGCTATGGATGCCTTATCCAGCCTTAGGAATAGATTTGGAAGTCAGTCCTCTGAGATGAACGTATTGGGTTCTATAGGTTTTGATACGGAGGTGAGCGACGATCTTGATCTTATCACGACATCCGGGGAGAAGGTTACGGTAAGCAGATCGGAGATCAAGGGTATGTTAAGGCAAGGTAAGTTTGAGGAGCTTAATAACAAGTATGATGGATTCATGGAGCTAGCCTTGTCGTTGATGATGGAGGATAACGCTTTGTACGGAAGCAATGTCCGTGGGGTTATCGAGAACGAGAAGGCGGAGGATCTCCAGAATAGGACTGATATCACCAATATCTTATCCACGTTAGGTATCCGTGTGATGGGTATGTCTGAGTATATGGATAAGTATAAGATGCGTAATGGCGTGGATCCTTCGGCTAGGGCCTTATCTGACATGGCCAATGGGGTTATCGCCTTGGCTGAGGGAGCTACGGTAGAGGATCTTAATGAGGAGGTGGCTCATTTCTTGATCGATACTTACCGTAACCAACAGGAGATTGACGAGGTTCTGGACTCTGTTGTCGGCACGCCATTATGGAATCAATTCGTCGGTCGTTACTATGAGGTGTATGGGAAGGAATACCAAGGGGAGGAACTGGATCGGATGGTGAAGCGGGAGATCCTAGGCAAGACGTTGGCCCAGCGGTTCGTGCCGGGGATGGAACAGGCGGTAGAGGATCTGACCTCGTCCGAGGACTCCCAGCTCTCCTTGTTTGGCAGGATAATCCGGGCTATAAGGAATTTCTTCTCTACCCAAAGATCAGACTTGAATAAGGTTCTTGATAGGATAAAGGAGTCGGCGTTAGCTGATGATCCAAGCGCATTTGACGTGCTTCTGTTAAAGGATAGCGACCATCTTATGTACTCATTATCGGATGTTGATGTGGCTAATAAGCTGATCAAGAACGGTAGGTCATTGGAAAGACTATATACCAGATTGCAGAGGATGAGGTCAAGCCAAAGCCAGAGGATCGGTGAGAGTATCTCCCTTCTACGTGATATAGGCGAGAAGGTAAGACAAGTCGGGGGTGAGCTAAATAAGAATAACAACCTATTATCCACCAAGAGCGTCATAGCGACCGCCAAGGCTGAGGTGGAGTATTTGGTCACTGTCGCCAGTAGCCTACGTAAGAGCGGAAAAGGATTGGATTATGAGACGATACAGGTTATCGATAACGTATATGGGGAGATAGTTCCTCTGATCAGGAACCTTCGTGGATTCGTCAATAATCAGGCGGCTGATTATTATGGCAGCAATAAGGTTGGTATGGTAGAGGATATGGATGATATATTACGTATGGCTGAGACATCCATGTCTGATATAAATGCTCTTCGAAGTGATCGTAATGAGGACTGGCTGGATGGACAGCTCAGGATGTTTAATATCCCGGAAAGATATTGGAATGGGATAAAGAAGTTGATAAATAACATCCATAAGGATATCAATGTCATGTCCCGGTTCTTTGGTACGCTGGAGCATAGTGGTAACGCTATTTTAGGTATGTTAGGCCAACGTCTAGCCAAGGCCCATAATGAAGCCCATATCGAAGGTATATCTAATATCAATAAGATGACTAGGATGATGAAAGAGCGTGGATGGGGGATAAAGGATAATGAGGATCTTATACAGAAGATAAATGGGAAGAACTCGGATTACCTTGACTCGTCCCGTGATTTCGCCAAATACGATTTACTATACAGGACCGAGCAGGCTAAGGCTATTATCGATATATATGATCTTAAGAATGTTACGGGTAAGACCGAGAAACAACTTATCGACCTTCTTCTATCCGATAGAGGTCTTAATGTGAAGACCCGTGACGACATAGTAGGATATGACGGGGATAAGCCTATTACGAAGGAGGTATATCATGTATTCAAGCCTACCATCCAGAATTTCGATATCTCGGACATGACGTTCGAGGATCAGCAACGATATCTCGACGCGATAAATAGGTGGTTGGATGAGAACCGAGAGAAACCTATGGTGCAGGCTTATTACGATAAGATCGAGAAAGTTAATAAGAAGGTCGAGGAAAGACTGGGTCGTAGGGTATCGCAAGCCACGTCCGATTTCATGACCCGTATCCGCAGGAGCAGGTATGTGGCTATGGGTAAGTTCGTGAGGAACGGGAAGGTCGATTGGAAGGCGTTTCAATCCGATCCTATAGCTTGGAGATCTTATCTGGATATTTTACGTGATAGGGCTATAGCCAAGAGCGAGTGGTATTCCGATGGGACACCAAAGGAAGAGGGATCCGAGGCTCTGATGATGTCCGAGGAGATCAAGGCATGGGACGAGGCGTGGGCCGAGGAGTTCGGGAATACCAACGAGGGTCGTAAGGCTTCCGCCGAGTTCAAGGAGATACTTCGTGGGATAGAGCGGTCCGAGGGCGGCAAGGCTGCGTTTGAGTTCCTGCTAGCTGGCGGTCATCTTGGTTTCTCTAAGGATATGTGGGGATCCGAGGAGGGTGATTATTACGAGAATCTTGTTGATAAGATCACGGAGCAATCTGTATCATCATCAAGGATAGAGAAGGTAGAGGAGGCGATGGCGACAATAAACGAGATCAATGACCAGCTAAGGCCTTTGCTTATTCAGTACCGGGATAGCACGAGATACGGGGAATATGATTTCGATAGGTTACGTGGATCCGCCTCATTAAGAAAGATAAACGAGTTATATGATCGTCTGGCTGAGGCTAAGAGCGTTATTAACGCCGCCGCTTCCGCTGAGGCTATTGAGATGGATATGCCTGATACGGTGGAGAGTGGAGTCACGGATTCCTACCGTAACGCTCTAAGGGACGCCATGGCGTACGACAATGGCATGGATGAAATTAAATTCGCCAAGGAGCATATGTCCGCCCGCTCCCGCAGCCAAGTGGAGCGGATGGCCTCCAAGCTATCCCGGAAGAACCCGTCATGGACAACCGTGGAGGTGGCGTTCTTTAGAAAGAAGTACGGTCCTGACTTCAACAATAAGCTGGCTAATGATATAGCTATGGGTAAGGCTAATAGTATACTTATCGAGTACGCCAGAACTCGGCTATATCCTTATATGAGAAAATACTCTCCCAAGGGGTATTCTGGCTTCGTCAGGAAGATAAATAACGGTACGTATAAGGTATCCGAGTTCTTTGATGCCATGGAAAATGGTATATCAAAGGAAGAGAGCGTATCCCGTTTCGGGTTCGATATTAATATGATTGATCTGACGATCAACAACCAGTGGCTTGATGAGGCCGATGCCGAGAGTTCTTTCCGTAATCCTAATTATAATCCCGATCTGGGTTATGGATATCATACGCCTAGGTTCGATAAGTACAAGAACGAGGCTTTCTTCAAGAAATACGGTATTACCAACGAAGGGGAGGAAGCTACGATCAATAAGGATAAGTGGGAGATGAGGAAAGAATTGCTTAACATAAGCCGTAAGGCTATGGAGGATTATGATGAGCGGTTCAGGAATATCTACCAGATACCACAAATATCCAAGGGCGGCGTGGAGAGGATGGTGCAGGCCGGGGTTGACCCGAAGGCGGCTATCGGCAATGCCGTACGTGATATTGTTGGCGAGAGGGTGGATGATCCTATACACGGTCAAGGACAAGACCTAGGAGGGCTTGATGAGAACGACAACAAATATCGTATGATCCCTAAATACTATCTCAGTAAGTTGGAGAACGCCAACGACGTGTCCCATGACTTCGCCTACTCCTATTCCATGTTATCCTTGCAGGCTACCGCTTACAAGTATAAGAGGGCGGCCTTGGATGATGTCATGGGATACAGGAACATGATGCTGGAGACGCAATACGACGGCGGTAAGAACCCAGAGGCGACGCATGCCTATAGGATGTTCCAAGATTGGGTTAACGCCAGTATCTATGACGTCAGGATAAATAATAAGCGGGCGGAATGGAATATAGGTAATTATAAGGTCGATCTTAATAAGCTGGCTCTTATGTTTACTAAGTTCGTGTCCAAATCCAACCTAGGCTTCTCCCCGTTCGTCGCAGCTACCGGCGCCCTTACCGGGCAGGCCAACTTCCTTTTGGAAGGTATGGTGGGGCAGTATATAAGCAAGGACTCCATGAAATACGCCTATGGGGAATCTCAGAAGCAATTAAGTACGTACGTGTCGGAGATCGGGAATATAAACCGTACCAACAAGCTATATGTCGTTGGAGAGGCTCTAGGCGTATTCAATGTCCGCAACCGTGTACGATCGGCGGCGTATAACAAGATCTGGAGAACCTTATTCCGGGACCTGCCGTTTAAGATGATGGAGGTTCTTAACTCCCCGTTGGATCCGCAGGTCATTATATCGGTCATGGATGATACCCGCCTATACGAGGGTCAGTTTTGGTCATACTCCAATTTCAAGGAGATGATGATGAAAGACAGAAATATGTCCGCTAACGAGGCTAAACGCGATTGGGAGCGTTTAAGGGATTATTCTATGTGGAACATGGTAGATGTCAAGGACGGAAAGATCGTGGCTAAGAACGAGGCTAACAAGGATATTATAGATAGATACATACCTACCTTGTCCAGCAGGGTCAGGAGCATGGTGCAGATCTGCGACGGTGCCTTGAACGAGCAGAACCGGGTGGGGGCTAGCCGGAACGCTATCCTTAATATGGTGCTGCCTCACCGTGGATGGTTTATATTGGCCGTGCAGCGGGCGTATAAGAAAGCCAGTTTCAATTTCCAGACCAACCAGTTCGAGGAGGGATATATGAGAACGTTATGGAGATTGGCCGGGAACGTCTATGGTTCGATGTCGGAGGGCAGGATGGGAGAGGCATATGACGTGCTTAAGGAAGAGTATGATAAGCTTACCCCCTACGAGCAGATCAATATCAAGAGATCGATTATCAACATGGCGGTATTCGCTACGATGATGGCCATAGGACGGGCATTGATGGGATATAGGGAGGATAATGAGGATAGCTGGTTCGGGCAGTTCATTACCTACATCGGGTTCAGGACGATCAATGAGATCGCCTCCCAGACATCCCCGTTCATGGAGCTTAACGCCATAGACATGCTACAGGATCCGCTGGTCACCGCCCGGAAGTTAGGCGACCTCACCGATCCTCGAAACTGGGATCCGTTCGCTACTGTCCAGACCGGCGTATATAAGGGCGAGAGCAAACTATGGAGGCAGCTCATGAAGTTCTCGTTTGGTAAGCAATGGTATAATATCAAGACGGCTAGGGATATTAAGCAGACATCCGACTACTGGTTGATGACCAACGGCATGACGATGGGATTCTTTCTAGGTGGTAGGAATAAGGATGAGTCCGGAGAGGACGCTAATTGGTATTTTGACAGGGGAAGATAACTGCTGATATAGCGTGATGAAAAAAATAGCCAGTAGATTGCTTAAAACAATCATATTGGCTATTTTTGTATTCCCATCTATCCATCCCGGACGGATGGGAATAAATAATTATCAACTATGAATGCAAATGTAAGCATTTATCAGGATTCCGTGAAGGATAGTAGTGGAATTTTGACGTCCGAATCCAACGAAATAGGGTCTTTGAAAATTATCATGCCTGATAAATTGAATCAGTTGACAGCTCGATCGTCCTACATATGCCATATAGACGATTTCGTTAAAGGGAATAAAGATTATTATGGATTTGATATACAATCTGATAGAGAAATGGAATATGATTATGAACTAATCATAAACAAAATAAAACATATCAATAACAATACTGGTAAACATGAATATATATTAATATTTAATAATTTCCCTGTATTAGGTTTTATGTTATGTCAGATAGCTAATTTAAATGACCTTAGGATTCTTGGTGGATACAGATATAGCATAAGATTGAAAAATATATCAGAAAGGGATATTGTTATAGACTATATAAATAGTATTTTTATCTGTCTCTTATACACATATGACGCTGCCG
>ENA-OWZM01000217-OWZM01000217.1-human-gut-metagenome-genome-assembly--contig:-NODE-217-length-38815-cov-26.7986_pt1 | contig 38815 bp, 25 predicted proteins | sample MGYA00249259_ERZ652113 | MGnify/ENA primary metagenome ERZ652113 (study PRJEB26925, sample SAMN05827264) | human gut metagenome | biome: ENVO:2100002; feature: ENVO:00000062; material: ENVO:00002003...
TCGTCACGCCGATGGTACTGCGTAACAGTGGGAGAGTAGGTAGCCGCCGTTTTTAAGAAGCCCCTTGATTCATTTTGAGTCAAGGGGCTTTCTGTTTTTTTATCACTTCTGAATTAGGGCCTTCTCTAAGGCCGGATAAAAGATAACCTCTTCTCTTCTTCTGCAAATAAAATAGCTGTATTTACTAATGCCAGATGTGAATATGCCTGCGGGAAGTTGCCCAACTGTTCTTTGGTTTCGAAATCAATATCTTCACTAAACAATCCGAGGTGATTGGAATATTTCAGAACTTCGTCAAACAGGCAGCGTGCTTCTTCTTTATGGCCGGTTACAAACAATGCCCGTATAAGCCAGAATGTACAAATCGTAAAAGCAGAAGTAGGCAACCCTAAATCGTCTTTGCTGTTATAGCGATACATAAGTCCTTTATGGAAAAGGGCTTTCTTGACTGCTTCCACTGTTTTATGATAGCGTATATCATCTGCTTCTATAAATCCATAGGGTTCCATCAATAGTAATGAGGAATCCATTGCTTGATTATTATATGTCTGTGTGAAGCTTTGAAGTTCCTTATTCCAGCCATATTTCATCACATCTTTCTTTATTTTTTCGGCTTCCAGTTGCCAACGTTCGCTATAATTATATTTGTTAAGCATTTGAGCGATTTTAGCTCCGCGATCTAAAGCTACCCAACACATCACTTTGGAAGAAACAAAGTGTTGTCCTTCTCCCCGGATCTCCCAGATTCCCTTATCGGGCTTTCTCCAGTTTTCTACTACTTTTGCTAAAATGGTCTTTACCATTTCCCACATGTCTTCAATTTCATCCAGTGTGCCGGGCATGAGGCGATAATATTGGTAAATCAGGTCCATCAGGTAACCAAAAGAGTCGTTTTGTTTCTGATGGCATGCATCATTTCCTATTCGTACAGGTTTGGAGTTCTTATAACCGGATAGATGGTCGAGTATCACTTCGGTTAGTTGGTGCTCGCCCCGGATGCCATACATAATTTGATAATCATGTTTGGAAACGAATGTGGATTGGATAAATTTCATAAAGCGTTTGGCTGCACCGGTATGTCCGATTTGAAACATGGTTTCGATGGACATGGAAGCATCCCGAAGCCAGCAGAAACGATAATCCCAGTTGCGCACTTCTCCTACAGCTTCCGGAAGGCTTGTCGTTAGTGCTGCCAGCACAGCTCCGTTGTGGTAGGACATTAGTTTCAGAACCAATAAACTCCGTTCGATTACGTCATTATATAGAGTGTATTTCTTGCTTCTGTCTGTCCAGTTCAGCCAATATACCAGCGTACGGCAATATTCTATTTTCTCCCTTTCTATGTCGATTGGGATCACTTTCTCGTTATAGGAGAGCAGGAGAAATTCGTCTTTCTCAAGAATGATTTCTTTTTTCTCTTTGATGTCCTGAAGAGACAGGGAAGCATATAAATATTGTCTGTCCTTGTTGTCGAAGGAGCAGTAGGATTCGATATACTGTGGAGTGATATTAAGGATCACTTGTCCCTGCGCATAGTTCGGGGCCGGATGATAGTTGATCTTGAAACGCGGTTTCCCTTTTATCCAATGTATGTAGCGGTATAATTCGGCAGGTAAATAATGCCCTGTTTCGTCTTGTGAACGATAGCAGGGCATATAGTCGAGCACTACGAATTCTCCTTCATCGGAGGAGAATTGGGTAGAAAGAATATTGGTGTGGGGGACATAATTTTGTGTGATGCGATAATCTCCGGAAACTTCGAATCCGAAAGCTCCTCCTTTCTCCCGGTCGAGCATACTGGCAAAAATAGAAGGAGAATCGAAATCGGGAAAACAGAGCCATTCGATATTTCCGTTCTGCGAAATGAGAGCTGCCGTTCGGCAGTTACCTATCACTCCATAATTTAAATTATTCATATTGATTGCTTTTTATTGAGTTTTTAATAGATCTTTGAGAAAGTCGAAAGCGAAAGTCAGGCGATTCTTAATACTTCCTTCTTTTGTGGCAGTTTTTTGTTTGCCTAGTAAAGACCGTAAGAAAGGAAGTACGTCAGATTGGGCAGACAGGTGATAGTTGGCGGCTTCGGATACGCTACCTATTTTAATGGCGATAGCGCTCTTCGGTAATGCCTGAAACATATCTTCATCTGTAGTGTCGTCTCCCATCGCTATAACAAAATCATAACGTCTGTTGGCTAGCAGACGACCCACCTCGGAACCTTTATTGCAATCCGGTGATTTGATTTCGATCACTTTATTTCCTTGTAGAATTTGTAGTTTCTGCCGGGTACAGAGCGAAATCAGCGTGTTGACGAGTTGTTGGGCTCTTAATGTGCCGAGCCATGCGTCACTTTCACGATAATGCCATGCCAGGGCAGTTTCCTTCACTTCCAGATGGGAACGGGGAGTACGGTCTACAAACATTTGAAGAATAGAGAGAATACCTGCTCCCCATTCTATCTTCTTTATGTTTTTATGCCAAACCCCGTTCTCTTTGTAGAAACCCCCATGTTCGGCAGCCATAGACACAGGAAGGGAGCCAAGCCATTTTTCTAATGTAAAGTGATCCCGCCCGCTATTGATAACAATATGATTGGCGGGATCGCTAGCCAGTTGTTGTAGAATAGAAATGAGTTCCGGTGTAGGTTGTGCATCCTCGGGACGTGGTTTGAGAGCCGTCAGTGTACCATCATAGTCCAGCAGAATCAGGCGTTGTTTGGCTTGGTTATACTTGAGCTTGATTTGTGCGATGGTGGCAGCTACGATGCGTTTTTTCCGTAACATATCATTTTTCATACATGTCGCGTTCAGTTCATTGACAAAGTCGGCTGCCCATTTGTTGACTGTCTGTACGGACAGAATGCTTTGCATACGTTGCAGGCGTTGTTTTTGTTCCTCTTCGGGCATTTCAAGTGCCTGGCAAATTGCATTTTCTATTTGTTCTGTATCGTCCGGGTTGGTTTGGATAGCGTCCGTCAATTCTACGGCGGCACCTGCCATTTCGCTAAGGATAAGTACACCGGGATTGTCGCATTTGGTAGCTACGTATTCTTTGGCTACCAGGTTCATGCCATCTCGAAGTGGAGTGACGAGAGCTATGTCGGCCACATAGTACATGGCAGTCAGTTCTTCCAGTGAAAAGCCATGATAGAAATAACAGACGGGAGTCCAGTTCATTGTGGAGTAACGTCCGTTGATAGAGCCGATTTCTTCGTCAATTTTTGTTTTTAGTTCCGCATAACTGCCTACATGGTCGCGTGAAGGGACAATGACCATTGCCAATGTAACTTTACCGTGATATTCAGCATGATGTTCGAGGAAGGTGGCAAAGCCACGAAGACGGTGCAATATGCCTTTGCTGTAATCCAGTCTGTCTACTGACAGGATCAGTTTATGCTCGCCGAAAAGTTTCCGGGTACGTTCAATAGCTTGGTGCACTTCTTTATTTTCCGAGGCCTTATGATAAGATTCATAGTTGATTCCCATTGGTAATGCCTCTACTCTGGTCACCCGGTTGTTGATCTGTACTTCATCCAATTTAAAATCGAGATGTAATACACGTTCTACAGCACTGATGAAATGACGCATATAGTCGTGGGTGTGGAAAGCAATGAAGTCGGCTCCTAATAAGCCTTTCAGTATCTCGGCGCGCTCCGGCAGAATACGAAAAAGTTCGTAGGAAGGGAACGGGATATGATGGAAATATCCGATACAGAGTTCCGGATATATTTTCCTCAACATTCCCGGAAGTAGCATCAACTGATAATCCTGTATCCATACTTTGTCGCCGGGACGTACCAGTCGGCAAATCTCCTCACAGAAAAGACGGTTGACTTGCTGGTAGGATTGCCAAAAACAGTTCTTATATAAGGTATAAGCATAAAAGTAATGGCATAAAGGCCAGATAGTACTGTTACTGTATCCTTCGTAGTAATTTTCAATTTGCTTTTCCGACAAGAAGACCGGATGAAAATTCATTTCCTGTAGTTTCTCGTTAATCTCCTGTTGGTCCTTTTCTTCATTGGCACATATTCCGGGCCAACCTATCCAGTGCTTCTCATAAGAAGTCTGAAGAGAATCCAAACCTGTTGCCAGTCCGCCTTCGCTACGCGAAAATGCGAATTTACCGTTTGTGCCGGCTACTTTGACAGGTAATCTGTTTGCAATAATATAAAGTTTCATATCTATCTCTTTGCAAAGCATATACCAATAGACCTATATTAGTTGTTAATCTCTTATTATCAGTGTATTATAAGTATTATGTTTCCTTCTCTTGCCTTTTCAAAATGAAAATCCCCCTTTCAAAGTGATAATTTGCTTATTTTTTCTCTTCTGAAATTCTGGAAAAGTACAAAGCTTTTCAAAATAGAATCCTTTTTTCAAAATGGAAGGGTATGTTGGATGGATAGAAAGTTTCTTGTGATGTGTATTTTGTTGAATATTAGTCTGTTATCTGCTGTGTGTTTTTTGTGGCACGCATTTGGCATGAAGGGTGGCGAGTAAAAAAATAATAGTAATCATTTAAAAGGTAAAAACATGGGAATAACACTATCATTTATTTTCTGCCTGTTAAGCGGTTTCGCTTGTTTCTGGCTATTTTGGAAATGTGTAGACTGGTTTGAGAATATTTAAAGAAAAAGGAGAATTGATTATGTACACAGCATTATTCGTATTAGGTATTGCGATCTTCGGTTATTTGATGTACGTGCTCGTCAAACCCGAAAAGTTTTAAAGTAACACACACAGTTTAAGGTAAAAAGTATATGAATACAGAAATTTTAGGCGTGGTTGTTCAGATAGCCTTGATGGTGATTCTGGCTTATCCACTGGGAAAATACATTGCCAAGGTCTACAGAGGAGAAAAGACTTGGTCTGATTTTATGGCTCCTATCGAAAGAGTCATTTATAAAGTTTGTGGAATCGACCCCAATGAAGAAATGAACTGGAAACAATTCCTGAAAGCATTGTTGATTTTGAATGCTTTCTGGTTTTTCTGGGGAATGGTACTCTTGGTTTCACAAGGATGGTTGCCCTTAAATCCGGACGGCAACGGACCGCAGACTCCGGATCAGGCATTCAATACCTGTATCAGTTTTATGGTGAACTGTAACTTGCAGCACTATAGCGGTGAAAGCGGACTTACTTATTTTACTCAACTGTTCGTCATCATGCTTTTCCAGTTTATTACCGCAGCAACAGGTATGGCTGCTATGGCAGGTATTATGAAGAGTATTGCTGCAAAAACAACCAAAACGATTGGTAACTTCTGGCAATTTCTGGTAATAAGCTGTACACGTATTTTATTGCCTCTTTCTCTGATTGTAGGTTTTATCCTGATTCTCCAAGGAACTCCGATGGGATTTGACGGTAAGATGAAGGTAACTACGATGGAAGGCCAGGAACAAATGGTTTCTCAAGGTCCTACGGCTGCGATTGTTCCTATCAAACAATTGGGTACAAATGGTGGTGGTTATTTTGGTGTAAACTCTTCTCATCCGTTGGAGAATCCGACATATCTTACTAATATGGTAGAATGTTGGTCTATCCTGATTATCCCGATGGCGATGGTACTTGCGCTGGGTTTCTATACTCGCAGAAAGAAGTTGGCTTACAGTATATTCGGAGTAATGCTTTTCGCTTTTCTGGTAGGCGTATGTATTAATGTCAGTCAGGAAATGGGCGGTAATCCACGCATTGATGAATTGGGAATTGCGCAGGATAATGGTGCGATGGAAGGTAAAGAGGTTCGTTTGGGAGCCGGAGCAACAGCATTATGGAGTATTGTAACTACTGTAACCTCTAATGGTTCTGTGAATGGTATGCATGATTCTACTATGCCGCTGTCCGGAATGATGGAGATGCTGAATATGCAGATTAACACCTGGTTTGGCGGTGTAGGTGTAGGATGGATGAACTACTATACATTTATTATCATTACAGTGTTTATCAGCGGTTTGATGGTAGGACGTACGCCGGAATTCCTCGGCAAGAAAGTGGAAGCCCGCGAAATGAAAATCGCTACGATTGTAGCTCTGCTTCATCCGTTTGTCATTTTGGTATTTACAGCACTCTCAAGTTATATTTATGTGCACCACCCTGATTTTGTGGAAAGTGAAGGGGGATGGTTGAACAACTTGGGATTCCACGGTTTGAGTGAGCAACTTTATGAGTACACTTCTTGTGCCGCCAATAACGGTTCCGGTTTTGAAGGCTTGGGCGATAACACTTATTTCTGGAACTATACGTGTGGTATCGTTCTGATCCTGAGTCGTTTTATTCCTATCATCGGGCAGGTTGCCATTGCCGGATTACTGGCACAGAAGAAATTCATTCCGGAAGGTGCCGGCACATTGAAGACCGATACATTGACTTTCGGAGTCATGACATTTGTGGTTATCTTCATTATTGCTGCGCTGTCGTTCTTCCCGGTACATGCATTGAGTACAATTGCTGAACATTTAAGTTTGTGATACTGAATTAGAGAAGATATGAAAGATAATAAATCAGCTTCTTTGTTTCCAAAGGAGCAAGTTATAGAAAGTTTGAAACAGTCATTCGTGAAACTGAACCCGCGGATGATGATAAAGAACCCGATTATGTTTACAGTAGAAGTGGCTACAGTGGTCATGCTACTCGTAACGCTCTACTCCATTGTAAATTCTTCACAAGGTTCGTTTGCTTACAATATTGCCGTGTTTATCATTCTGTTTGTAACCTTGTTGTTTGCCAATTTTGCCGAAGCTATTGCCGAAGCGCGTGGTAAAGCACAGGCCGACAGCTTGCGTAAGACTCGTGAAGAGACACCGGCAAAGAAAGTGGAAGGCAATAAAATTGTTACCGTCAGTTCTTCACAGTTGAAGAAAGGAGATGTGTTTGTTTGTGAGGCGGGAGACGTAATTCCTTCCGATGGTGAGATTATTGAAGGCTTGGCTTCTATTGATGAAAGTGCTATCACCGGTGAGTCTGCTCCGGTTATTCGTGAGGCAGGTGGCGACAAGAGTTCCGTAACGGGTGGCACGAAGGTATTGTCCGATCATATAAAAGTACTGGTGACTACTCAACCGGGAGAAAGTTTCCTTGATAAGATGATTGCATTGGTGGAAGGTGCTTCCCGTCAGAAAACCCCGAACGAGATTGCGTTGACTATTCTGTTGGCAGGTTTTACGCTTGTTTTTGTCATTGTGTGTGTTACCTTGAAACCGTTTGCCGACTATAGTAATACGGTCATCACTATTGCTTCGCTTATTTCTTTGTTTGTGTGTCTGATTCCGACAACTATCGGTGGACTTCTCTCTGCCATCGGTATTGCCGGTATGGACCGTGCGCTTCGTGCCAACGTGATTACTAAATCCGGTAAAGCGGTAGAGACTGCCGGTGATATTGATACGTTGTTGCTGGATAAAACAGGTACTATCACCATCGGTAACCGTAAAGCAACTCATTTCCATACGGCTCCAGGTGTCAATTTGCACGATTTTGTAGAGACTTGTCTGTTGTCTTCCTTGTCCGATGAAACGCCGGAAGGTAAATCTATCGTAGAACTGGGACGCGAGTCGGGAATGCGTATGCGTAACCTGAATACAACGGGAGCACGAATGATTAAGTTTACGGCTGAAACCAAATGTTCGGGAGTAGACCTGGCAGATGGAACGCAAATTCGTAAAGGTGCTTTCGACGCTATCCGTAAGATGGTGGAAGGTGAAGGAAATGAATTCCCGAAAGAAGTGGAAGAGGTCATTTCTTCTATCTCCAGCAATGGTGGTACGCCATTGGTAGTATGTGTAAACAAGAAAGTGACCGGTGTCATTGAGTTGCAGGATATTATCAAACCGGGTATTCAGGAACGTTTCGAACGTCTGCGTAAGATGGGAGTGAAGACGGTCATGGTGACAGGAGATAACCCGTTAACTGCAAAATATATTGCCGAAAAAGCCGGTGTGGATGATTTTATCGCTGAAGCTAAACCGGAAGATAAGATGGAATATATCAAGAAGGAACAGCAGGCTGGTAAATTGGTTGCAATGATGGGAGACGGAACGAACGATGCTCCTGCTCTGGCACAAGCTAATGTAGGTGTAGCCATGAATAGTGGTACACAGGCTGCGAAGGAAGCCGGTAATATGGTCGATCTGGATAACGATCCGACGAAACTGATCGAGATTGTGGAAATCGGTAAACAATTGCTGATGACACGCGGCACGCTGACCACTTTCTCTATCTCCAATGACGTTGCAAAATATTTCGCAATTGTTCCTGCCTTGTTTATGGTCGCTATTCCCGAATTGGCAGCTCTGAATATCATGCATCTGCATAGTCCTGAAAGCGCCATTCTTTCAGCGGTCATTTTTAATGCGATTATTATTCCGATTCTGATTCCGCTGGCTTTGCGTGGCGTGCAATACAAACCGATAGGTGCGAGTGCTTTACTTCGCCGTAATCTGTTGATCTATGGTTTGGGTGGTGTGATTGTTCCTTTTGTGGGAATCAAGTTGATAGATTTATTGGTAGGTTTATTCTTTTAATTAAAAAACAATAGCAATGAAAACTTTATTGAAGTCATTAAAAATAACACTTGCTTTTTGTGTCTTTTTCTCCGTGTTCTATATCCTTATCTTGTGGTTGTTTGCGCAGGTTGCAGGTCCTAATAAGGGAAATGCCGAGGTAGCTACGCTGGATGGAAAAGTAGTGGGGGCAGCCAATGTGGGTCAGATGTTTACAAAAGATATTTATTTCTGGGGACGCCCGTCTTCTGCCGGTGACGGATATGATGCTACGAGTTCTGCAGGTAGTAATAAAGGTCCTACGAATCAGGAATATCTGGATGAAGTGAAAGCGCGTATTGATACTTTCCTTGTACATCATCCTTATTTAGACCGTGCGGATGTGCCTGCCGAAATGGTTACAGCCAGTGCTTCGGGGCTGGATCCTGATATTACTCCCCAATGTGCATACGTACAAGTGAAGAGAGTGGCACAAGCACGCGGATTAACAGAAGAACAAGTAAGAGCGATTGTTGATAAAAGCATCGAAAAACCGTTCCTGGGATTGTTGGGAACAGAAAAGGTGAATGTGCTGAAATTGAATATAGCTCTTGAAGAAAGTAATAAGTAGATGAAGATCAGGAGCAGCGTTCCTGTCCGAATCGTTTGGGTGATACCAGCGGTTCAAATAAACAGGGGGGGATGGGGCGCTGCTTTTTTACAGGAACATAAAATAGAATTAGATAAGAAGTATGAAAAGTTTTTTTAGTAAAAAGAGTATTTTAGGAACAATGGCTGTAGCGGCCGTATGTATGTTGGGAACTGGCAATGCACAAGCACAAGAGTTTACTATACAAGGTGATTTGGTAAGTTCGTATGTATGGCGTGGTATTTATCAGGGGGGGCCGCTTCTTTTCAACCGACTTTGGGAGTTAGCGTAGGTAATTTCTCACTTACTGCATGGGGATCAACCAGTTTGAGTGAGAGTAATAAAGAAATTGACCTCACTGCAGCTTATAAGTTTGGTGAAGCAGGACCGACACTTTCAGTAGCCAGTCTTTGGTGGAACGGACAAGCTGATGTAGCTAATGGAGAACTAACAAATGATTATTTCCATTTTAAGAGTGGCGACACCGGACATCATTTTGAAGCAGGATTAGCTTATACGCTTCCTGTTGAAAAATTTCCGTTGTCTATTGCATGGTATACCATGTTTGCCGGTGCTGACAGAAAGATGACTGACAAGGGGGAAGAAAAACAGGCATATTCTTCTTACGTAGAATTGAATTATCCGTTCAGCGTAAAAGGGGTAGACTTGAATGCTACCTGTGGAGTGGTTCCTTATGAAACTCCGCAGTATAATGTGAATGGTTTTGCAGTGACGAACCTTGCTTTGAAAGCAACGAAAGCTATCAATTTTAATGATAAGTTTTCATTGCCTATATTTGTGCAAGCTATATGGAATCCGCGTTTGGAGGATGCCCATCTAGTATTTGGCGTAACTTTAAGGCCATAAAATAAACTCATGAATTTTTGTGAACCCGTGGTGATCGTGATGATTGCTACGGGTTAGGATGTTTAAAATAACAGAGCAACATAATGGATGATAGAGAACAAAGTGTACAGCATTTTCTGGATCTGATAAAGAGATCTCAGCGAGGTAAGTTTAAGGTCTATATCGGTATGATAGCCGGTGTGGGAAAGTCATATCGTATGCTTCAGGAGGCACATGAACTGTTGGAAAATGGTGTGGACGTGAAAATCGGCTATATCGAGACTCATGGACGTGTCGGGACGGAAGGGATGCTACAAGGACTTCCTGTCATTCCGCGACGTAAAATCTTCTATAAGGGAAAGGAATTGGAAGAAATGGATTTAGATTCTATTATTCGCCTTCATCCCGAAATTGTGATAGTGGATGAATTGGCACATACCAATGTGGAAGGAAGTCTGAATGAGAAACGTTGGCAAGATGTAATGACATTGTTGGATGAAGGAATCAATGTGATTTCGGCAATCAATATTCAGCACATCGAAAGCGTGAATGAAGAAGTGCAGGAGATTACGGGGATTGAAGTGAAAGAACGAGTGCCCGACAGTGTGCTTCAGGAAGCGGATGAGGTGGTGAATATTGACTTGACGGCAGAAGAACTGATTGCCCGTTTGAAAGCGGGAAAGATCTATCGTCCGGAAAAGATTCAGACAGCATTGGATAATTTCTTTAGAACCGAGAATATTCTTCAATTGCGTGAGTTGGCTCTGAAGGAAGTGGCGTTGCGGGTAGAAAAAAAGGTGGAGAATGAAGTGATGATGGGAGTAGCCGTCGGACTTCGGCATGAGAAGTTTATGGCTTGTATCAGTAGTCACGAGAAAACACCCCGGCGAATTATCAGAAAGGCGGCAAAGTTGGCAACCCGGTATAATACTACTTTTATAGCTTTGTATGTTCAGACTCCGAGAGAGAGTATGGATCGAATTGATTTGGCCAGTCAACGGTATTTGTTGAATCATTTTAAACTGGTGGCGGAACTTGGGGGAGAAGTTGTCCAGGTACAGTCGAAAGACATTTTGGGGAGCATCGTCAAGGTTTGTAAAGAGAAACAGATATCGACAGTGTGTATGGGAACTCCTAATTTGAGGTTGCCGTACGCAATTTGTTCTATACTGGGATATAGAAAGTTTTTAAATAATTTGTCGCAAGCTAATGTAGATTTGATTATACTTGCATAATATTAATCGTATGAACGTTATGAATATTAAAACGAAACTGATTCTTGGCATTGGGATGTTGGCAGGAATGATTATTTTGTTGGTAACACTTTCAGTAGTGAATCTTCAAACTCTGACTGCGACAGAGCCTGATAGTCCTGCTGCTATGCCTGCCTTGGAACGTGCATTGCTATGGATCTCCATAACAGGGGGAATCTGTATCTTGACCGGACTGATATTGCTTTATTGGTTGCCTCGTTCTATCAGCAAGCCGATTAAGGAGCTGAAAGAAGGAATTCTTGAAATAGCCAATCATAACTATGAGAAGCGTCTCGACATGAGTGACAATGAAGAGTTCCGTGAAGTGGCTGACAGTTTCAACCGGATGGCGGAGCGTTTGACTGAATATCGTGCCAGTACTTTGTCGGATATTCTTTCTGCTAAAAAGTTTATAGAAGCTATTGTTAACAGTATTAACGACCCGATTATCGGTCTGAATACAGAACGTGAGGTTTTGTTTATCAATGATGAAGCCTTAAGTATTCTGAATATGAAACGGGAGAATGTGATTCGTAAATCGGCAGAGGAACTTTCTTTGAAGAATGACCTGCTCCGCCGACTAATTCGTGAGTTGGTGACGCCAAGCGATCAGAAAGAGGCTTTAAAAATTTATGCGGATAATAAGGAAAGTTATTTTAAGGTCTCTTATGTCCCGATTATTAATACGGAGGCTGAAAAAGGGGAACCTCACAAACTGGGTGATGTCATTTTACTTAAGAATATCACGGAATTCAAAGAACTGGATTCTGCCAAGACTACATTTATTTCAACGATCTCTCATGAATTGAAAACTCCGATTGCTGCTATTATGATGAGTCTACAACTGCTTGAGGATAAGCGTGTCGGTGCGCTGAATGATGAGCAGGAACAGCTTTCAAAGAGTATCAAGGAGAATAGCGAACGTTTGTTAAGTATCACCGGAGAATTGCTTAACATGACGCAGGTGGAAGCTGGTAAATTACAGTTGATGCCGAAGATCACCAAACCGATTGAATTGATTGAGTATGCGATCAAAGCTAATCAGGTGCAAGCGGATAAGTTTAATATTCAGATAGAAGTGGAGTATCCGGAGGAGAAAATCGGTAAACTGTTTGTCGACAGCGAGAAGATTGCTTGGGTATTGACGAATCTGTTAAGTAACGCTATTCGTTATTCAAAAGAAAACGGGCATGTGGTTATTGGTGCCAAACAGGATGAAAACTGGATTGAATTGTATGTCCAAGACTTTGGCAAAGGCATTGACCCGCGTTATCACAAAAGTATCTTCGACCGTTATTTCCGTGTACCCGGAACGAAAGTGCAAGGTAGTGGCTTGGGGTTATCTATTTCCAAGGATTTTGTGGAAGCTCATGGCGGTACGCTGACGGTAGAGAGTGAATTGGGGAAGGGAAGTCGGTTTGTGATGCGGTTGAAGGCATAGTTTTGAAGGAGTTTATGAAAGAATTAGACTTCCGACAGGCACAAAATCTGCTTGCCGGAAGTTTCTCTATTCTTTCTTTTTATCGTTTTCTTCTTCTCCAGCATATCCAAATACCACACAGACCAATAATAAATGGGATGCCATAGCAATAGATAATTTTGATAGTAGATAGATCCATAGGAGTCAGGCTGATATCTTTGTCGAGATAAGGGGCTCTGGAAGAAGATACCGGAAATTTATTATAGCATAGCCAACGGAATGAACCGGGAATCATATTGAAGTTGAATGAATAGATACCCGGTCTTGAGCTTTTTTGTAGTTCGGCATTGCTGAAACAGTCTGCATCCCCCAACACAATGATCCGTTGTTTTTTATCTTTGGCTTTAATCTTGCGGGTTAACGCTATTGCCGTGGGATAGGCTCCTAACTTTTCACCTTGAAGAGAGTCTAATGAAAGGGAGTCATTCAAAAAATCTTTTGTTTGATACTCAATCCATGTCTGTTGGGCGTTGCTTTGCAATAAAACTATTGGATGGAATTTTGTTGTATCGACAACTTCCAGAGCAACAGCCGATGGCATGGTGACTGCACTATGCTTCTGCCTGTCAACCATACGTTTATAGAAGCCTCCTATACTGTCGGCGGCTATCTGGGTAGCTTTCGCGAGAACGAGGTCTCCGGGATTAACATCAGAAGGTTGTGCAATGATTCCCGGCAACAGTTTTAAACCGACTTTCCGGAGTAAAGGATTCATTACTTCCTGACGTCCGACGTCGCCCATAATCATCATATTACCTCCGCGTTCAAGAAAACGGTCTATGATTTCTTGTTCTTTGGAACTCATGGAAGAACGCATTTCAGCAATAAGTAATATATTGATATTACTTGGTATATCATTCATATCCTTTAGATTCAGTTCCACCAAATCAAAGCCTTGATTAATCATGGAATAACGAAAGCGTCCATGTGTGGCAAAAAGTGAGTAATCCTGATCTCCCTTTTTAGTGGTGGAACGTTCCTGATGTCCTGTGATGGCGCCTACCTTCACAGGAGTAACAAGCATTTTCTTCAATGCTGCGGAGATTTCTGTTTCAGAAGGGTGATATTCCATATCGTCGAACAAACGAAGGCGGGCTTGTTCACCGGAGCCACGTTCAACAACCCGCACAAATCGATAATTTTCTTTAGCCAAGTCTATTTTTTCTTTCAGTTCTTCGGCGCTTTTAAGCTTTTTAGGATTGAAGTTCTTCTTCTTGGCAACTTCATAAGCTATCTCACGAATGTTTTTATTCGGATATTGGCGATAAAGGGTGCTGTCTTTCGGTGTAGAGTAATAGTAAACATACTCCATTTTTATCTCTGGTTTGAAACGTGTGTACATTTTGAAGCGTGCCATATCCTCTTTTTGCTCTCTTGGAGAAGCGACATCAAATTCTTTATCGAAAATATTGACGTAAGTTGTGATCGTCATAGGTCCGGACAATTGCTCCATTACTTTCTGGCTTTCTTCTGAAAGTGTACGTTGTTTGCTGCGGGTAGCATCATAAAAGCCCATCATTGCCGGACGGGAACTGACAAAGCCGATAACTATAATGGTACATACAGCTAAGGCATAGCGCATTGTTTTTGAAAGGAGTGAACGGCGTGTTTTTTCGTTGTTCAGTTTAATGACCGATAGCCAGAGGAATAATAAAATTACGGCAAGGAAATAGATAACGTCATCGCTACATATCAATCCTCCAACCATCTCACTGGCACGTCCTTTAATGGATAGCCAATAAGTAATTTCTCTAAAGAATATGGACTCCTGTCCAATTCCTCCCACATAATTGAGAAATGCTAATGCGGAAAGGGTGGCAACAGCTGCCACAACCTGGTAAGATGTGAGTGTGGTCATAAAGAGACCGATAGAACAATAGGTCAGTATCAACAGAAACATGGATAACAATCCCGCCAAGATAAGTGTAATATCGACATGCGGCACGGAGATAAACATTACGATTGTCGGTAGGGCAAGGATGATGACAAAGATTAGGGCAAATACCACCATTGAAACAAACTTGCCGGTAATGATTTGAACACTGCTTACCGGTGATGAATAAAGTAGTTTGATAGAGCCTGATGAATATTCACGACTCATTAAATTCATGGTTAATAAAGGAATATACAGATAAATGGTTTCTTGTATTACTTCATATATTCCTTTGAGACCAAGGACAAAACCGGCTGTGACGCTAAAAGTGATCGTGTTGCCCAATGCTTTTATTTTTACTATTTCCGTCAGGATATTCATAAAGTCGAATCCTACCTGGCATGTAAATGCGACCAGCAGCAACCATGCGACCGGTGAGTAAAAGAGTACCGCTAGTTCGGTACGGGCTATTCTAAGTATAAGTCTTAAGTTCATCTTTTCTCTTATTAATTTCTTCTGCGGAAAAACCAGATGCCAACTCCTATAAGTAAGAGGATAGCTGGTATAATGATTATGAAAATAGTTTTCATTGTACCAATATCTTTCACTCCGATCGAAAGTTTATTGTCGGTACAATGGGGACGGCGTATGTCGATTGGAAATTCTCCTCCGGAAAGCCAGCGGAAGCTTTCGATAATCAGATTAAAGTTTCCTGATCTATATCCTTCGCGTGAAAGAGTCAGTTCGGTGTTGCTTATGCAATCCGCATCACCAGAGATGATAATACGCTGCTCTTTATCTTTCAGTTGGCGTGAAAGGGCATAGGCTGTGATATAGGTTTGTTCTTTCTCTCCTGCCGAAGCATTACATTCTACTGGTGATTCCTGTAAATCTGTTTGTTCTTTTTCAATCCATACACCTTTGGCATTTGTTTCAAGAATCGGAGTATATTGGAAGCCGTAATCGTTGTCGGAGCATGTAAGGGCTACACATCCGGGCATAGAGACACGTAAATCATATTTGGGAAAATCATCTTTGAATCCGAATGTAAGTTTTTCCGATTCACGGGTTGCCTTGGCTAGAATCAGATTAGGAGAGAAATCAGCGGAAGATTGTGCCAGTTGGTATTCTTCCATTTTGATACCGAGTTTGCTTAAAAAAGGATTCATAACTTCTTGCCTGCCTGTATCGGTGAGAATAAATAAATTACCTCCACGAGCCAGGTAAGCCTCCAGTTGATTTTCTCCTTTTTCTGTAAGCGGAGTTCTCATTTCTGCAAGAACCACAATATTGATTAGGGAAGGAATGGTGTCTCCGTGAGAAATATCGATCTCGCAGACATCAAAGCCTTGATTAATTAAGGCGGCTCTAGAATATTTCTCAATGGAGAAGTTGCTATAATCGCGGTCACCGGATTTGGACACCTCACGTTCACCGTCTCCTTTGATAAAGGCAACAGTGGGAGGAGTTGAAATCATCTTTTTGATGGCTGCTGTAATTTCCGCTTCGGATGGCGTTGCATCCATATCTTCAAAATCACGGATGAAGGTACGTTTTCCATCTTGCGTTTCCATAATGCGAACAAATGTATTTTGTTCTTCACGCAGGTCGATGATTTGGCGAATTTCTGCCGGGGATTTGAATAAATGAGGATTCAAGTTATAAATCATGGTCATATAATCACGCATCTCATCTACTGTTTTGCCTTGAAACTTAGGATTATTTGCAACGCCGTTGGGGGCGAAATCATAATAATAGACATATTTCACTTGCAGGTCCGGTTTAGCGAGACAATAAGGTTCGAAGATTGTTTCATTCGCTTTCTTCATGATAGGGAGGTAGCGATATGATTTGTTATCAAGTAGGTTAACATAATTGGTAATAGTTACCGGTCCTGTCAATTTTGCTAATACGCGTTGGCTATTTTCGGTAAGTGAGTTTAGTTTAGTGCGTGTTGTATCCCATACCTTAATCATTCCCGGACGTGAAGTGAAATAGCCAATTGCCATTGCTGCGACAAAAAATCCCAGATAGCTGATTGCTTGCCGGAAACGACTGATAGTTCGCCGGTCGGATGTAAGTTTGAAAGTGGTAAATGTCAGGAAAAGGGTTACTACGACCACGAAATAAATCACATCTTCACTCCGGATTACTCCATTCAGCATATCGATTGTTCTTCCGTTTATTGACAGCCAATAAGTCAGTTCGCGTATAAAATCGTATTCCTGGCCGATACTTCCTACGAAATTCAGTATAGCTAATATAATAAGAGTCCCAACTGCTGCTACTACTTGATAAGTCGTGAGTGAGGACATAAAGAGCCCGATAGCGCAATAGGCGCATATTAATAAATAGAGTCCTAGAAGGGCGACTAGTACAGGAGCCCAATCAAAAGAAGGGATTACCAAACTGCCATAAATAGCACTAGCTATCGGGACAAGCATCAGACAGCAACCAAATCCGATGGCTGCAAGATATTTACCTAATACGATCTGACCACTGGTGACTGGGGATGAATATGCCAGTTTGATTGAACCCGATGCCGTTTCGCGACTGATGAGTCCCATTGTCAACAATGGAATATAGATGTATATGTTTGATACGACGGAGGACAAAAAGCCGTAACTACCTAAGAAGCAGATACCGCTCAAAGATGCTTCCTTGCCGCCTGACAGATCATAGTCGGTCACTATATTCTCCATCAATGACGTAAAACTTGCTGTTGTCAGGAATGAGAAAACAATCAATATGAACCATGCAATCGGCGAATAGAATAAAATAGCCAGATCGGTTCGGGCAATACGCATTATAATCTTTAAATCCGTCATGTTAGATATTATTTTTAAGTTTTCCCGATAGTTGTGCAAAGATTATGTCAAGAGAGCAGCGTTCCATCGTGATTTCTTTCAGCCGCCATCCGTTTTGTATGCTTAAGGCTACTACTCGTTCAGTTATGTTTTCATCGTCATCAAAGCGTATCCGGAATGTACCGGGATAGAGTTCTTCTATATTCAACACATGTTCTATCTTTGCTAGTTCTTCTATAGAAGGGGGAAGGGCAAATGTAACGGTGAAACTACTTGGAACCACATAGTTATCAAAGTCTTTCATGCTACCTGAAAATACGACTTTACCATGCTCAATCATGCGAATATCATTGCAGGTAGCTTGCACTTCCGACAGGATATGAGTGGAGAGTAGGACAGAATGATCTTCAGCAATTTCTTTAATCAGATTGCGTATTTCGACAATTTGGTTAGGATCAAGCCCGTTTGTAGGTTCATCAAGTACTACGAATGGAGGATTATGTACAATAGCCTGTGCAATTCCTACTCTTTGTTGATACCCGCCTGAAAGATTCTTTATCAGTCGTTTGCTAAAATGGGCAATAGCGCAACGTTCTTTAGCTATTTCTACAGCTTCACGAATTTTTGATTTCTCCATTCTCCGCAGTGTGGCACAGTGTATGAGATATTCGTCGACAGTCAAGTCCGGATGGAGAGGTGGTTTTTGAGGTAAGAAACCAATATGTTTTTTTGCTTCAACCGGATTTTTTCGTAGATCGATGCCATTGATAAATACATCCCCTTCCGTTTGATTTAAAACTCCACAGATGATATTCATAGTGGTGGACTTACCTGCTCCATTAGACCCTAACAGACCTAATATTCCTGTTTTCTCAATAGAAAAATTGATATCGCGAATGGCCCAATCTACACTATAACGATGAGATAAGTGTTTAACTTCGACAATAGGATTACTCATACTTTTTATTTTAAATGATTAATAGATTTCTTATTCATATTACCATGCAACTCCTCTTGAAATATCCATCCGGTTCGATTTGATCTTTCTGAATTTCCAGGAGAAATTTATGGTAAAATACCGCCCGAAGTTTTCTCGGTCAATATAACTGGTATAGTTATCTTTCATTTGGATAGCTATGAAATTCACATTTTATCTGACATCGGCCTATATTCGCGTATGCTTCCATCGTTTGTAGTACCTTCGTAGTTCGATTTCACTTTACCAAACCGATAAGCAAAATTTATGGTGAAAAACCGTCCATAATAATTTGTCCACGTGTTTTGAATGTAGTTGGAATACATTTGGCTGTTGAAAGTCCGATGACTATTTAGTAGATCATATGCGGCAATACTAATGTCTCCTTTGCGATTTAACACTTTACAGCCTATGTTCAAGTTTAGGGTGTGATTGCGGTTAATCTCTTTATTGATTCCATAATCACGGCTGAAAATGAAATTATAATGACTACTTAGATAGAAGTATTTACATATTTGGCTTATATCAAATGTTGCTCCTGCCGTTTGATAGAATGTTTTACTTGTATAATTTTCAGTATTGATGCTATGTACATAATGAGTATTGGCACTGATTGTTATTTTTAATCTTTTAGTTAGATTACAGAGTAGAAAATGTTCGAGCGATGGATCATAGGTACGTGTTGTAGTCTTATTTTCTCCTATATAATATGGGTTATGTTCGTAGTTGAATCCGGTAGATAAGGCATATTTGGATTTTATACTACGTATAGGAGCCTGCCATATCAGTTTGCCTTTTATGTCCCAATATCCTTCTACGTTTTCAAAACTAATTAGAGAACTGTGTGCAGGTGCTGTGTATTGCAATCCCGATAGATAAGTTTCGGCATTGTAATAGGTTGTCTTTGCAACAGGAGAGTGTTGGCGGATAGAGGCATTGATAATAACACCTATGGTGTGGTTATGTTTTCCTAACATACGATTGCAATTGAAGAGGAACGAATGTAGATATGATTGTTTTAAGTTGGGATTTCCACTGCGCAGCATGTAAGGATTGCTGTTATCTATTTGTGGGCGTAACTGCACTATGTTTGGTGCAAAATTATGCAGTCTGTAAGCGGCACTCCATGACTTTGTTATATCTGTATGCACAAAAGATATTGCTACTGTTGGAGAGATGAATGTTTTACGGTAGTTGTCCATTTCTTTTTCTTTCCGCTTAAGTGTAGTTTCCTTCAGTCCGGCTGAAATGTCACAACTTGTTTTTTGAAAGGGAAAAAAGTGAAATGAAACTTCCTGTTTTTGTGTCAGGTTATTTATTTTATAACTATATGTATTGGCTTCGTCTGTTTGTGGATTTGTGGGGCTCAACATATTCCAGGCGAATTGGTGTTTCCATCCGTTTTCGTATTTAACGGAATAGTCAAAAGATATTTGGGTGTCATTTTCTGGATTCAGTATATATATTAATTGCGCATTGCCGTTCCACTCCGTATTGCGGAGTTTTGATGGAATAGTCAGATAAGTTTGTGTTGTCGAACTTTCTAATGTGTCTATCCGTAATGAATGATTTTTGCCTTTATTTATATCTACTGAACTTTCTAATGTATATCCGATTCTGTCGGTAATACTGTTGACATAACTGATATCTTCCTTCACATGAAAATTCTTGTTTAGATTATCGTAATGCATCAGGCTTTTCGATGTTTGAAGATTGTTTTCTTCATTATAGATGTAAAGCGATTGCCAATCTTTGTTGTTGTTATATGTTATAAGCTGGTTCCAACGGAATTCTCCCCATTTGTCATTTGAATTGGAGAAAGAAAATTCGGAATAGTGATTTTGTTTTCTGTCACTGTTGCTATTTTGTTCTTCATAAAGGCGCTGCTGATAATTGTTGCCAGGAAAATAATGTTGTTCGGATCGTGTATTTGTATTATCGCGATTATATCCGAAAGTGTAAAATGCTCTAAATGTACCGTATGTTCCATTTTCTGTGTCCCATGAGCGTTCCGTAGCCAGATCTGCATAAGTCGTTTCGTTGTAAGTACTACCAGGATCGGAAATGGAAAGAACATTTTTGATATTATTTGATTTTCGGTTGATATTATTGTGAAATACATTACTTGTGAGTAAAAATTTCTCGGAGAAAAAGTTAGTGGTGAGTCCGAGCCCTTTACGGAACTTTCCTCTGTCGTTCTTTGAGTCCATGTTGCTGCCTGTACTAGCCAATAGGTGTGCTTTCCATGAGCTGATGAGTTTGCTTTTGGTTTCTATGTTGAGCACTCTGGTGAGATCCCCTCTGTACATTAGTTTTTTTGTTTTCGTATTTTCATATTCATCATAAGCCTTGATTTTTAATACATCTGTTGCAGAAAGATTCTTTAGTGCTGCCATTGGGTCACTTCCGAATATTAGTCTGCCGTCTATATAAGTTTTGGTTACTTGTTTTCCCATGATTTTGACGGAATGGTCGTCAGTCTCTGTTCCGGGAAGTTGCTCGACTATATTCATAGCGACATCCCCTTCTTGTATGTTGACTGCCTTCGGGTTGAATATTAGCGTGTCGCCATTTTGGGTCACAATGGGGATTCTGCCCTTGATGGTGACTTCCTCCAGTTGGATGGATTCATCCAAAATTTCTATGTAAAGATTAGAATTCTTTCCAGCTATTATATTTAATTCTTTTTCAACTTTCCGACACCCTATTGCAGTGATAATGAGTTTTGCTTTTCCTGTTTTTATGGGTTTGAAACGGAATACTCCATTTATGCTTGTTGTTTTCAGTGTGTCTTTTGCATAGATCAAAAAGATATTGGCACCGTCTAATGAACCATTAGACCCATTTTCTTGTTTGTGTATAATAAATCCCGATAGCTCATTTGTTTTATCTTGAGCATTTATCGGTAAAGTAATGTATAACAATAAAAAAATAGAAATAAATTTTTTCATATTGCTGTTTTATAAAAAGTTTAGTGATAGTGTGTGGTTTTATTTGTCTAAGGCTTGTGAACTTTCTTTTAGGAAGAAGTTCACCACCCTACGGCCTCCAATTCTTTCTTGTTTTGTTTCATAACCCAGATAACTTGCTTGGAGAATTTTTTTGTCGGCCTTAGAAATGCCTATACTATATTCTCCATCAATATCAGTTATAGTACCATTAGTACTACCCACTTCGATAACGCTCGCGCCTATTAGTACCTCTTTTCCTCCTTCAGTATAAACAACCCCTGTGATTTTCTGACTGAAAAGGACCATTGGGGAGATCGGAGATTGAAGTTTTTTGTTTTTGAAAAACTCAGTACTTTTATTGTCTCTTGCCTTGATTATTGGAGAGGAGGGGGCTTCTTGTGCAAAAGAACACATCATTATAGTAAATATGAATACAATGAATAAAATAATCTGCTTCATAATATAATTTTTTTTTATTGTTATACATTTTACTATCACTAAACTTTTTATAAACATACACGTTGAATGGTAGAGGAAAGGCTAAATTACCCTGTCAATCATCGCTATCAAATAATCGCATTTTCCACGTTCAATATCATTACTAGCCAAAGAACGAGCTTGTATCAAATAGCGACGTGTACTTTTCAACTTATCATAGCAAATGGCTTCGATATCCGTACCGACATAGAAATTGACAGCAGTCATAGGTTCCATACCCGATTGCTCTTCTGTTGCAGATATAGAGGCAAAAGTTGTCAGCAACCCTAATGATTGTAACTTATGATTAGTTTGCTCGTTGAGAGCAATGGAAGTTATTCTTGTTGATACAGCCTTGTCAATAGCCTTTAATGTCGGACACATTCCTTTTAAAGAATTGATATATACAGACAGTTGTGCAATCATTGGAGCACTTAAAGGTTTCCCATTTAAAGTTTCTTTGAATAATTGTTTCTCTATATCATTCAAATATGCTTCTTGGGTATAAGGTCTAGTTGATTTCTCTACACTCAATCCCATACGCATCAAACGAAACATCAAAGACATCATTGGATACCCGTTATTGTAAATCCATGCTGACATATCAGGATTGACACCACCTAAACGCAAGAAATCCTTATTAGAGTCCAGCCAACTTAAATCATAGAAGGTACTGAATATCTTTTGTAAGACTTTCTTTTGCATATCTGCCGATACCGGTTGATATGAAGGAACATTGCTTTTTTCGTTGGCTTCATTGATATAAATACCTCCGATATAAGAAGATACAGGTGACAATGTTTTATTGATTAATTCAATAATCACAAAATCAGGAAATAGCTCCCGGTAATCATTGGGGATATTATCGTCGTGAAACCAGGCAGGACTATTTTTAACTACATATTTCACATGAGCGATTTGTGCATCTAAAGAGGCTATCGGATCATTACCTAAATCATAGTTTTGGCAACGCGGGTCTGTAGCATAAGCTGGTGAACGCTTTCCATAGAAATAGCGTGGATCTCCATCGTGTTCCATAGCCCATTTCTTCAACATGTCTGATTCATTTTCACTGGTGGCGGCATACAGATATTTGAGCGTAAATGCATCACATACACCCGGTTTGTCGACAATCAATACCACTCCTTTTTCTTTATCACCGGGCTGTGCCAGATAATTGTATAATACGTTGTCCATGACTGAAGCTGTGATACCATATTTTTGAGTAAATTCAGGAGAACGCAGTTCCTCAGGGGAGTATGCTGCAGAACCAGCCAAATTAGTTGCCAATCCCAAACTAAGACCAAATGCTTTTAGCATACGTGCTGTCAGATTCTCACAGATCACCTCATCGGCAATGTAATAAGTCCGGAAGCGCGGATCAATCTCTGCCATTTGGTATACTCCATTACGACGTACGCTGACGGCAAGGTCGCGTGGTACTCCTATCTTGGTACTTAAGATTTCTCCAGTGCGTAAGTCAGTGACATTGTATGCGGTAACTTCCGAGTTGTTGTTATTCAGGAAAGCAATCGTATTTATCATTGGGTTATTAGCACGGAAAGTTGAATCTTTCTCATATGGTTTTATTATGATTGGTTTTCCTATTCCTAAGTCTTCAAATATTATATTCCATTCATCTGCACTTTTTTGGATGGCTTTTACCCAGCTATCTTGAATCAGAGTGTCGATGTAGAAGACAACAGGTTGTTGTGTCGTTATATTACGGCGTGTTACATAGTATCCTTTCTTGAAACGTTTTTCATTACGATAGTCTGTGTATGATATATAACCTGTTCCTACACGTGGGTTGGCTTCGCGGGTGTTCATTTTTTCTTTCGACAGTAGGGCTAGTGTTGTTTGTACCGACATGGTTAATTCCGGTTGCTCTTTGGAGACGAATCCCATGATGCTGATGCTCAACTTTGCAGTACAGTTTTGAGTGATACTGATACAATTGTCGAATGCGTCTGCAGAGTCCACAAAAGATGTTTTACTTTGAGGGGAAGCACTTACAATTGTGAGCATACCTCCATAACTGCGTCCGCTAAGATTGAGTACATCTTTATTGGAACAAGAGAAATAGGAAGTGGCATTAAATACAACAGCCGTTGAATCGCTGGTGTATCCTTCAATTGGAAATGCTTTGTAAATAGCATTACTACGAGATAATGCAAAAGCCGCTTCTTGATTATCGTCCTGTTCGTTGAGGCGAACATTGTATTTCGGATCTCGGAATAATATTAATGAATCGGTTTTATCAATAATCAGATACCTACTTTGAGCAGCTTTTGTGCCTGCCAGCGAAATGTCACTTGCAGTAGTGATGGCAGAATTTACTAAAAAATCCCGTCCCATTAATTCAACCGGTAGTTCCAGATAAATCTTATCCTCGTACTGATGAACTGTGATTGTCCCTTTATTGACTGTATGTTTCTTCTTATCTTTGAAAAGCTTGTCGTAGACACTCCTTTTTTTCTTTTGAACACTGTCAGTCTGTTGTTCGGTTTTTGCTTTTCCTTTTTTCTTTTTGGAGCGGGCATTGGCTTCATTTGTTGATCCGATAATCAACAAAATTGGCATTAACCATAAAAATAGTTTTTTCATCTTTTGTCCCTCCCTTATTTTAAGTTGATGTCGAGCATCTTTAATAATAATTCATAGTGAGCTTTCGTCTTCCCTGATGCACTGGCTGCCTTTTGTTTCATCAGTTGTTTCGCTTTTGCTATATATGCGTATACATCTGCTTGGGTAACTTTGGCTGTCATAGAAAAACGATTCAACGGTTTCCATTCAAAACCTGCTACAGGGTTGTGCATGACACCCTCTTTGATGGCATGTCCTTGGCAACAAGTATATCCGAACTGGCGGTGATTGATGTCTAATAGCTTTTCTCCGGCCAATGCTTTCCCGGCTCCTTTGATTGTGAAGCCGGCAGTTTGCATCATCATGTATATATATTGTTTCTGGAGATTCATTTGGGATTCTGTTAATGTACGTCCGGAAATGGTCGGCTTCCATACAAAATTGTATATCATGTTGAAAGCCTCGGCAGCAGTAAATGAATCTTTTTCTAATCCTTCGTATTGTGATACCTGAAAAGGTACAGGCAGTATATATCTCAACATGAAGTTTTGAATAGTTTGTTTAGGGGAACCGGAAACCGGGAATTTAGTTAACAAGTTTTTGTTGTCAAGCCAATCCAGATCGTTATAAATCTCGAATAGGTAATTCAGGGCTTCTTTTTGTTGTGCCTTCGGAATCTGTGCAAAACGTGGCATTGTGTCTCCTTCCTTAACTTCGTTGACAAAATAGCCGCCTACATTGCCTGCTACATGGGTAACATACATTGCAAGTTGTTCTACGATACCAATAAATAGATCTTCACGGTATTCGTATGTATCGTCACCTTCAGAAATCCAACTTTCCAGATTATTCATGATATACTTAAGGTTCTTGATGCCATATCGAGTTGCTTTCACAGAGTTGTCACCAATATCTTCCGTTTGTGAACGGGGATCAACAACTCCATATACTTGTTGTTTTCCATATCGGTACACAGGATTTTCTTTAATGGCATCACTGATCCATTTGCCTGTTATAATTGCTTCTTCCTCTGCAGAATTAACATTGAATACCGGAGTATACGTCCATTTAATGAGGTATTTGTCGTATTCACCAAAGCGGGGAGGAGTCAATTTAACGCCACGTTCTTTATCGCCAGGTTGTGCTACATAGTTGAAGCGGGCATAGTCCATGATGGAAGGAGTGGTACCATACTTCTGCGTGAATTCCGGTGAACGTAAAGAATCTACCGGAAAGGTGGAGGAAGCTCCCATGTTATGCATAAACCCTAAACAGTGCCCGATTTCATGTGAAAGTACATAGCGCAATGCATCTCCAACCATTTCATCCGGAATATTGGCTGTGCGTACATCTTTATCGGCTTGTGCTGTTTGCACGAACAACCAGTTGCTGATAAGTTTGATGACATTGTGATATAAATATACGGAGGCATTCAGGATTTCTCCGCTTCGTGGGTCTACCCATGATGGTCCCATTGCATTTTCAATGCTTGATGGAGCATAGCGGACACATGAATATTTGATATTGTCGGGCTCGAATTCCGGATCATCTGTCGGGAAATCTTTGGCTGCTACAACATCTTTGAATCCAATCTGTTCAAATAATTCATTCCATTGGGTGACTCCTTCCCGCAGATATGGTTTCCATTTCTCTGGGAAAGTATTATCGATGTAGAAGACAATCTGTTTAGTGGGTTTCACTTTCTCTCCACGTAAGTAGGCGGCGGTATCGGACGGTTGTATATCCCATCGATTGGCATAGTAAACGGGTGCGGTCGTTTTAGCTCCTTCGCCTAGTTGTTCGCGTCCGGTAAAAAATACACCGATCCGGTAATCTGCCATACGTGGACGGTAAGGTTTTTCTTTTAACAGCATGATGGAACGTGTCATTTCTGCGGTGAATGGACGGTCTTTTATGAGTGATGTTCCTTGTGAATTGCTGACAGAGAATGTATATGACAGACAGCTTTTAATAGAAACATTATCTTTGAAAGCCTTGATTTGTGAAATGTACGAGCAGTCGGATTGATAATTCTCTGTACGATTGTACATTCCATAAATAGAATTTTTGTCGAAGGGACTCATCTTCTTATTATCGCCCAGAAAGACGCTGCTCATATCAAAAACGATAGCAGTAGAGTCATTATTGTATGCTTGAATCTTTTGGTTGCTTAAAATTGCTCCCAGTGTACTTTTGCGTAAAGCTTCATCAATTTGTGTGTTACCGGTAATATAGTCAGTGTTTACCTGACGTAACTGTACATGTGTTTTATTGCGTGTGAATACTACGTGAAGAAGATCGGTCGGTTTAGAACCGACTACTGCATTGCCATTATCAGAGATACTGGTGACAGTGGAACCAATAAGCATATCTTTATTGATTAAATTCACAGGAAGTTCAAAATATACTTTTCCATCCAGCAGATGGAGAGTAATCAGTCCTTTGGCTATTTCATGCTTTTTCTTGAATAGTTTGTCATATTCACTTTCTTTTTTAGCAGGAGTTGTTTGTTCTGTTTTTGCCTTCTTTTTTTTCCAGAAGAATGGAAATTTACGCTGTGCGTCAATGGTGGTAGACGAAGCTACCACCATTGCTGCAAGTAAGAGGATTTTCTTTCTCATATCAGTTCTTTAATGTATTCTTATGAAATTAGATTAATATCCGGTTGTTGTTACATCCAGGATTTTACCAAAACCATCATAGATTAGGGCTTTAGAAATATCCAAGGTTCCTGCACCGGCCTGTTTCATCGGAACAATTGAGACTTTTCCGTTAAATTCTGCGGATTGGGTCACAATAATGAGGGCTTTGTTATTCCATGCATTTGGGGCAATAGTTGGTGGATTACCAGTCATTACATTAATTTGATTAGTGTATTGTCCTTGTTGATATAGCTTGGCTTTTGTGATTTTTTCTCCGTTACTGGGGGTAAACTGTGAGGTGGTGGAGACAGATACTTCATTTCCCATACCGTAAGTAAATGAGTATATAGCTGCATCTGTTACTACATATAATACATTATTTGTATGTCCGAAGAAAATAGATACAGCTTTGTCTAGTAAGGTTTTTCCTGTCGTTGGAATAATATATTTGTTTTTTGCAGCTGCTGGTTGTTCTGGTGAAGTCACAATCCATCCCTCCCAATTATCAGGATCTTCATAATGTCCTTCTTCTGCTTTATATTGGCTTAAAGTGTAAATAGCATAATTTCCACTATTATCGTCTTTAAGTAAGAAAGTGGCCAATGAGCCATCTTGAGAACTTGTTGCGGCAATAGCTGTTTGACTTCCCATGTCATTAGGATCGAAATCTGGATTTGAGATATACGGAGTACATGTGTTATAACTCGTGCCATTTAAGGAATAAAAGGCACCTTTGGGTTTATCTAACCATACTAAATGGTTGTCCCCAATACTAAATGAAGAATTTGCTGCATATACATTGTTATTGATTTCAAATCCATTAAAAACAGAATTAGGCATAGAGAATTTGTTACCTGCTACGTTTAAGAATGAGTATAGTCCATTATTTGTATAAGCGATGAAAAGTTGTGAAGAACGAATATAAGATTTTACTTGAAAATCGGTGGGGCAATATAAAAATATTTTTTCATCTTCCCATGTCCCGTTTATTGAATAGTCCTCACAGTTGAAACGAATGCTTTTTCCTGTGGAAGAAATAGCCCAAATCTGATTTAAGTGAGAACTACCAAGTATTGCTGTGTTCCCCATCACCTCATAGGTTAATGAAGTCAATAATTCATCATATGCTGCTCCATTAGCAGTTTCTAGTATGTGACGAAATATTCTTTCTTCTTTTGTATATTGATTTGTTATTTGAGAATTGTTAATCAAAGTGAGATCTGTTGTTGTTCCGTTTTCACTATCTGCGATTAACAATCCGTCTAGGAAGCTACTTTGTACATATAATTCCCAAGAATAAATATATTGTAAGTTATCATTTGCTACATCTGTTACAGTCAATTTTAACGTATAGGCTCCATTTGATATAGGACGATTTATAATACCATGAAAGTCTTTTTCTGTACCAATAATTTCATAAACAGGATTGCTAGTTGAGGGTTCCTCCGTTACAGCCCATTCATAGCGCAAATTAGAACCATCAAAACCATCTTGGGTAATAGATGGTACAATATCGACAGGAGATTGATAACCTACGTATATTGAATTTTCTTGATTTTTATCGTTTATACTAATTTGTACTTCTGGAATAAGGTTTGTTACAAATGAACTTTTATCCTCATAACAAGAAGTAAACCAGAGAATATTAGGCAGCAGTAATATTATTAATTGAGTTATATTATTTTTCTTCATAATTTTATAGAATTATATAAATTAATATGTTCTGGCTTCTATAATTTGTCCTTTCAAATTACCTTCGTTATGAACTAGGGGGGCATCGGGATGTTCTTTCTGATACTTTTTTAGATAATCCGCTAATTTTGCAGCATAAGCTTCATATGATTTGTCTGTTACGAATAATCTATAATTGGCGAGATATTTATATGTAAAATATGTTGGTCTCTGTGGTTGGTCAGGATGCGCAGTCATATCGTCCCAATCATCCCAGTCTAAAGCTGTTACAATTGTTTTTAAAGCATTGGAACTATAAGCCGTTGTAGAAGAAGAGGTTGGAGCTAGAGATGATTTTATTAGTGAATTATATGTCATCCATAAATATCGTTCAGTTGCCGGAGGGGCAATGATATTGCTGTTCCAACTTAACGTTGCTGTGATATATTCTTTAGGTCCTAACCCTAGAGTTGATGACTCCTTTAGCTGGATATAAAGTTTATATGATGCTCCATTTTGTATTTCATCAGTATTAAACAGCCTTATTTTTATTGTTCCTTTTAAACTATTTGCGGGAATCACTGCAGCAGTTATTTCATAACTGTTTTCGGGGGCAGTGGTTTCCTCCGCATTGATTACATAATTCACAGTACGGTCTTCTGTCGATACATTTCCGACCAAAACTAAAGGCAATTCATATTCACCATATTCATCAAAGGGATTCTCCAGAAAAGAATAATTCCCTTTAAATATGTCGGTTTCTGCATCGTACTCATTCGTAGAATTGAATCTGACAGCATTATATTGACTGTCAAAATATGGTATTTCTTCCTTGCCGCAACTAATGAGGCATAAAGAGAAACAGCTTATCGCTAAGACTGATTTTATAATTATTTTTTTCATATTAATATTGTTTATTGTACACGACCGGATTGTATTTCGAAGGTAGGATAAGGCAATAAATATTGCGTATCTGTCATCTCTTCACTATAATTAGGAATGGATTTACACCCTGTTCGCTTATAGTAATAGAACATGACACCTTCGGAAATGAATTCTTTGTGATATTCTTTTTGTATTTCTTTTATGATTTGATCTGCATTTAGATTTTCAAGAGGGGTGCTGATACCTCTGTTTTCGCGAATCTTATTTAGCCTTTGTAATGCCATGTCAAGATTTGGGGTTGCACTTGTTGCATAGCATTCTGCAGCAATATAGAATATTTCAGGCAAGCGTATTAGAGACAAGCGGTTCTTATTGAATTCGTCTAAACTTGCTTGATGAATTTTCATAGGGACATATCCTCTGGAATCACTTTGGGTTTGATCTAACATTCGTGTGAAACGAACATCTGAATTTATGCCTTCATATATATTTTCAACATCTGTTGGAGATATATACATAGCTGTATAGTCTGTGTTGACGAAGTTGGGTATTATATATGAGGTAATTTTGGACGTAACGTCTGAAACATTTAGGCTAAATAAAGCTTCGGATGCTAGAGAACGGTTAGATTGAGAAATTTCTGGTAACAGGTAGGAGTAAGTGTACATATCGTCCATAACAATTCCATTATCACCGATAGCTGTGATTATCTCTTCAGTAGCATTTAAAGCTTTGTCTATGCTTCCTTTACTGCCTTCCCATAAATATACACGTGCTTCCAATGCTTTGACTGCATAATAATTGAGTCGTAAAGTTCTATCTTTGAAGAAACCATCTGCATCTATACTTGTGTAATAAGAAGCCGGATGTTTTTTTGTGATCGGGTCGTATTCCTTTAATAATTTTTCTGCGGCTTCCAAATCGTTGATAATCATCTGAAGTGTCTCCTTTCCTGTGCGTTGAGGAGTTGGGATCGATGATAAAGTTGTTACATATGGAATCGTTTTTTTAGAATTTAGTTCTGCGGAACGGTTTTTCCAATCACCATATCCATATAGGCGCAACAGATCAAAATGCATATATGCACGAATGGCAAGAAGTTCTCCTTTGATAACATGATAATAGACTTCGTTCAGACTTGACTCCTGTCCTTCCATATTAGTTAATGCTTCATTGGCATTGGCTATTACAGAATATGCTTTAGCCCAGATATTTTCGATGTCCGAGAATATTTGTGTGTGGTCGTAATTGAATCTTTCATATTCTTGCATTTCTTTACTATTACTTGAATTGGAAGTCACAGGATTAAATTGATGACCTAATATTTCAATTGCATACCAAGATAGTTCTTTACCATAAAGGATATTATCTGTCATGCTAATATAACAACCTATTAAGGATTGTTGGAATCCGGCAAGAGTGCTATAATGATCTTTTTCTCGAATTTCAGATCCTGAAGTAACATCGAACCAGTCGCTGCAAGAGGATAATGTTACTATGGACGTTAATAGGATTAATATGTATTTTTTCATCTTTATAAAATTTAGAGAGTGGCTGTTAATGAGAACGACATATTTCTTGCGAAAGGATAAGTTAAACCTCGTTCTATTTTGATAGAAGAGAACGTTGCAATATCATTTAAATAGAATGATAAACGCAGGCGTTGCATACTTAATTTCCTATAAATGGAACTGGGAAACTCATAATATGCACTGATGGAAGAGAGTGATAATTCACGCCGATCCTGTACAAAGCGAGTGGTAGCACGTGTGGTTGTTTCAGAATTAAATTTCTTGTATGGTGTTACTTGTCCGGGAGTAGTCCAACGACCAATTAGCAATCGGCGATCCACATTGTAAGCAATATTTGCATTTTCCACCCGACTGACGAGGGTTGAATTATACATTTGACAACCAGCAAGATAACTTATAGTAGCGCTTAATCCGATACCTTTATACTCGGCTGTGAAACCGCCTGTACCACGATACTTAGGATCGGAGTTACCAGCAGCGACCATATCATTGGCTGAATAAGTATAAGTGTAGGTACCATCTTTTTTAATGTATATTTCTTGTCCGGTTTGCGGATCAATACCGGCTGAAGGGACTGCCCATATTGTTTTCATAGATAATCCGTCTTGATACATTAATACAGGTGCAGAGGTATTATTATCTTCTGCTTGTTTCATCATTTTTTCATTGTAAGCCCGCATACTCTCTGACAAACGAATTATTTTATTTCGGTTATAGGCAAATGTTCCATATACATTTACAAAGCCTTCTTTTCCTTGCCATATTGTATAATTAGCTTTAGCTTCAACTCCAGAATTACGTACCAATCCTAAATTATCTTTTACTATTGCGAACCCTGTAGAAGTTGGGATTGTTACATCGGTTAACATATTCTTGGTATCTGCTGAGTAATAGTCAACAGAAAGGGATAATCCGGCAACTCTCATATCAATTCCTATATTATGATCCTTTTTCTGTTCCCATTTTAATTTGGAGTTAGGCATGGATGCTAAATATGCTCCTGTAAATTTGCCAGCTAAGCCTCCATATACGACGCCTGTGTAATAATTATATGTAGCAATTGCTGCGTTGGTATCAAAGTTTTGATTTCCAGTCAAACCAATCGAAGCTCGAAGTTTTAACTGTTTAATCCATCCAACACCTTTCAAGATGGCTTCATTGTGCAGGTTCCATCCAATACCAAAAGACCAGCTATTGGCCCAACGGTTATCTGAACCGTATAAGGAAGATGCGCTTTCCCGAACAGTTGCATCGGCTAAATAACGATTGTCATAATCATACGAAGCGGCTAATAGGAAGCTGGCTTCACGGTTAATTGTGGAATAACCAGTAGGGGTACTGTTTTCTGCATATTGTTTTGCGAATGAAATATCTGCCTTCTGATTATTGGGGAAACCTTCTGCCGTGTGTCGATATGCTGATGATTTTTCTCCGGAGATAAAGGCACCGGCATTTCCAAAGATAGTATGTTTACCAAATTGATTATTATAGTTTATATTCAAGTCTCCGGAAATAGAACTGGATTTACCATTTTCCATAATATACTTACCACGCTTAAGTATATCATTAACATTTGCAAAAATGGAATGTGAGGCGGGATAGAAATCATCCATATCATTTCGTTTTTCAGAGACTCCTATACGTGCTGTTGCTTTCCAGTTTTTATCAACTTGCCATTCTGCATAAAAATTATTGGTGAATTGTAAATAACTGGAAGTAAAGCTGGTTCCGATAATAGAATTATACATAGGGTTAGCTACTTTGGTTGATGTTGAGCCAATTTGTTCTACCCATTGAACTATATTCCCATTTTCATCAGTTGCTTGCCAATATGGATTCATTCTGGAATATTCGCTAAATTCTCCATAAGGGGACTCATTACTTTTGTTAGATATGATTGATAGGATATTCTTTAGTAATAGTTTGTTATGTCTGTATGATAAATTTATATCACCCGATATATTGCGGCGGTCAGATCCCTTCATAACCCCAGTAATCTGATTATAAGTAAGGTCTAAGATTGCACGTAAATTTTGGGAATCGCCTAATTCTATATTTAGGTTATGTTTATGTCCTATGCCAGTGTGAAGTGGCTTGGATAACCAGTATGTATCTAATCCTTCTAATGCAAGTTTTCGTCGGCCATTATATAATTGATCTAATTGGATTTGTGTATTGGCGTTACTACTTGTATATACTCCGTCTAAACGTTCTGCTTCCAATTTTTCAAATGCATTACAAAGGTCATAACTGGTTAAATCCGGCATTTCCAAAGAAATACTACCATTATACGTAATACGCTGTTGATTTCCGGTTAAACGTTTTGTTTCAATAACAATTACACCATTGGCTGCTTTAGAACCGTAGAGAGCTTTTGCTGAGGCGTCTTTTAAAATTGTAATGCTTTCAATTCGGTTCATGTCCATGTCCATTATTGTTTCAGCAGTTGTTTCAAAACCATCAAGAATGAATAAAGGTTGATTGGGTTGATTTTGATAGTTGCTGCGTAAAGAACTGCTTTCTGTCGTTGGAAAACTGGAAGTTCCACGCATTGACATATCCGGAACACTATTGGGATTGGAGCCCATATCAAAATTATCTGCAATGTATATTGTAGGATCCAGATTTTTCAAGCTCTGGAACACATTCTGATTTCCGACACGCATCAAATCTTTGCTCGAAATAGTAGTTGCTGCTCCAGTAAAACTTTCCGCTTTACGAGTATAAATTCCAGTAACGATAACCTCATCTAATTTAGTATCACTTTTTAGAGTAATATTTTTTCGTACATCATTCCGACCACTATTAATCATCACTTGTTGAGTAGACATTCCGATATATGAAAAGGTGATAGTACATGCGGTATTAGTTGGAATCTCTATATTATATTTACCATTGTTGTCGGTTATGGCAAATCGTTGAAGATCACTAATCACAACATTAACACTAGGCAGGGGGTATCCTTCTTCATCTGATACAATACCGGTTGCGGAACGTTTATCCCCTTGTTGTTCCACTTTAGAGATGGTAACAATATCTCTTTCCATACTATAAGTAAGCCCTGTATCATTAAGAACAGTACGTAGTACGTTATCCACAGTTTCATCTTTTACATGGATAGTGATGGGTTTCAGTGACTTTGTCTGTTCTGTATTGTAGACAAAGCTTAATCCGGTTTGTTGTCTTAAAGCATCGAAAAAATCTTTGACAGTGACAGATTCCAGATTTAAAGTTACTTTTTTGCCACTTTCTGGAATGGCAAACATCATTGTGGGTAATAGTAATAATACTACTACCAGAGAAAGTATTCGTATTCTTTCTCTACTTTTTGTCTTTCTCATTCTTTCTTCTTGTTTAATTAGTAATTAATTGTCTGTGATTAAAATCTCTCTTCCTTCTATTTTTATTTGTAAATTCGTAGTACGTGCTATTGCTTTTAATATCGGGCTGATTGTGGCATAACGATCCATATTACCAGTAAATCGCAGTTGTTTAAGCTCGGAGGTGCCAAAGGAAATATTAACATTATACCAATGTTCTAGAATTTCGACAATATTTTCTAAAGTACGATTTTCGAAAATAAGTCGTCCTTCATTCCATGCTATGTAGGGAGTGAGGTCTACATTGTATATAGATATATTGTTACCTTTCTGTTCAATGTGTGCCAATTGGCCTGGCTCTATGAGTTGTTCTTGTGTACTTCCTTGAGGAATAATACTGATACTCCCTTTCACTAATGCGACTTCTGTTCGTCCAGAGGTGAATGTATTAACATTAAATTCTGTACCATACTGTTTGATTATTCCTTGGTCAGTGATAACGTAGAAAGGACGAGTATCTTTGGCTATTTTAAAATAGGCTTCTCCTTTTAGATAAACCATGCGTTTAGTCTTACTAAACTTTACAGGATACCGTATTTCTGTGTTATAATTGAGGTGTACGGTTGTTCCATCTTCAAAGGTTACTCTGAATTCGTTTCCTTGTTCAGTTGTTAATGTGTTTTTTTCTACTGTTTCAGGCTGCTGTTTTTGAGGTATATCTATATTTATATTGGGTGTTGATGGATAGATGAGCGCACCATTTTGGGCTATAGCAGTTGTGGAATGATTAACTTTAACTGGTGTTGGATATGTTGGGGTAAGCGATTGCTTGTCATTCCCGGCTAAAATTAATGTAGCTTTAGGAATTCCTGGCTGTATGGCATCTCCTAAGGCTAGATTGTCAGATATTTGTTTTTCGGAAGCAATATAAAAGTACCATCCTCCTGCTGCTATTATTATAGGTAATATTAAAATAGCTGCATATTTCAGGAGAATTGATGTGACTGATACTTGGCAATATTTCTTTTTGAAATGTTTCCATGCCTGATGTGAGTTAATCTGTGTATATGCCTCGTAGCGCTTACGAAATGATGCGCTTGTTCGTAAACGATTGAAAAACTCTTCGTGTTGTGGAGAGGTCTTGATCCAATTGTCAAGTTGTTTTTTCTCGTGCTCTGTAATATCACCGAAGAGATATTTGGCTATTAATTCTTCTGTACTAGATTTTATTTTCATACATTTATTGTCTTATCATTTGTTAATAAGACAACATGAAGATTAAAAAGAGGTACAAACTTTCTAAAAAAGATTATTTTGGTTACGAAAAAAACTTGGAACTATACAAAATGTCACATAAGGGGAGCAAAAAATAGCATGTGCCCATCTGTTCTTTGATAGATTGTATAGCTCTTTTCTTTTGTGTTTTTACTGTTTCAATCGAAATTCCTAGTGCAGTAGCTATTTCTTCATTCTTTTTTCCATCCATATGCAATAAGAATATTTCCCGGCAGCGTGTTGGCAATTTATCGATAGCACGAAATAGTAGCCGGTATACTTCTTCTTCATTGGTATCTTCTTCTTCTGTGATTTCTCGATAAGTGCTTGCCAAGCGTTCAAGATAGAGAGATTCTACATTCTGATGTTTTAAATAATTAAGAGAGGCATTTCGTATAGAATTATAAAGATAAGTCCGGAAAGAAGGTAATGATAAGAATCTCATTTTCTTTTCCCACATAGTTGCAAAAAGATCCTGTACAATATCTTCGGCAGCTTGTTGGGAAGAGAGAAAGTTGATGGCATACAACACCAATGCTTTATAATATTCATTATAAAGATGATGATAAGCGGCTGGGTGTTGCTCATTTATACCTTTTATAAAGGAACTTTTCTCTTCGTTCATGGTGAAATATTATGTTTTATGCAGCAAATGTATAAAATATCTAGGATAAAAGAAGCCTTTCAAACTCTATAGTGTTTGTGAATGCTTCTTTTTTTATTTTTGCTTGTTTGTATAACTTCATTTTTTTCTTTGGAATAATGTAACAGCAAAAAAACGCGACTCTGTTCTGAAACTTTAGAGAATCAATGTATTATAGTCTCTCTAAAAATCTTTATATTTGCAGACCGTTTGGAAACGATAGTGAATAATAAACAATACAATAACTTAAAAAACAACCAAAATCAGATGAAGCAGGATATGATTGTTATCCTTGACTTGGGTAGTCATGAGAATACGGTGTTGGCTCGCGCCATCCGTGCATTAGGAGTTTATAGTGAGATTTATCCTCACGATATCACAGTGGAAGAACTGAAAGCATTGCACAATGTAAAGGGTATTATAATTAATGGTGGACCGAATAATGTAATTGATGGCGTTGCTATTGATGTAAATCCGGCTATCTATACTTTGGGGATTCCTGTCATGGCTGCAGGTCACGATAAAGCAACTTGTGAAGTGAAGTTGGCAGAATTTGCGGATGATATTGAGGCTATAAAGGCGGCAGTGAAATCATTTGTTTTCGATGTCTGTAAAGCTGAAGCTAACTGGAACATGAAGAACTTTGTCAATGATCAGATAGAGTTGATTAAGCGTCAGGTGGGCGATAAGAAAGTATTGTTGGCTCTGTCGGGTGGAGTTGATAGCTCTGTGGTAGCAGCTTTACTTCTGAAGGCAATTGGTAACAATCTGGTTTGCGTACATGTTAATCATGGTTTGATGCGTAAGGGAGAGTCAGAAGATGTGGTTGAGGTATTCAGCAACCAGTTGAAAGCAAATCTTATTTATGTAGATGTAACCGATCGTTTCCTGAATAAACTGGCAGGTGTGGAAGATCCGGAACAGAAACGTAAAATTATTGGTGGTGAGTTTATTCGTGTGTTCGAAGAAGAAGCACGTAAGCTGAATGGTATTGACTTCTTAGGGCAAGGGACTATTTATCCGGATATTGTGGAAAGTGGAACGAAAACTGCTAAAATGGTGAAGTCTCACCATAACGTAGGTGGTCTGCCTGAAGACCTTAAGTTCGAACTTGTAGAGCCGTTGCGCCAATTATTTAAAGATGAAGTTCGTGCTTGTGGCTTGGAGTTGGGATTGCCTTATGAGATGGTTTACCGTCAACCTTTCCCTGGTCCAGGTTTGGGCGTACGTTGTTTAGGTGCTATAACGCGTGACCGTTTGGAGGCTGTACGTGAGTCCGATGCTATTTTGCGTGAAGAGTTTCAGATTGCCGGATTGGATAAAAAGGTATGGCAATACTTTACGGTAGTACCCGATTTTAAATCTGTTGGTGTACGTGATAATGCCCGTTCTTTTGATTGGCCGGTGATTATTCGCGCTGTCAACACGGTAGATGCTATGACGGCTACTATCGAACCGATAGAATGGCCTATCCTGATGAAGATAACAGACCGTATCTTGAAAGAAGTGAAGAATGTAAATCGCGTTTGTTATGATATGTCTCCGAAACCTAATGCGACTATAGAATGGGAATAGAGAGACTTTTTAAGTGATATTTCGATAGCCTCAATTTTTTGTAAGTTGAGGCTATTTTTTTTATATGTTGAACCTTGCCACATTGAATTTGACGGATGTTTAATTTGATTGATATATGATTTGCGTTGGTGTAAACCATAGTGTAAACGGCTCAGTCTGAAACCTTGGGGGATTGCGTTAAAATTCTTATTTTTGCATCATGAAAACATCCTCTTCCCAAACGATTGATCCTGTTGCTTCTTTAAGCTTGTTCTTGCCTTCAGGAATCCTTGATTACTTTACCCTAGTCAATCATGTTTCTCAGGATACTTGCTTTATTCTTTATTTAGAGGAGAAAGCCACTATTCCTTCTGAGTACTCTGATCTCCATCTTCACTCAAAAGGTTTCCTCCCTGAGATTGAAGTTCAGGACTTCCCTATCCGTGGTAAAGCCGTTTATTTACGTATCAAGCGTCGTCGCTGGGAAGATCCCTCCACTGGGCAGACATATAGTCGTGACTGGAGTTTGGTAGCCACGGCTCAGTCTGAAACCTTGGGGGATTGCGTTAAAATTCTTATTTTTGCATCATGAAAACATCCTCTTCCCAAACGATTGATCCTGTTGCTTCTTTAAGCTTGTTCTTGCCTTCAGGAATCCTTGATTACTTTACCCTAGTCAATCATGTTTCTCAGGATACTTGCTTTATTCTTTATTTAGAGGAGAAAGCCACTATTCCTTCTGAGTACTCTGATCTCCATCTTCACTCAAAAGGTTTCCTCCCTGAGATTGAAGTTCAGGACTTCCCTATCCGTGGTAAAGCCGTTTATTTACGTATCAAGCGTCGTCGCTGGGAAGATCCATCCACTGGGCAGACATATAGTCGTGACTGGAGTTTGGTAGCCACCGGTACTCGCA
>ENA-OWZM01000231-OWZM01000231.1-human-gut-metagenome-genome-assembly--contig:-NODE-231-length-37118-cov-7.5866_pt1 | contig 37118 bp, 53 predicted proteins | sample MGYA00249259_ERZ652113 | MGnify/ENA primary metagenome ERZ652113 (study PRJEB26925, sample SAMN05827264) | human gut metagenome | biome: ENVO:2100002; feature: ENVO:00000062; material: ENVO:00002003...
GGGCTCGGAGATGTGTATAAGAGACAGCTTATTAGTAGGCTTACCATTAAACCTACTCTTTCTTTATATCATATTTGATACATTAAACAGGGAATAGATATGAAAAAATACTCAATTTACGACTCTTATGGCTATTTGATAAGAGGGAATTTTAACTCTTACAAAGCAGCTTATACATTCAAAATAGTAATGAACAGATTAAATTGGACAATAAAATGAAAAGACTCAAGATTATACTTAAAGGAGTGTTATTATGGGTAACAGCCTTTGCAGTTATGCTCTTTATATCAGGAGTAGACAGCATCTATGACAATGGATATTTCATACACTCAATCATTGTGTGTGCAGTATTATGTTATACTTGCTACAAGCTAATATCTGAAGAAGATGCAATCAAAGCAGTCAAGATTTTGGGTAAAAGAGTAAAGAGTCTATTTGACTAATAGAATGAAATTCGCAACAAATACTGCTGGTCTGTGAAGATAGGCAGTATAAATACTCTCATAGTTCAGTGGATAGAACAACTCTCTCCTAAAGAGTAGACACAAGTTCGAGTCTTGTTGGGAGTACTGAGGTATTTACTCATATAAGGTAATTTGATTGTTTTTAGGTAAAGGATTTTTAGTTCGGGTGACATATTGTCACTACAGGTCAGAGGTTCGTGAGAATATCTGACCTTTTGTGATGGCTCCATAGCTTAATTGGATAAAGCAACAAGTTAGAAGTAACATGGCTCCTTAGCTTAATGGTAAAGCAACAAGTTAGAAGTAACATGTCTCCTTAGTTTAATGGATAGAAAAACAAGTTAGAAGTAACATGGCTCCTTAGTTTAATGGATAGAAAAACAATGAGAGCAAGATGTAGGTTCAACTCCTACTGCATTCCTATCTCAATAGTAGTTAAAATGCGCAGCCAGCATTGTATCTATGTATCTAACTGGTCATAGGTACATGCTGGCACTACTTCATGGGGCATGATTGGTTTTGATTACTGATTATTTGGTAAGAGAACATGCAAAGACTGATGGAAAGACATCAAAACAATAACTGGCAATACTTCTTATAGAGTTGCTGCCTAAATAGGCTGAGTAGCACTTACTTGGAAACAGAAAGGTGCAAAGCCTGAATGAAGACTAAGGCTGAGGGTCCGACTTTAAGAGCATTAATAGGCTGTGGTCTCACAGAAGGTAACTCAACTTTTTCCTTGTTTATGGACAATAAAACAAGGTGGTGGAAATGCTGTAAATCCAGACAGACCCAGTGGGTAACTAACCACATTAAAAAGTAGTAAGCATGTGTAATTCTTTTATTAAAGGTTGGTAAGACAGGGGTTCGAGTCCCCTATGCTCCACAAAACAATCTTAGTATTAACTAAAAAAAAAGTATGTTTTATGTATTAATGTTTGAGTTCATGCTATTGGGGAGTAATAGGCTGACTGTTAGGTATATTCTATCCTTTGTACAGTAAAGTGTTTGTACCTATGGTTAAAAGTGGCAATAGGTTCTTACATTTTATAGCATATCCATTAGGATTCTGCATCTATTGTAGCACTTTTTGGATAACCATGCTCATTCTTATACCCTTCTTGACAAGCTGGGATTCACTTCCTAAGTGGCAGGATATTGTAATAGGAATTATAGCAGCAGAAGGTGTAGCTCACCTGATAGTGTGTATAAGTTGCAGATTCTTGATACACAAACATCCTGACTTAGATAAGGATTACTTAAAACATTTACATGAATAACTAAAACAGTAAGATATGCAAAAGGATTTAGTTTTCTTCAAGAAGGAAGGTGAAGAAGGAGTAGCCTTAACTTCTACAAGTGCTAACCATATTGCTAATTTAGCTAAGGAGTATATTCAAGGTGTGGAGACACAACTGAATAATATATGCTTCTTTAATGTTGAGGTAGCATTGGTAGGCAGTGTTGGGGGTGCAAATACCATTCAGACAGGGGAATCATCCGAAGTTTTAGATAGCTTACAATCATTACTTGAGGGGGTAGCACAGGCTAAATCCCTTATAGCTTGGTTGAGAGAAGGCATCAAAGCTAAGGAGAATCTGATGAAGGGTTTGCAGACTATCAGCCTTGAGGATTGGTGTAGGGAAAATGGGACTATAAGACCTGAATCTCCTACCTATGGTCATGTATTAACTGAGGTAGAGTATTATGCTTCTCTCCCTATTAAAGAGAGAAACAGATACTATCAGTTAGAGACTGAAGCTGCTGTAATAGGCAAGTATATCCATCCTGATGGGCACTTGTCTGAGGCAAGAAAGGAGTTGAAAGATAAGATTTATCATCCTCATAAAGTGGATGGTAAAGGTAGGGATGCCCTTATCTACACCTATACTCCTACTACAAGCATAGCTATAGTAGATAATGTATTCTATGAACTTCAAAAGAAGCACAGAGAAATACAGGCTCAACTGAATGCTATGAAGTATAGTTGTGAGCAGGCTATCAATGAGTCCACTAACAAGGTGAACACAGAGTATATGGCTGCTTCACAGAAGTACCAAGCTGAACTCAAAGATGTATTAGGAGCCTTCAAGACATGGAAGGATGAGAAGTCTCAAGAGTACAGCAGGTTGAAGATTGTAGTACCTAACTCACTGTTGGGTATTTATAATACTATCAACTCTTTGGGCAAGTAAGTAAGGACTTGGGATATTAATCCCTAACCTTATTGAATACACATAGCAGGTATCTGTTCTTATTCATAGAATATACATAATTGCTAATGAAAAGTGATATATCTAATGCTCAGCCATTAGATAGTCTGTTATTCCAAGTAATCAACCCTATGAAGTCTGACTGATGGAGGGATGTTCTTGTTCTTGGTGGAGTAACAGGTTCTTGCTATTGATATTGGCTTTGTGTTGGTAGATATTTGCTATGCGTAACTTGTCTTTGTATCTTAGTGTAATTGGTAGCACACTGGCTGTTGGGCTGGAGGTTAGGTTCGAGTCCTAAGATACACCACATTTATTGTTTCACTTCTAAAAAAAAAAGATGGAAAAGAATGAAGAAAAGGTTCTGGAAAGAAATCTGGAACAAAAGCATTTTGAAAATGCTGCAAAAGCCATTAAAGGTGGCAAAGAGAATGGTAGTTTGACCTATGTTGAACTTGTTGAAAACTTGGTGGAAAGCTACAAAGGTAAGACAGTGCAAGCACCTGTTGAGGTGATTGTAACAAGTGCAATATTCTTCAATGCAAGAGAGTTGATGAGTATTATTGAGGTCTTAAAAACATGCTCTCCGCATTAAAATGGTAGAGGAGTTGAAAGAGAAGGCAGATAAGGGAGAGGCTACAGTAAGAGATGCAATAGCTGCTCTTATGCTTACTGCAATTATGAAGAAAGAATCTGAAGAAGATTAATAAACATGAGTGAAATCAAATTAAGTCTGAGTATTGAGCTTCAAGGAAGCACAATGTTCAGCAAGGAGGAGTGCCTTAAAACAACTCAAAAGGTCATTACTACAAAGAATGGTAGAAAGAGAACAGTAACAAAAGTAGTTGAGGATTGGGACAAGATGAATAAGCACACTATAAGAGTGACTGATACAAATGGCACCAATCCAGAGATTATCACTTTCCATACAAGGAAGTGCAAGCCAGCTACACAGTCCCTGAACATGAGCAAAGAGGCTTATGAATATATGATTGACAAGGATTCTTGTCCTTCATGGTCTAAGCCTGGCAAGTGGACTGCAATGAGTGAAAAGGAAAGACTTGAAGCTCATTTGCAGAGAACAGTAGAACATCTTGGGGGTGCTTTGTACACTTATCAAGTGTTTGAGGACTAACTGGATATGTTCTCTGGGATATATTCCTAAATTTATACATTTTGACCATTTCATTACTGTAGAGTATCCATTTGGTGTTTAAATGTAGGCAGACCAGTAGATAATGATTCTATGATATGTTTGAAGAAAAAGAGAACATAGATTATAGAGGAGGATTCTACTTATCTAATGGTATTATTAACTACAAGAAGAAGAGCAAAAGACCTAAAGGTCCTTATGTTCCATCACCTTCTATATTATCACAATTCAATACTCAGAATCTTCCGAGTAAAAGAGAGTTGTATAATATATGTAAGAAGGCTGAGGAGACACATGAAAAGCAGCTTCTTGGCACATTCTACATCTCAACTGGTTTATATAAGACAAGGAAGGCTACAGCATATGTAGCTGCAAAGTCAGACTATATGGCATCTTATTTTTATATAGGTATGGGTGTTGATTTCCGTGTATATAGGTGTCAAAATAGAAAAGAATGTATTAGACCAGTCTTTATTACTTACTCTGAATACAAGTGGAGAGCCTATAAGTTACCTAACTATGTGTTTCTGACTAAAGAAGAGAAAATCTCTGACTAAGCAATATAAGTTTAACAAAAAAAAAAGCATGAAAGAAGCAATTTTATTGACTGATGGCTATAAGTTAGACCATAGGAGGCAATACCCTGAAGGTACAGAGTATGTCTACTCTAATTGGACTCCAAGAAGCTGTCATTATTATCCAGAGGCAAGTGAAGGGGCTGTTGTATTTGGTATTCAGTACTTCATTAAGGAGTATTTGATGAAGCAATTCCAGCAGGACTTCTTTGATAAGCCTAAGGATGTGGCAGTTGCAGAGTTCAAGAGGAGAGTAGATACATTCTTAGGACCTAACAATGTGGGTACTAAACACATTGAGGAATTGCATGACCTTGGCTATCTTCCCATTAGAATCAAAGCATTGCCTGAGGGTACATTGTGTCCTATTAGAGTGCCTGCATTGACATTCATCAATACTCATCCTGATTTCTTTTGGCTTACTAATTACTTTGAAACTCTTATCTCAACTACCTTATGGTTGCCTATGACAAGTGCAACTACTGCAAGGTTGTATAAGAAGGAGTTGATAAGACATGCAAGGAAGACAGGATTTAAGGATGTAGACCTTAACTTCCTTATACATGACTTCTCTATGAGAGGCATGGCTGGAGTGGAAGCTGCCATTATGTCTGGTATGGGTCATATGACTTCATTCTGTGGCAGTGAGACTATTCCTGCTATTGCTGGTCTCGAAGAGTATTACAATGCAAATGCTGAGAAGGAGCTTATTGCAGCTACAATTCCAGCAACAGAGCACAGTGTCATGTGTGCAGGTGGTAAGGAAGATGAATTAGAGACATTCAAGAGACTCATTACAGAGGTATATCCTACTGGATTTGTATCTATTGTATCTGATACTTGGGACTTTTGGAAGGTAATGACAGAGTATCTGCCTAAGTTGAAGGATGAAATCCTTGCAAGGGATGGCAGATTGGTCATAAGACCTGACAGTGGAGACCCAGTACATATCATTGCAGGGTACAAGCATGAGGACTTTGAGACTTGGCAGGAGCAGACAGAAGTGCAAGACAGAATGAGTAGCACTGCTGAGTGGGTAGGTGCATATCAAGTTCTGTGGGACATCTTTGGTGGTACTATCAATGAGAAAGGCTACAAGGTACTCAATCCTAAAGTAGGCATCATCTATGGTGATTCCATTACTCTTGAGAGACAGAAAGAAATCTATGAGAGACTTGAGGAAAAAGGCTTTGCAGCTACTAATCTTGTGCTTGGTGTAGGTTCATATACCTATCAGTATAAGAGTAGGGATTCTCTTGGCTTTGCTATGAAGGCTACTTGGTGTCAGGTTAATGGGGAAGGAAGGGAAATCTTCAAAGACCCTAAGACTGATGATGGCACTAAGAAATCATTGAAAGGTCTTATTTGTGTTCAAGGTGATGGTGATAAGTATGTAGCTGAGGACCAAGTAACCAAGGAACAGGAAGAGAAGGGGTATTTGCAGACTGTCTTTGAAGATGGTAAGTTAGTTAAGGAGTGGACTTTAAGTGAGATTAGGTCTGCTGTTGATAGGTCTATAGTATATGAGGACATTTAAGCATCCTTTTAATGAGGAGAGATGTGCCCGCAGATTATTATGGGAATATCAGCATTATGACCACATTATTGTGGGAATAGACTTTGACAATACTATCAAACCTGTGAAATCTGATAGCTCTTGTGAGGAAGTATTAGAGTTATTAAGGAGATGTTCTAATGACCCCAAGATTATCCTTTGCCTTTGGACTATATGCCCAGAGGGGGAGGAACAAAAGAAGTTGGAATATTGCAAATCTCAAGGTATTAAGATTGATTACTTGAATGAGTCTCCATTCTTAATAGGGGAATGGAAGGGTAAGAAGCAGTATTTCAATGTGTTACTTGATGATAGAGCAGGATTGGAGAGTGCATATAACAACCTAAAGTATGTATTAGACTATGCAAATATTAAATCTGATTAGACCTGAAAAGAGTGATGTAAAGTATGAGGTTATACAGTTCCCTGATGGTGAGCCTCATATTGTCTTGAATGGTATTGATAGAAAGGATGATTTAACTGTAGTATGCAGGGTTTGTAATCCTACAGACTTATTTATCCTTATGCAGGTGGGTGATATTCTTAATAGGCAAGGTATCTTGTTTGGCTTGGATATTGTCTATCTTATGAGTATGAGGATGGATAGGGTAATCAGCTATGATGAGTCATTCTCTCTTAGTGTAGTTACACAAGTAATAAATGATATGTCCCCTCAAGCAGTTCATGTGCTTGAACCTCATTCACATAAGGTACAAGACCTTGTTGATGAATATTGGGGAGACATAGCCACTCCTATGCCAGATTTTGAAGGATACCTAAAGGTGTATCCTGACAAAGGTGCATTACAGAGATATGGTGGAGACCCTAATAGTGATGTAATATGCAGTAAAGTGAGAGACCCAAGGACAGGACAACTCTCTGGCTTTAAGATTGAGAATCCAGAAGTCATTGAGAAGAATGTCAATTTGCCATTTGTAGTCATTGATGACTTATGTGATGGTGGAGGTACTTTCAAAGGCATTGCACAATTACTTGGCTTCCATTATCCTGATAGGGAGAGAACTATCTATGTAACTCACATGGTCAATCCTAAAGGCATTACCACTCTCAGTGAAAACTATAAGGAGGTCTACTTTACCAATTCATATAAGGATTGGAACAAGGAGACATTGCCTGACAATGTGAAAGTAATTGAAATAGTATGAAAGCTGAAGTAGTAGCAAAGTTTGCTGTATGGTTTGTAATCTTCATTATCCTATTGACATTAGGACTTGAAATGATTTCAGCACCTAATACCATTGAGAATGTGATAGGATTCTTTATGGTAGTGGCAACATTATATCTATCAGTCAGAACAAAATGTTTAACAGCAATTAAATTAGAAAGAAAACATGAAAAGTAAATTGATTTTGGGACTTCTGCCCTTGTTTATGGTGTTCTCAATGGCATCATGTATGGAGAAGGTAGATGCAGGTTGTGAAGGAATCAAGGTAAATCTGTATGGCAGTGATAAGGGAGTAGATGATGCTTCTTTGGTAACTGGTATTGTATGGTATAATCCTTGGACTACTACAGTATATGAGTATCCTACTTATGTACAGACTATTGACTATGAGCCATTTACAATCAATGCAAAAGATGGTTCAGAATTTACTGTAGACCCTACTGTATCATTGAAGATTGTTGATGGTAAATCACCTGCTGTCTTTAAGAAGTACAGAAAGGAGTTGAATGAGGTAATCAGAGGTACTCTGTATAACTATGTAAAGGATGCCTTTAGAATCCAGCTCAATAAGTTCACTACTGATGACATTGTAAGCAAGAGGGATAGTATTGAGAATGCTATTGAAAGGTATTTGACTCAGGCACTTGCTAAAGAGAACTTTCAGTTGGAGCAGCTAACCTCTGGTCTCAAATATCCTCAAACTATTGTAGAGTCTGTAAATGCCAAGAATAAGGCTATTCAGCAGGCTATGCAGGTAGAGAATGAGGTTAAAGTGGCAGAAGCTCAGGCTAAGAAACTTATTGTAGCTGCTGAGGCAGAGAGGAAAGCCAATGAGTTGAGGCAACAGGCTCTTACTCCTGCAATCCTTGAGAAGATGTGGATTGAGAAATGGGATGGTAAATTACCTGTATATGGGCAGGTTCCTACAATCTTTAAGGATATTAGCAAATGATGTGGATTATTGCTATATTAATAATCATCTTGACATTGAGTATCTTGAAAGATACTCATGTTGAGGTGTATTATAGGTATTGTGGTCCTGCTAAGTTACAGGAAGAATATGATGTTATAGTTCCATTATGGATGGCACTTATTATAATTGTACTGGGCTTGCTGCCCATAGCTAACATCATCCTATTTGTTGCATTTATTATATACTATGCAGTACATGCAGGGTGGAATCCCAATGAGTGTGGAGACTATACTCATGTATTCTCATTGAGAGGAGATAACATTGTCACAAGAGGACTACTAAAGGTTAAGAATCTATTATGTAAGAGGGTATGAAACAGAGAGTATTCAACATACTCATCTCCTTTGCAGTGGGAGTACTTGGAGTAGTACAGGTACTACCCTACTTGAAGGGAGATGAACCACCTGAAATGAAGGTGGTACACATAGTTAATGAGGAGAAGCAGCCAGACTTCTTCAGTAAGTCACCTCAAGAAGGCTTGATGGAAGCATTGGAATATCATGGGGTTAAACATCCTCAGATAGTCTATGCACAAGCTGTACTTGAAACTGGTCATTTTAAGTCAGACTTATGCCTGAATGGTAATAACCTATTTGGATTGTATAACAGCAAGAGGCACAGGTATTATACATTTGACCATTGGACTGAGAGTGTGGTTGCATATCTTGACTATGTACAATATAGATACAAACCTCCGAATGATTACTATAAGTTTTTATCAGACATAGGGTATGCAGAAGACCCTAACTACATTAACAAACTAAAAGGAATTGTAAGTAGAAATGACAAGAGAAGAAGTGAATAACTTGGCTTTGTCTAAGATAGATAAGGCTAAGTACTTGATACTTGAGTTGATAACTGGAATGGGTAAGACCAAAGTAGCAATAGACCTCATTAATCATATATGTGATAGGGTATTCAGAAATGATGAAAGTCCTACTACTATACTTATCCTTGTGGCAAAGACTGTGCATAAGCAGACTTGGAAGGATGAGATTGAGAAATGGGGAGGTATCAAGTCTGACTATATTACCATTGAATGCTATGAGTCACTAAAGAACTATGAGAACTCATACTTTGATGTAGTAGTGGCAGATGAGATGCAGCATTTGTCAGAAGCAAGAATTGATGTATTGGAGACTATCCATATCAATGAGTCTTTCATTGGATTGTCTGCCACTATTAAGAGAGACATGAGGGATTATTTCATTTACAACCACAAGGCTGAGGTCATTAAGTGTGGTCTCAAGGAGGCTGTAGAAGATGAAGTATTACCTGAGCCTACAGTATATCTACTGCCTTTGACTTTGGACACTACTAATTATACCTATAAGGTTAAGAAGTTTGGTCATGATATAATCACCACTCAGAAAGGTTGCTATGATAGTATCTCTTCACTTATAGAGTGGTACAAGAATAAGTACTTTAACTCAAGAAATGAGAGGATAAAGAACTTATGGCTTTCAACAGCAGGCAAAAGGCTGAAGTGGTGTGCTGAACAGAAGGAAGCCCTTGTACTATCTCTTCTTGACAAGTTCAGGAATTACAAGACTTTGACTTTCTGTAGTAGTATTGAGCAGTCAGAGAGGTTAGGTAAATACAATATCACCTCGAAGAATAAGGCTTCAGTAAAGAACCTTGAGATGTTTAATCTTAACAAGATTAAGCATATTACTGCCTGTAATATACTCAATGAAGGTGTGAACTTGACTAATTGTAGGATAGGTATATTCTGCAACTTGAATAGTTCGGAGATTGTAGTAAAGCAAAGAGTTGGTAGAATACTTAGGCACAAATCTCCTATTATCATCATACCTTATTTCAAGGACACAAGAGAAGAAGAACTTGTACAGAAGATGATAGAGGAGTATTCTGAGGATTCTATCATAAGTGTTGATAGTATTAATGACATTAAGCTATGACAATTTGTTTAAGTAAGGAAGGATGTCAGAAGAACAACATTAGTCTTGCTGAGGCTCTCTTAATGCTTGCCATCCATAATAATGCTGACCTTGATATGGCTCAGAAAGAGCTGATTAAGAAGGGTTACATAACTGCTGATAGGGATGATTTGTTCCAGCAGGTTGGATGGAGACTTACTAATAAAGGCACTGAGGTAATAGATTCTGTGATTGTAGATTCTGATAAGAATCAGGAACCTAATGACAGGTTAATTCAGTTAGCTACAAGGCTCAAGGAGATATTCCCCAAAGGCAAGAAAGATGGTACCAGCTATTATTGGGCTGATGGAGTAGCTTTGATTGTACGAAGATTAAAGTTATTTTTCAAGAAATATGGAAATACTTATACTGATGAGCAAATCATACAGGCAACCAGTAAGTATGTGGAAGGTTTCAATGGAAACTATGCATATATGAGGTTATTAAAGTATTTCATATTCAAAGAGAAAGTTGGTGCTGCTGGTGAGGTTGAGGGAGACTCAGAATTGATTAGTTACATTGAGAATGCTGGTCAAGAAGAGAATTTAAGAAATGATTGGACTTCTACAATTAACTGATTATGAGTAGATTTAAGCAAGTAATGGGAAATCTGAGGTTAAGGAGGGAGAGAGTTCTTAATGGACTTTATAATTGTATTCCTTTCCCTTTTCCAAGGTTTAGAGCATGGGTTCCAGGCATTGAAACTGCTAAGTTCATAGTGGTGACTGCCAATCAAAAGGTAGGTAAATCAAAGTTCTGTGATTACCTGTTTGTATATGAACCATTGTTCTTTATATTGGAGCATCCTGAGATGAGAGTTAAGGTTCTCTACTTTACTTTGGAGATGAGTCCAGAGGAAAAGTATAATGAGTTCTTGTGTCATCTATTGTTTAGATTGGATGGAATAGAGGTATCTCCCACTGAACTGAAAAGTACAGATAGAGACCATCCTATTGATGAGAAGATTCTTGAATTACTTGAATCTGATAAGTATCAGAGATATATCAGGGCATTTGAGGATATGGTTGAGTATATTGATGACCAAAGGAATCCTACAGGAATCAATAAGTACTGTAGGGACTATGCCTTAACTCATGGACATCTTAACTTCAAGAAAGGTAAGAGGAAAGACCCTATCACAGATGAAATCATAGATGCAGATGTGGTAGACAATGACAATTCTTATACCCCAGATGACCCAGAGGAGAGGAGGATAATCATCATAGATAATGCCTCAAATCTATCTCTTGAAAGTGGATTGAAGAAGATGGAAACTATTGATAAGATGAGCAAGTATGGTATTACTCTCAGAAATCAATTGAAATTCATCTTTGTGTTGATTCAGCATCAAGCACAGGCTCAAGAAGGTATTGAGAACCAAAAGCTGAATAAGCTTAAACCATCTTCTGATGGTCTTGCAGATTGTAAGACTACTACCAGAGATGCCAATATGGTTATAGGTCTCTATAGTCCATTCAAGTATGGACTAAGAGAGTATGAAGGATATGATATAACCAAGTTCAGGAATCATATAAGGTTCATGGAGGTGATTGAAGATAGAGACTATGGAGCAAATGGTCAAATCTGTCCTTTATTCTTTGATGGTGCGGTGAGTACATTTTATGAACTCCCAAGACCTGATGATAGAGAAGCATTACAGAGAGTATATAACTATATGGAATCAAGGAAGAGCAAAACTGCTAAGACTTTCTTTAGTTATGGAATAAATAAAATGAATAGAAAGTTGCACAGGTGGAAAATATTTCATAAGTTTGCAACCCTTTTCAAGTAAAAGTAACACTATAAAACAAAAACAATGGCAAAGATTTTAGTTTTGGCTAAGTCAGGCTTTGGAAAGACTACTTCCTATTGTGGTAGGGAGAAGTTAGGTATCAAAGGTCTTGACCCAAAGGAAACTTATGTTATCCAGTGTATTGGTAGGGGTGTTCCTAACCCTAACTTCAAATTGATTGAAGGCAACATTGGAGTGGAGAGTGTAGGTAAGCCCACACAGAAGCTTGTAAATGCAAATGCCCTTGCCACAGGAAACAGAGTACAGGTAGATAGTCTTACAGGACTTGACAGATTTGCAGCAGTTGCAGAGATTGTCAATATAATGAAGAAATCACCTTATAAGAATGTTCTTATAGATGATATGAACTATCTTGCTCAGGATTTCTATATGGCAAATGCCATGAAAGGTGGGTGGGATACTCCTAAGCAGATTGGCTATGGAATGGGTCTCATCTTTGATGCTTTCAAGGGATTCCCTGAAGATAAGAATATCATTTGTTGTGCCCATTATGAAGAGTATAAGGACAAGAATGGTGATTCCATTTCATATAAGTTCAAGACCACTGGAAAGATGGTTGATGACTATATTAGTCCTGAGGGTAAGTTTGATATTATCCTCTTTGGCAAGGTAGGATATGATGCAGAAAACAAGAGACCTATCAAGCACTTTGTCAAGGAGTTTGATGGAGAATATCCTGCTAAAGACAGTCTTGGTGCATTGGATGACCTTCCTGATGAGATTCCTAATGATTTGTCTATAGTAGTAGACAAATTGAGGGAGATTTATGGATAGGAATGAGACTGTAAGAATATCAAGGTTAGCTGCCTTTGGTGGACTTACTGAGAGTGATGCTAGTATGGTACTGATGCAGTATTGCATAGAACATGGCAAGCCTTATTATGAGACTGCCATGTTTGTGTATAATATGCTAAGGAATAAGCAACTGCTTGCATATTGCTTTAATATAGCATTAGGTTTTTATGAGAGAAAGTTCACAATATACAAGCTATGGAGTGCTCCTAATCCATTAAATAATCAGGGGCAGGAAAGAAAATTATTACAAATCTTTTAATAGTAAGAAAATATGAAAACATTGACAGTAAGACAGTTTGTAGGTGTAAAAAGAATTGCACAGAATGTTAGTCCTCTGGTAGTAAAGAAGAATAAGATTGCTGCCAAGATTGATGAACTCAATGCAGAGTACAATGCTCTGACTGAGGAGATTGAGGGACATGAGATGGGAGTCAAGGCTCTGACAGGTGGTCTCACAAGTGAGGACTTGGTTGTCAAGAAGGTAGAAGATACTGGTAAGGTTGATAAGGATGGTAAGCCTGTAAAGGTTACTAAGTATGAGCCTAAGGCTGGTGTGGTAGTCTTCAATGAGGAGGCTAATGTATATGAGATTCATGCAGATGAGCCTGCTGTTGAGGATGTTGCTCCTGAGTCAGTAGATGACACTGAGAAAGCACCTGAGACTGAGGTAAAGGCTGGTGAAGAGGCTCCTTTTGACCCTACTAACCCCTTCAATGATGGCACAGAGGCTGGTGACAAACTGCCTTTTGAAGATTAATCAGAAGAATTAGGGGATATGGAAAGTTGGATAGAAGTAATTGATGGATACAAGGTATCAAATCTTGGGGAAGTTTATAGCACAAGGACTAATGTGGAAATATAAAAATAATGAATAACATGAATAAGAAAAAAGTTGGATATGCTTTTATGGCATTCAGTAAAGGAACAGAGAGTAAAGAAGGCAATGCAGTAAAGAGATATACAGGTGTAGCTCCTGTATTTGTTTTGGCTGTAAATCCTAACAAGGCAGAGTTAGAGAAACTCTATAATACCCAGCTTGAAAATGACCCTGAGTATCTGGGTGAAGTTGAGGTAGGTGAGGACAAGCACAAGGTACAGAATGTCAGACTTGATTTCATTGTTAAGACTGATGCTGAGAAGTGTGGTGGTATTGAGTTTACCACTAAGGTAGCTTTCTTCATCAGAAAGGAATACAGATACAATAGGGACCAGACTAAGGTACAGGTAATTGATAAGTATGGTAGAACTGCTTGGGTTACTGTAGAGCAGGCTAAGGCACATGAAATTCCTGTATATAAGAATGGTCCTGCCAATATTGATAAGGACTACAGACCTGCTTATCATGGTGAGGAAGAGCTTACTAACTTCATCAAGGCATACCTCAACATTCCTAATGTAATGAAGTATGTCAATAATACTTGGGTTATGGTAGACAAACCTGAGGATTGTGAAGCAAGACTTGAGAGCATTGCTGAGTACTTCAAGGGTAATTTCAAGGAGCTGAGAGATGTTATTGCATTGCAGCCTAATAACAAGGTTAAGGTATTGTTTGGTGTAAGAACCACTGATGATAACAAGCAGTATCAGGCTGTTTATAATCAGATGTTCTTGAAGAACAACATCACTGACTACAGTAAGTTGGATGCAGACTTGCAGGAAAGAAAGGCTGCTGGTGCATATTCTACTACTGAGTTCACTGTGGGTGACTTGAAGGAGTATGATGTAGAATCTACAGACCTCAGTAACTCTGGTGCAGCAGGTGATATGCCTTTCCCTGCTGGTGATACTGCTGGTGGTACTGCTGGTGGTACACCTTGGGATTTTGGTAAGTAAGTAGTAATTTCTAAAAAAAAAGCAATGGCAATCAGCAAAGGTAAATCTTCTGTGAGCCTTGATGATATTCTAAGTAAAGTGACAGAAGCAGACATTCTGTCATATTACTTAGGAGTCACAGAGGTTCCTTGTATTATAAATAGTCCTCTTAGACAGGACAGGAGACCTTCTTTTGGTCTTTATTCTACTGATGGTAGAAGAATATTTTACACAGATTTATCCACGAGGGATAGAGGAGGTCTGTTTGACCTGCTTGGTCATATGTGGAACTGTGGTTATAAGGAAGTTCTAACAAGGGTTAATGAGGACATTTCAAAGTTCTGTGGTGGTGCCAATATTCATTCATATACTCCCTGTGCTGTAAGAAGTACAAGTAGTTACAACAAAGATACAGACTTGCAGTGCAAAGTCAGAGATTGGAGGAGTTATGATATTGAATACTGGGCATCCTATGGTATAACTTTAGAATGGCTCAAGTATGCAGAGGTTTATCCCATATCTCATAAGATTGTCATAAAGGATGGTCATAGATATGTGTTTGGAGCTGATAAGTATGCCTATGCTTATGTAGAACACAAGGAAGGTAAAGTTACTCTAAAGATATACCAGCCTTTTAATAAAGCTGGTTATAAGTGGAGTAACAAGCATGACAATTCTGTAGTAAGCCTATGGACTAAAGTACCTGAATATGGGGAACAGATTTGCATTTGTTCTTCACTGAAGGATGCCTTATGTCTATGGGCTAATACAGGTATTCCATCTCTTGCCATTCAAGGTGAGGGATATAGGATGAGTGATACTGCAATTAGTGAACTGAAAAGGAGATATAAACAAGTCTTCATTTGCTTAGATAATGATGAGCCAGGATTGAAAGATGCTCAGAAGTTAGCTGAGGAAACAGGATTTACTAATGTAGTACTACCACCCTTTAATGAAGGAAAAGATATTTCAGACTTGTATAAGGCTAAGGGCAAAGATGAGTTCCTTAGAATAATCAAGCCTTTATTCAACTCTTCAAGACAAGAGGACAATGACTGGGATGATTTGCCTTTTGTATAGATTAAAGTTTCAATAAGTCCAATTTATAAAAAAAAAAGTGAAAACATGGAAGCAAGAAAAATTACAGTCGTACAGACTAAGAATCAGAAAAAGAGTGTTATCATGTCAGCAGCCACGACCCTTGCTGAGTTGAAGAGTGACCTGAGAGCCAATGGCATTGACTATGATGGTATGACCTTCTTTGAGGGCACATCAAAGGTTGAATTGAAGAATGATGCTTCAGTTCTGCCACATGATGTTCCTTATAAGGGTACTATCACAAATGAGTTGGTTTTCATGCTTACTAACACCAACAAGAAAATTAAAAGTGGTGCTGTTGCAATGAGTAGAGCTGAGGCATACAGTGCTATCAAATCTATGGGTTTGCAGGATGCTTGTGTAAAGAAGTTTGGCAAAAACTTCACTATGTGCAAGACTGCTGACCTTATTGCATTGATACAGAGCAATGGTGCTTCAAAGCCTGCTCCTGCTGCTCCTAAAGCTGAGGCTAAGGCTGAGACTAAGAAAGAGGAAAAGGTAGAAGCACCTGTAAACACTCCTGAAGTAAGTGCCCCTGTAGCACCTGCAAGTAATGGTGGTGAGTGTGTTGATACTGTAGCAAGAGCTGCTATCAGCAAGTTGGTGGAAATTCTTGAGGACAATGGCACAATTGAAGATTATGAGAAGGAGAAAGTGCTTGATATTCTTGGGGGTGAAGTAGCTGTAGCTGCTGCACCTTCTGAGGAGTATAAGCCTAAGTCAGCTTCTCCTTACTCTGATGATGAGATTGATGATATGTTCGCAGGAATGGGTGTCAATTAACAAGGGTAAGTAACAGTAGGTAAGGAGGTTAGAAATGCCCCCTTACCTACTTTTTTTTTTACAGTAATATGAGTGGAGAAACAATTAAATTAATTGAGGAGAAGATAGAAGAACTATATAACTCCTTGATGGATAGACCACTCCGAGTATTAAGCATATTCAATGATTTCTTTGGAGAGGACAAAGTTGATATGCAAGGATATTGGAGTTTGGACAAGTTCAAATCTTGGTTAAAGATAGAATCTTTGGCTACTTATATTCCTGATGGTAGTATTGCAGGCATGAGCAGTAATGATTGGAGCATGTTCAAGACATTTGCTATTACTGATTTACCTGAAAACCAAGTAGAAAAGGTTGTAAATGTGCTTACAAATACTACAGTAAAGGAAAGAATTGGTAATGCTAAGTTCAATGGCATATTCATTCTTGTACATTTTCCTCATGTAAGGGTAACTAATGAGCATGACAGATTTGTGGATATTAACCATCTATGGGCTAAGGTGAAGGTAATGTATAATGGCACATTAAATGGTGGATTTACACTTAACAGGTCAGAATATACTATGCTTCATATTAGTAGTGGGTATATGCACAGCCATATTAGTAGCATTCCTACAAGTAACTTTGCTAATTTCCAGAGTCCTTGTACAGGTAGTGGTCCTATTAATGGTACTATCAGTGCCCTTAATAGAGATTATGATGAGGATATGTGGAATATGTTTTGTCTTGAATTAAGTAAGTATGTAACTGTAGAATCCATTGCTGGCATACCTTATAAATATTTGGAAAAGTTAGGTACTAATAACATGGAGATGGGTGTGGACAGGTTTGTTACATATCTATCACCAGACTACTATGGGGATGCTCTTAGTTCTGATAAGTTGAAGGAGTTTGTAAGAGGCTTTATCAATTCAAAGAAACTTAAATTCAATTATGTAAATGGCTCTTATTCTATTGGTATGTCACTTATTGAGTTTATTGTACTTATTAGCAATGAATTTATTAAGTGGTATAATGACCAGTTTAATAAAGAGGAGCTAACTGCCAAGTTTGCAGAATTGAAGAGGAAAGGTATCTTGAAAGAGTGTATCATAGATAATGGGAAGATTTACTATGATAAAGGTGGGAACAATGTAAATACCTATGCCCAATATATAGGCAAGAAGGTTTGCATATTCAAGGGAAGAGAGGTTACTATTGATATTACAGATATTGCTGAGGTAAGGAATGAGAATAAGAGTATAATTCTTAATACTCATACTGCACTATACATATTAGCAACAATACTTAAAGTGTTAAATTATAGATATGGAAGAAGCAAAGCAACCCACGAAAGTAATCAGCTTGGTACAGAAGTCAGGTACTTATAATTATAAGCTGATTATCCCAGCAGAAGTGGAGAGAAAGATAAGATTTGCCTGCCAAAAGGTGTGGAGTACTGAATGGTCAGGTACATTATTCTTCACACATGAAGGCTCATTTGAAAATAATGACCTTGTAATCAAGTGTGTAGACATTTACATTATGGATATTGGTACTCAAGCTTATACAGAGTTTGACATGAATCCTGATGTGATAGCCTATATGTGTGAGAACCCTGAGCTACTTGATTGCCAAATGGGTCTTATACATTCCCATAACAATATGAGTACTTTCTTTAGTGGTACAGATACTGCAACACTGAGGGAAGAGGGTATAGATAGGAATAACTTTGTATCCCTTATTGTGAATAATGCAGGTACTTATACTGCTGCAATTACAAGGAGGGTTAAATCAAAGCAGGTCAAAGAATCTGTGTCTTATGAGTTCTTTGGTGATGGTGAAAAGCATGATACTAAGGAATATGTAAGTAGTGCAGATGAAATTGAATGGTTCTATCTTAAAATAGAGAAGGAAGGTGAGAATTATTCCTTTCCAGACATGGCAGCAAGACTTGAGGAAATCAAGCAAGCTAAAGCAGAAAGGGCAGAGAAAGCCAAGAAAGCTCAAACACCTGTATATCAAGGTGGCTATAAACCTGTTATTGCTAATTCCTATGGTACAAAGGCAGGTCCAGCAAATCTTGTCAAGAAGGAAGCTGATAAGCCTAAGGTAGTTCAGCCAACTCTCTTTGATAATGCAGATGACTTGCCATTTGAAGAGGGGTATGACATACCTTATGGTCAGGTATCATTTGATAAGGTTACTTTGAAATCTCTTGTACTTCAATTGATTACAGGTAGTATTATCATTTCTAATGATAGTAAGATTGACATTACTAAATGGGCTAAGTCAATGCCTACACTGTATGAAAAGAGGTTTGGTAAAGGCAAAGTTGGCATGGATAATTTCAAGATATGGGCAGAGACCTATACAGAGTATCTGACATGGTATATAACAGATGAGAAATTAGAAGAGCTTGGCTTTGATGAAACAGAAATTTGTGCTATTTGTGCCCATGATATGATAGAGGAGCTTACAAAACTCCCTGAAAATGATTATATCAAAGGGTATATTGATGCACTTCAAAAGTATTTAGTATTATGACAAATAGTGAAATAGAAAACAGAGTAGCAGAATCTGAGAGAGCTTTAGAAGAAGCTATTGAAGAGTTCAACTCAGTAGAAGAGTATGAAGAGGCTCTTCAGAATCTTGATAGTGATTCACCTTTGACAGAGGAAGAACAAGCTATCCTTGACCAAGCTGTAGAAGATGCACATCAGGAGATACCTACAAACTCTGCAACTTTGCTTGTGGATGAAGCTACAAGTAGGTTTAGTTCTGCCATTTGGTATGAGAACATTCAGAAGAAGACTGTCATTTTGGCAGGTGTGGGTGGTATTGGTAGCTATGTAGGCTTCTTATTGGCAAGAATGAAGCCAGCTTCCATGTTTATCTATGATGATGACATAGTGGAAACTGTCAATATGTCAGGTCAGTTATATGGTCAATCTGATTTAGGTAGACCTAAAGTATCTGCACTGGCTGAGATGATTAGAAACTATGCTGGCTATAGCAGTGTCTTTGCAATAAGTGAAAGATTCACTGATGAATCTGAGGCATCAGACATTATGATTTGTGGCTTTGATAACATGGCAGCAAGAAGACTTTTCTTTAATAAATGGGTAAATCATGTTCAATCCAAACCAGAGGAGGAGAGAAAGAATTGCCTGTTTATTGATGGTAGATTAGCAGCAGAAGAGTTTCAGGTATTGTGTATCAAGGGAGATGATGAGTACAACATCAATAGATACAATAATGAGTTCCTATTCTCTGATGCAGAAGCTGATGAAACTATCTGCTCCTATAAACAAACTACCTTCTGTGCAAATATGATTGCATCTTATATGGTTAATTTGTTTGTAAACTTCTGTGCTAATCAATGTGAGCCTCTCATTGATAGAGACCTGCCATTCCTTACCACATATAATGCAGAAACAATGTATCTTAAAACTGAAGTATAATGGAATTTAACCCAAGATTTGCATATAATGTAATGGGTGTTTTCAATAGCAGTGAGTCTGGTAATCCAGACCAGCTTGAAATGAATCTGTCTCTTGATAGTAACAATGTATTTAGAAGAAGCCTTATCATTGAAGTAAACAATGATGAGGTAGAGATACCTGTGATTGCAAGAGAACACTTTGAGAAGCTGGTTTCAGACAATATGGCTTATCCCGCAATTATGGGAATCAAGAGGATAATATTGCCATTATATGATAATGCACCAAGCCAAGAAAGAAGAACCTTTGATAGTATCATAACTCAATTATTTACTAATGTAGGATATGGTAAAAGATTGCAGAAGATAACTACCAATAAGGGTGAAGTGTATTATGGTGGTAAAGGTATCATCTTTGATGAGAGCTACACTCCATTACTATTATGTACATTAACTGCAAGAAGTGTACATACTGAGGATAATGGTAATACTATGGTCTATTACAGACCTGTGTGCCATGTCAGTCCCAAAGTATTCTTAGAGTCTGATAAGTTGATTAATAAAGGCATCATCAAGAAATTGATTCCCTATTATACAAGTAGGGATATAAATTTCCCAAGAAACAATTACAGCTTCAGCAGTAATCCAGAAGACAGGAAAGTAAAGGTTATAGTAGATAATTTCAATAAGTTCTTTGTAGAACCTATTAAACCTACTCCATCTGCCTGCTCTAATGATGCACTGAATGAATGCCTTATTGACAATATTGATGACATAATGATGTTGATATGACATTAGATGAATACTTTGGAGATTGGATGAAGGTAATTGATAGGACAGAGCTTAATAATGTAATGGCTAAGGTTGGGCAAGAATACAGGAGAAAGCCTTTGTGTCCTGCCCAATCTGATGTATTCAGAGCATTTGAGCTTTGCCCTCTCAATGACTTGAAAGTAGTTATGTTAGGTCAAGACCCCTATCCACAAAAGGGAGTGGCAACTGGAGTATTATTCGGGAATAGAAAGGAAGTTGATGAGGATAACTTATCTCCTTCATTAAATGTTGTTAAAGAGGCAGCAATTAATTTTGAAGTTCCACATTATTGTATTACCTTTGACCAAACTTTAGAAAGTTGGGCTAAACAAGGAATACTAATGATAAACTCTGCACTCACTGTAGAAATGAATAGGATAGGTTCCCATGTGATGTTGTGGAGACCTTTTATAGCTAAATTGATAAAGAACTTGTCTGAATATAATACAGCTATAGTATATGTATTGTTTGGCAGACAAGCCCAAACCTTCAAACCTTATATTAATGATAGGTTCAATCATATTATAGAGATTGAACATCCTGCATATTTTGCAAGGAGTGGTACTAAGATGCCACATCAGCTATTTGTTGATATAAGTAATAAGGTAAAAGAGATTTATGGTGTGCCTATAAAATGGTACGAAGAGTATTAATATTAAACAAAAAAAAAATGGAAAAGATTTATTTGACAAATGGTAAGGAAGTACAGATTGGAGACACTCTGACTAAAGTATCTAAGGTAGTAGACCCTTTCTTTGGTGAGGGTGCTGTAGTTCAGCACATTGTGGTAACTAAGGACATTCTCCCTAAGCTCCTTGAGGCTGGCATTGTTACTACTACCAAGCCTGCAAAGTCTGCTGTGGTTGAATCTGAGGTTCCTATGGAGCTGGAGTACTACATTCAGAAGATTGCAGAGAAACTTGGTTGGAAGATTGAGAGGGTCTATAACTATCTCAATAGTGTAGATACTATTCTTCCTGCTGCTGCATTCTCTATGGTACTTAGAGAAGTAGCCATTGAGTTGGACAAGAAGTATGAGGACCATGTTGAGAAGAGTCCTGAGATTTATGTAATCTCTATGCTTGATGGTAGAATCACTAAGGCTAACAAAGCCCACATCAAGAACTATAGGAACTTCGCAGCATTCAGGACTATTGAGGATGCTAAGATTGCTTGCAGAATTACAAGAGACATTCTTAAAGAAATGTTCAAAAGTGACAAATAAGATAACTTTCAAGTCAGAAAGTTTGCAATTCTGAAATATTTTCTGTATCTTTGCACTTATTAATTTAAGTGTAAAGATATGGAAGATAAATTATTCACAGTTTATAGACACACCAGTCCTTCTGGTAAAGTGTATATAGGTATCACTTGCCAAGATGTCAAAAATAGGTGGCAAAATGGTAAAACCTATAGAGAGTCTACTCATTTTAGGAGAGCAATAAGAAAATATGGATGGAAGAACATTAAACACGAAATTCTATTTACAGACCTACCTAAACAAAGAGCTATTGATTTGGAAATATCTTTAATTAAACATTATAAGGGTTTAGGGATTTCCTATAATATAACTGATGGTGGAGAAGGAACTAATGGTTTTCATCATTCTTTGGAATCAAGACATAAGATGTCAGAGATAATGAAAGCCAGGTGCCAAACTGAATATGGAAGAATGTTGTGTTCAAAAGCAGGTAAATCAAACATAGGCAATAAGTATAACAGGAAATCTGGATTTAGTAAAGGACACTACCACATGAGAAATGTATTGCAATTTACTAAAGAAGGAAGTTTGATAAATACTTATATCTCAATAAGAGATGTTTGTAGACATACTGATTTTACTTATAACTGCCTATGTCAAGCCTTAAATGGTAGAAGAGGAGGATTGTATAAAGGATATATCTGGAAATATGAAGAAAAGCAATAAAAAGATAAGAAATGCCACTATTTGTAGAAATAGTAATATCACCTTTAAGAGTGTCTTGGAGAAGAGCATATACAATACTCTTCTTCAACAAGGGTTTGAACCTCAATATGAGCCAACTACCTTCACTTTATGGGAGGGTTTTGAGCCTATTACCCCATATTATGATAAGGAGACTGACAAGCAGAAAATCAAAAGATTATCAGACGGAACAAATACTTGTCCCTCAAAGATACTAATTCAGAAAACAGGTAAAATTGTTGGTATCAGATATACACCAGACTTTTATTTCAAATATAATGACCTCAATGTTTATATTGAAGCCAAAGGGATAGAGAATGATGTATTCTATATCAAGAAAAAGATGTTTATAAAATATCTTGATAACCTATACACTGAAAAAGGTGAAAAGTCTATCTATTTTGAGGTATATACCAAGAAACAACTCTTGCAGGCAATAGAAATTATCAAGAGTTATGGACAATAGAGAACCAATAGACAGAATAAAGGCTTTGATTCCCTCATTGCCTGAGGGAGATGCAAAGCTTGCACATAAGTTCTTGAATAGTAGGGACTTTGAGTCTCTCCAACTCTTAGTTGATTCATCTCTTGTCAGAGTAAAGAAAGGTCTCAGTAAGGAAAATCCTAAAGAGGAGTATCTGAAAGCAGACCTTGGAGAAATGAGGAAATTGAAGTCAGAAATAGATACTTACTGTGAGGCTCTTGAGTTGCCAGAGCAGGAGGATGAGTATGAAGATTTCAGTAGTGAGGAATACAATTAAGATTATTACTAATGGAAAGGAAATCTTTAAGAAATATATCTTGGAATGTGTCTGAGGAAACATATAGGGCAGACCCAGCATTGAGCTATTCAACCCTTGCAAGATACGAAAGAGAGGGATTCAATAACTTGGATAAATTATTTGACAGGCTAGAAACACCTTCTCTTACTTTTGGTAGTGCTGTAGACAGCATTATTACAGGTGGTCAAGAAGAGTTTGATGAAAGGTTTATGGTTGCTGAGTTTCCTTCTACTCCAGACTCTATTACAAAGATGGTAAAATCTTTGTTCAGTCAGTATGGAGATTCTTATAGGAGTCTTATTACAATTCCTGATGATGCAATCATTAAGGAGACTGAATATCAGAGTTATCAGATGAACTGGAAGCCTGAGACAAGAGCTAAGGTTATCAAGGAGAAAGGAGCTGACTGCTATAACCTGTTATTTATAGCAGGCAGTAAGACTATACTTGATACTCAGACCTATCAAGATGTGTGCAATGTAGTAAGAGTATTGAAAGAGAGTAAATCCACTCAGTTCTACTTTGCAGAGAATAATCCATTTGAGCCAGATATTGAAAGATTCTATCAATTAAAGTTCAAAGGAGAGTTCAATGGTGTAAAGTATAGAAATATGGCTGACTTAATCATAGTCAATCATAAAGAGAAGTGGGTAAAGCCAGTAGATTTGAAAACAAGTTCCCATACAGAGTGGGATTTCTATAAATCCTTTGTAGATTGGAGATATGATATTCAAGCCAGACTATATTGGGCTATTATAAGGCAGAATATGGATAAGGATGAGTACTTCAAAAACTTCAAGCTGCTTGACTATGATTTCATTGTAGTCAATAGGAGAATCCTTGTCCCATTGGTATGGACTTGCCCATTTACACAGGCAGTAGGTGCATTGAAGTTTGGAAAGAATGACCAAATAGAGATGAGAAGTCCTTTTGTGATAGGAGAAGAGCTTTCTTCCTATCTCACTTCCAGACCAAAGGTGCCTATGGGAATTAGTGAGACTGGTCCTAATGATTTAAGAGAATGGTTAAATACATTGTAATATGCAAGTAGTAAAAAGAGACGGCAGTACAGAAGAATTTAATGTTGATAAGATTATAAGTGCTGTGGAGAAAGCCTTCAAGTCTTGCAACAAGAAAATGCCTCAGTATCTGTATGATATGCTGGGTGCTTTATTCGGCACTTTGGAAGGAGATACTATAGGTATTGAGGAGATACAGAATAAGGTTGAGGATGTTCTTATGAATGACAAACACTTTGATGTAGCAAAGAGTTATATCATTTATAGGGAACAGCATAAGCAGGCAAGATTCATTAGGGAAAGAATTGACTATATGAATGAGTACAGTCAATCTAATGAGAATGCAGCTACTTCATCAGAGACAGATGCCAATGCAAATGTAACTATGAAGAATGTTGCCAACCTTGAGGGTGAAGTGTATAAGACTACTAATAGGGTTATTCAGAGGCAAAGAATGAAAGACAAGCTGAATGAAATGTATCCTGAAGTAGCCAAGAAGTATGAAGAGGATTTGAACTCTCATGTCATTTATACACATGATGAAGCAACCACTCCTGTCTTGAAGCAGTATTGTATGGCTGTGAGTCTATATCCTCTTATGATGGAAGGAGTAGGTAATATTGATGGTATCACTCCAACACCTCCTAATGACCTACAATCATTCAGTGGTCAAGTAACCAATCTTATCTTCTTGCTATCTTCTCAGTGTAAAGGTGCAGTGGCAGTAGGTGAATACTTTATTGCCCTTAACTATTACATTGTGCAGGAATTTGGTCCTAATTGGTATGAAAAGTTGGATGTAGTGACTACTACAGACCATTGTAACAAACAAAGGACTATCAGGGATGCTATCTATAAGGCATTCAAGCAGTTTATCTATGGTGTAAATCAACCTGCTGGTAATAGGTCATATCAAAGTCCATTTACTAATGTGTCTTATTATGACCATACTTACTTTGATTCATTGTTTGGAGAGTTCTATTATCCTGATGGTACTAAGCCTCAATGGGAAGCAGTAGATTGTCTGCAAAGGCTGTTTATGAAGTTCTTCAACAAGTTGAGAACCAAACAGATTCTTACATTCCCTGTAGAGACAATGGCTATGGTGTATGACCCTAAGACCAATGATATTATAGACAAAGACTATAAAGACTTTACTGCTGAAATGTATGCAGAAGGTCATAGCTTCTTTACCTATATATCAGATAGTGCTGATAGTCTTGCATCATGTTGTAGATTAAGGAATGAACTTGCAGAGAATACCTTTAATCCTACATCAGGTCTTACTGGTGTGATGACAGGTTCATGCAATGTAATCACTCTTAATATCAATAGGATTGTACAGGATTATTGGAGGATAAGGAAGGGTAATCATATTGACTCTCCTATCTATGAAAGGGATTTCTATGATAGGTTTGCTGATTACCTTACTAAGATACTCAAGAGAGTCTACAAGTACCATATTGCATTTAAGACAATGCTATATGAACTTGAAGATAAGGGTATGTTTGCTGCTTCAAATGGTGGGTATATTCACATCAGCAAATTGTATAGTACTATAGGTATCAATGGCTTGAATGAGGCTGCAAGATTCTTAGGTATGACTGTTGGTAACAACAAGGAGTATATTGAGTTCCTTCAACTGGTTCTTGGTACTATCAAAGAGCAGAATAAGATTCATTCTGTCCATGATGCCAATAGACCATTCTTATTCAATTCTGAGGTAGTTCCTGCTGAAGGGTTAGGAGGAAAGAATTATCAATGGGACTTACAAGATAATTACTGGGTTCCTAAGGATGAGAACCTGTATAATTCATACTTCTATGATGCTCATGATGATACCTCAGTACTTGATAAGTTTATACTTCATGGAAGACAGACTTACCAATATACTGATGGAGGTAGTGCAGCTCACATTAATCTTGAAGACCATCTGAGTAAGGAGCAGTATCTCAAGTTGATAGACTTTGCCATAGTTAATGGAACCAACTACTTCACATTTAATATTCCTAATAGTAAGTGTGATGATTGTGGCTACATTACTAAGCATCCTATCACTGAGTGTCCTAAGTGCCATAGTAATCACATAACCCAATATACAAGGGTAATTGGCTATCTTAGACCTATCAAGTCATTTGGTAAGGACAGGCAAATTGAGGCAAGTCATAGAACCTATAGTGATGGAAGGAGTGAGATATGCTAAAGTATGTGGATGCAAAAGTAGTCTTTGCTGAAGTGCCAGATGAAGTAACTCTTGCTATCAACATATCTAATTGTCCATGTCAATGTAAGGGCTGTCATAGCTCTTACTTGGCACAGGATATTGGAAAACCTCTAAATAAAACATCCCTTAGTGAGCTTATTGAGGGTAACAAAGGAGTGTCCTGTGTAGCCTTTATGGGCGGAGATAGTAATGTTATACACTTAGTAGCTTTGGCAAGTTGGGTGAAAACACACACTAACCTTAAAGTTGCTTGGTATAGTGGCAGACAGGAACTTGCTGATGTGGTAGCAAGACAGTTACAGTGGTTTGACTTTATTAAGTTAGGACCTTATAAGGAAGAGCTTGGTCCACTTAACAGTAGGACTACTAATCAAAGGTTCTATGAAGTAGAGCCTTTTGACGAAGTAATCCCGGGTGATTTTGTTTTATCAGATATAACAAATAAATTTTGGAAGCATACAAGTTGAAAATTCATGGTATAAAGTAACCAAAACTAAAATTAAAGCAGTCGAAGTCTTAGTATCTACTGATATTACAGTCAAGTATAATTCAGACATAGTAGAAGGATTGTTTGAATCTGATAAAGTATTCATGGAGAAGGACTTGTTCAAAACTAAGGAAGAATTATTAAAATCATTATGAAACTGAAAATTAAAGTAAAAGTATTGACTAAGGGATGTATGCCTGTAATCAATGAGAATGGTGATTGGGTAGATTTAAGGTCTGCTATAGACATTACTATTCCTGCACCACAGGCTGATGTCCTTAAAAGGAAGACTATTGAGGGAGAGAGGGTAGGTCACAGGGATGTAAAGATTCCCACCTATTATATCCCTCTTGGAGTTGCAATGCAACTGCCTAAAGGATTTGAGGCTGTTATTGATTCAAGGAGTAGTGGTCCTAAGAAGTTAGGATTATTCATCCCAAATGGTCAAGGTGTAGTGGATAATACATATAATGGTAATAATGACCAATGGCACTATGTATGTTCTCCTATGAGAGAGTCCACTATTGAAGCAGGTGATAGAATCTGTCAATTTAGGATACAGCTTAGTCAGAAAGCTACTATGTGGCAGAAGATTAAATGGCTGTTAAGTTCAGGTATTGAGCTTGTGGAAGTAGATGACTTGAGTGATGATAACAGAGGAGGATTTGGCACTTCTGGAGTCAAGTAGTAACTAAAAAAAAAGCATGAAGCATGGTATTAGAAATAATTGGTATTATGCTTGCAGTAGTCATTCTATCTATTATCATTAATGGTGTAGAAGATTATTGCAAGCAGAGCAAAAGGGTAAATATGTCTTTCAAAGAGGCTATGGATTTGGTAGAGTTACCTGTGGTAACATTCCTTAATGGAGATAAGAAACTTAATTTCCTGTTGGACACTGGAAGTAACATCTCTCAAATCAATAGCTCTGTTCTTCCTCTTCTTGACCATAAGAAGATAGAGGCAAAAGACATGGATGTAACAGGAATTGAAGGCAATAAGGTAAATACTGAGTTCTGTGAAATGACAATCACTTATAAGGGGCAAGAATTTGTAGGTGATTTCTGTATTCATAACTTGGATGATGCCTTTGCTATTGTTAAGGAAGAGTCTGGTGTACAGATTCATGGTATTCTTGGCAGTCTGTTCTTCCAAAAATATAAGTATGTCTTTGACTTTGAAAGTCTTATTGCTTATTCTAAAAAATAATGGAAGAGATAATCAAGCTGAAATCCAGATACAAAGAAGAAAACTATCTCAAGAAATTACCTAAACCTGATGGCTCAGAGTCAAAAACCTATGTACTCAAAGTAGATAATCCTACATTGAGAGTAGGTGAAGTTCAAGGGGGAAATAAGTTCATTGACCCATCAGGAGGTCCAATGATTGTGGTAGGTTATGAGCTTGAAGAAGCCAAGGCAGTTGTCAAGTCTATAGACTTTGTTGAAGGATATGGTTGGACTATAATATTTGAGTGATGATATATTTTGTTACTGGTCAGAGAGAATTATTTGAGTTTCCTGATGCCAAGTATAAATGTATTTCTGTAGAAGAGTCTCTTAAAGTATTAGAGCCTCTTCGAGTGGTAGGTTTAGATACTGAAACTACAGGTACAGAGATATGGCAAGGTAAATTGCTTACTCTTCAGCTTGGTAATAAGGAAAATCAAGTTGTGATAGACTGTATGACTATTGATGTCAAACAGTATAAGGATTATCTTGAAAGTGATAGATTATTCATCATTCATAATGCAAAGTTTGATTTAAGATGGCTGTATAAGGAACATATTGTAGTCAGAAATGTCTATGATACTTATTTAGCTGAAAAGATTCTATTTCTTGGATTCCCACCTGGCATTGTATCTTTGTCCTTACAGGCTTGTTGTGATAGGTATTTACATATCTATCTTGACAAGACTGTTAGAGGACAGATACATGCTGGAATGACAGAAGAAGTCATAGTTTATGCTGCAAATGATGTGGTGCATCTTGAGGACATTATGGACAAACAACTTGTTATTATCAAAGCAAGAGGTCAAGAAGTTGCTCTGAGTATAGAGAATGAGTTTGTAAGAGTCCTTGCATATATTGAGTTTTGTGGTATTAAACTTGACCCTATTAAGTGGAAAGCTAAGATGGTCAAGGATGCAGAGAGGTTAAGGATTGCTGAGCAGAAACTTAATGATTGGGTAGTAGATTATGTAATGAAGAAGAATGACCCTTCTCTTATTGCAAGGAACTATGATACCCATAAGAAAGGCAAGCCAGCCAAGCTTGCAGATAATGTATATGTGGTAATACCACAACCTTCATTATTTTCTGAGTTTGATACTGGACCTCAATGTATTATTAACTGGAATAGTTCCAAGCAGGTAATCAGATTGTTTGAGGAACTTGGATTTGACCTATTGGTTAAAGACAAGAAAACAGGCAAGATGAAGAAGTCTGTAGAATCTAAGTTTATAGAGTTGCAGGCAAATAAGAGTAGTATTGTTCCTTTATACTTGGAATATTCAGCAGCTTTCAAGGTGGTAACATCTTTTGGTCAGAACTTCCTTGATGCCATTAATCCTGTTACACAGAGAATCCATCCAACATTCAATCAAATGATGGATACTGGCAGATTGAGTTGTGGCTCAGGAGGAAAGGGTAAAGGAGGTAAGACTAAAGATGATGATATTGCAGAGGAGGAAGATGAAAACAAAGATACTTCTACACAAGCAAATGATAAGAGTGTTAATGTTCAACAGCTTCCAGCCACAGAAGAAACAAGGGCAGCATTTGTACCTGAAAAAGGTCATTTGTTAGTAGATTGTGATTATGGAGACCAAGAGGGTCATGTGTTCACTGAATTATCTAATGATAGGGAGTGGATTGCATTCTATAATGACCCTAACCAAAGAGATGGGCACTCCTTTGTAGCCAAGATGTGTTTCCCTAAAGACCTTGATGGGGTTGCAGAGAAGGATGTCAAGAAGGTAAGAAAAGATCTTAGAGATTTGGCTAAGAAGGCAAGGTTCTGTTTCAATTATAATGGTCAAGCTCCTACAATGGCAACTAATTGTAATATTCCTGTGGACTTTGCAACTGAGATTTATAACAACTATTTCAAGAGATTTAATGGTATAGCAAGCTATTTCAAGGTACAGAAGAGAGATATGTGGAATAGAGGTTATATTCTAATCTCAAAGATAACTGGACTAAGGGCATATATCTATGACTATCCTATACTGAAAGGTATTGAGAGGAGAAAGAATGGTATGGAAGATTTCTGGGATATATACAAAGCTGCAAGAGATAGTGGCAGAGTAATATCTGAGATTCCACCATCTGTCATGCAAGAAATTGCAAAGAAGTTTGCCCAAGGTGTCCCTATTGAAGAAATAGCTGTTAGGTATTCATATAAGGTTAAAAAGGCAGGCAAGGTAGAAGAAAGATTCATTGATATTAACAGAGAAACTGTATATGTGTCAGTGATGAAACACTTATGGAAGAGAAAGAGTGCTTCTGATAACCAGTCATGCAATTATCCTTCTCAAGGTACTGCTGCTGCAATGACTAAGATAGCAGGTATCAGGTACTTTAATCATTTAGTTAATGATGGTCTTATATTCAAAGTCCTCATTCCTAATGATGTGCATGATGAGTATCTGATAGAGCCACCTGAAGAAATTGCAGAGCAGGAAGCACAGAAGTTAAGTGAGTGTATGGAGTATGCAGCAGCAATCTTCTGTAAGAAAGTAACTATTAAAGCTGTGCCAGAAATTGCCCCTTGTTGGGTACATTAAACCTTAAAAAAGATATGGAGACTTGGAAAATAATTGTCTTTGTGGTAATATTGATATTACTAATGTTAGGTGCATGGTATGCAATAAAGCTACAAAGGAAGGAATTTGAAAAGAGAGCCTATGTTTATCCTAAGACAGGTCATAAGTATATGTCACTCTATAGGTGCAGGATGGAGAATCCTGTATCTGGAGAATGGTTTAATGCTTTGATTTATCAAGGGATGGGGAATGGTGAGTTGTATGTCAGGGAGTACAAAGACTTCTTTGACAAGTTTGTGAAACTTTTAGACTGGGAAACAAGCAAAGATTCAGACTAAAATTCTTGTTCATTTGAAAATTATTCATTATATTTGCAGAATAAAACAATATAATGTATGAAGAGAATTGAGCATAGAATAGAGAATGGGGAGGAGGTAAAGTGGTGTGGGAAATGTCAGAGGTGGCTACCTCTCACCCACTTTTCTGCCAACAGAATCAAATGGGATGGACTACAGGAGAGGTGTAATGAGTGTAGAAAGGCTCATTATAGTAGGGTAGGTAAATTTACCAAAACTATACCTCCCTTAGAAGTCAGAAGGCAAAGACATAGGGTTCAAGTTATTAAATCTTATGGTATAACAGAGGAAGAATTTAATTCTATGTTAGAAAAGCAAGATGGTAAATGTGCCATCTGTGGAACTACAGATTGGGGCAAGCCTTCTCCTTCTATAGACCATGACCATAGGACTGGAAAGGTTAGGGCACTATTATGCAATAGATGTAATAGAGTTCTTGGTCTTGCAGAAGACTCACCTGAACTATTAAGTAAAATGTCTAATTATTTGAAAGAACATGGAACAGAAGATTGACAATGTTAATCATCCTCCACATTATACATGGCTTAAAGATAAATGTGGAATTGAGGTGATTGATATAACAAGACACATGGATTTCTGCTTAGGCAATGCTATTAAGTACATACTTAGGGCAGGACATAAACAGGATGCAAGCCTTACAGATAATCAGAAGGAAATTGAGGATTTGAAGAAGGCTATATGGTATATCAAAGACAGGATAAAACAATTAGGTGGTGAAGTATGACATTTATAATTCATTTCAAAGATGGACATAGAGAAACCTATAATAATAGGTATGATGCCTATGCTACATTTCCTGATGCAGAGTACATTGAGTCTTTCTAAGTCCATCATAGGAGGATAGAAAGATGAGTGGGATTAAAGTTAGTGTTAAAACAAAGGCTAAAGAGACTCTGAAACTATCTAACCACCTAAGGTCATATCTTTTTGAACAGGAGTATGGTGAATTGAGTAATTGCACTCCTGCTCAAAAGAAAACCCTTAGAGATGCTTTGTTAGTTTTGAACTCTGTAGTCAGCAAGAGTAAATAATATGACAGAAAAGCAACTGAGATGGCAGAAAAGGAATAGAATACTTTGGAGGTTAAAAGGTATGGTAGGCTTCCCCTTTGAGGAAGGAGTACTTACACCTCTTGAGAATGATAGACTGAATACTGCCTTTGGTATTATTAGAGGAGTAATCCAAGATTCAGTAGAGTCAAGTATTGAATTAGGATTTAATGCTAAAAAGAGGTGCCACTTTTGTGGGAAGCCTGTTGTGGAAGGTAGTGAGTACTGTAAAGAACATAAAGAATATATGGAGGAAAGACAATGCCAAAGATAATTTTATGCCGAGGTATTCAAGGTAGTGGTAAAACTACATGGGCTAAACAATGGGTACTTGAAGACCCTGAACATAGAGTAAGATTCAACAATGATGACATCAGAAATATGTTAGGTAAGTATTGGGTTCCCAGTAGAGAAGGTCTTATAAAAGACCTAAAAGGTCTATTCCTATGGGAAGCTATGTCCTATGGTTTTGATATTGTTATTGATAATATGAATCTCAATCCCAAGGAATTAGAGTACTATAATAGAGTGCTTGATGATTGGAACAATCCTAAAGGAATAGTACCTGCTGTGGTTAGACCAAAGTATGACCTTGAGTTCAAAGACTTCTTTACACCTCTTCAAGACTGTATAGAGAGAGACTCAAAAAGACCTAATCCAATAGGGGAAGAGGTCATAAGGAAGACTTATGAGAAGTATAAAGACATTCTGAAAGTGTAGTATGAGACAATATACATCAAGAGAGTTCATAAAGATAGTAGAGTTCAATGGTTTCTATTATGACAGACATAATGGAGACCATGCTATCTATGTGAATGATAAGGGAAGGCATATCAGCATACCTAAGAATCTTGAATGTGTAATTGCTCGTAGACTGATTAAAGAGAATAACTTGGTAACAGACATTAAAAGGAGAAGAAAAAAAAATAATGGACAATTATAATTATCCTATGGGTGCAGATACTAAAGATGCACCTTGGAATCAGGTTGATAATCCTGAAAGGGAAATTGAGGTCACAGTAAGTGTCACCCTTAGTAAAACTGTAAAGATTAAGGTATCTGACTATGAGATTACTGACTCTGGAAAGGATGAAGATGGTGAATATTTTGAGGATATAGACTACTCAAACTGTGACCTTAAAGGTGCAGTTGAAGAGCAGATTGTATTGCCTCAGAAAGCTTGGGATTATATAGCCCCTAAATCAAGGAGGGAGGTCAATGCCATCTTTGACTTAAAGGGCTGGAATGTTGATGACTTTGAAATTGTAAAGGAATGATAGATAACTTTGAACTAATCAAGAGCCTCTTCTATTTCAATGAAGCAAATGATATGTTCTTTCATTTACAGATTGTTCAGAGAGCCAAAGACCATAAGGGTGAGAACAAGAAAGTGAAGGAGAGTGCAATCAAAACTTACTTTATTAGAAGTAGAGAGCACCTTGATAGAGTGAAAGAAGAAGTGATATTTCTCTGTGAACATTATGGTGCAAGAGCTTATATCAATGTAGCTGGAAAGGATTTCAGGAATCTGCAAGACTTGTTACTTGCTAAATTGGCAGAGTATAATCTAAATGGTACTGTAAGAGACCCAAGAAGAATACTCAATAGTGCAGCAGGGGAATTGAAGTCAAGAAATCCTAAATGGGTAGTTGATATAGATGATGTATCTATGATGAATGCTATTGCAGATAAACTCTTTGAGTTATATGCAGAGGCTTGGAAAAAGAAAGGTTCTGATATTTCAGTAGAGGCACTAAAAGAGGCAGGATATGACTATATCTATGCCCAAATACCTACTAAACAAGGTATTCACCTCATTGTGAGACCTTTTAACCTACAAGCCTTTCATAAAGCATTTCCTGATGTAGATATACATAAGAACTCAATGGGAACTGTTTTATACATCCCCAACAGTCTTAGCCATAGATATGTTTGCAGTGAATGTGGTAGCCCCAATATTCAGGTACAGGCATGGGTAAATGCTAATACTAATGAGTATGTAGATGACATAACTGATAATGCTGAGTGTTGGTGTGAAGATTGTGATAAACATACTAAACTTAAAGAAGTATAATGAAAGTATTAAAGATTTATTCAAGAACTTGTGGACCTTGCAAGACACTGGAGAGTAATCTCCAACTTGCAGGTATTCCACATGAGAGTATAGATGTTCAATCTGTAGAGGGCTATGATGTTATAGCCAAGTATGAGGTGAGAACAGTACCTACTCTCATCTTAGTAGATGATGAGGGAAATGTTGTAAAAAGACATAGTGGTCTGTTAGGTGTTCAAGAATTAAAAGAGTTCTGCAATGAAGCTAATTAAACCAAGTTTTAAGATATGGAATCAGCCTGCTGGTCTTGAAGGAGTTTATAAACAGATTGAGAAGGCAGGTAGAGTCTGTTATAAATCAGAAGATAAGATGACAGAAGATTCTGCTAAACCATTTGTTGAAAGAATGACTAAATCAGGTCATGGTGCTATGTTAGAGCATGGTACTGTGTATCTCAAAGTTACCAACAAGGGTCTTTCTTTAGATAATTATGATAAGAATCAGGTAGAAAATAAGTATATCAGTAATCCTTATTCTAAAGTTATCTTTGGTAAATATCCCAAGTATAATAGTTATGAGGAGAAACTTGAAGCTACACAGGAAGTTTATATAACTACAAACTATAGAGTTCTTGTAGAGAATGGCTGGCTTGATGACTTGCAGTATATCTGTGAACCCACAGAGTTCCATGCAAAGAGAATTACTGTTCACTTTGTATGTGATAGGGGTGTATCACATGAATTTGTAAGACATAGAGTAATGTCTTTTGCTCAAGAGAGTACAAGGTATTGTAACTACTCCAAAGATAAGTTTGGTAATGAAATTACTTTCATTAAACCTTGTTTTCTTGATGATAGTAAACTTGCTCTATATGGACCTTATCATACTGTAATAAGGGACAAATCTCCTGAAAGTATCTTCATTGCCAGTCTGAATAATGCTGAAAAGGATTATATTGACTTGATTGACTTAGGTTGGAAACCACAGGAAGCAAGAGCAGTATTACCTAATGCCTTAAAGACAGAATTGGTTGTAACTGGATTTGTATCTGATTGGAATCACTTCTTTGACCTAAGAGCAAGAGGTACTACAGGTGCTCCACATCCTCAGGCTAAGGAATTAGCAGAACCTTTAATGAAGGAATTTATTGCAAGGAAGTATATTAATAACTAAAAAAAGTATGGCTTTTGGTACGAAGAAATCAGTTGTAGCTACACCTTCTTTCAGTGAAAGAATGGCAAGCATTAAGTCTATGTTTAAGACTGCACATGAGAATGCAAGTAATCTCCATGCAGAAATGGAGTCAGAGATTGCAAAGAAGGAATCTCAAATTGCTGCATTGCAGGAAGACATCAAAACTATTGGTGTTACTAAGCAGGAGGCTGAAACATTTATGTCTAATATAGAAAAGCTTATTTGATATGATTGAGCAAATAAATCAGTTAAAGCAAGGTTCCATTATTAGTGAGAGTTCTCACTATATTGTGAACAGAGTGTCAGGCTCTAATGCTTGGCTTACTCATTTTGAGAGTGGTGAAGAGGTTCAGATTGGTATGAGCTATTTGAAGAACTATACTAATTCTGCTGACCTGTTTGAAACTACAGTAAAAGTAACTAAGGAAGATAAGAAGGATGGTACTCTTGGTATTAGAAGTATTTGGGAGAACATTCACTCTGGTCAAGTATTTACTGTATGCTTCAAGAAGCAGGATAAGCCTAAGAGTAAGAGGAAGTTACAGGAAGAGATTGATGCTATTGTAGAGCAGTTCTCAAATAGTATTGACACAGTTAAGAACAATAAGAAAGGTGTTGCAAATGCAGCAAAGAATCTTATTACTGAGCTGGTTAATAACCCTGTACTTCCTTATGAAGAAGGTGAAGATAGAGTTCTTAGAGGCTATAAGATTCAATTTGAATCAAGAGATGGCAGATATAGGTGTATTGATATGGACATAGTTAGAACAGATAAGGAATCTGGTGAGAGGCTGGTCAATATTAATACTATTAAATACTTGATTTATAATGGTGTAAAATACATTGTAGAATGATGGAGACTTGGAAGGATATAGTGGGATTTGAAGGTTTGTATAGGATAAGTAATGAAGGAAATATACTTTCATTACTTACAGGTAAAGTACTATCTCCTTACAATAATAAGGGATATTTAATGGTTAGACTTTATAAGAATAACAAATCTTCCAGCTTGTATGTGCATAGATTAGTGGCTCAATCTTTTGTAGCAAATCCTAATGGTTATATAGAAATTAACCATATAGATGAAAACAAGAGAAATAATCACCACTCTAACTTAGAATGGTGTAGCAGAGTCTATAATTGCAATCATGGTAGTAGAAACAATAAGATTGGCATGGCTTCTTCAATGAATAAGCTTACCCCAGTTATGCAGCTATCCAAAGAAGGTACTATTATTAATACTTTTAATAGTATTAATGAAGCTGGAGAATATCTTGGTAAGAATCCTTCTCACATATCCAGTTGTTGTACAGGTAAAAGAAGAACAGCTTTTGGCTTTGTTTGGAAATACCTGAACAACTAATTCCTATAAGGGAGAATAAGTTAAATACTTGTTCTCCCTTTAGCTTTTGAATAAAAGCTTGTATATTACAATTAAATTCCTTACCTTTGCACAAATAATATCTTAAATTATATGAGTTGTTTAATTATAACACCAGAAATTAGAGAATTAGCTAAGAAGTTTCCTAATGAAACAGAGCAATCAATACTTAACTTGGTTGGACTGTGGCAGGAAAAGAATAATAAGCTGTCTCTTATACACATCTCCGAGCCCACGAGACTGCAGC
>ENA-OWZM01000244-OWZM01000244.1-human-gut-metagenome-genome-assembly--contig:-NODE-244-length-35235-cov-6.98283_pt1 | contig 35235 bp, 37 predicted proteins | sample MGYA00249259_ERZ652113 | MGnify/ENA primary metagenome ERZ652113 (study PRJEB26925, sample SAMN05827264) | human gut metagenome | biome: ENVO:2100002; feature: ENVO:00000062; material: ENVO:00002003...
CCTCTTCGTCGGCAGCGTCAGATGTGTATAAGAGACAGGCAGCGACAGTGCCTATGCTACGGCTGCAGGCGTTCCTACAATCTGCGCTCTCGGCGTACAAGGCGCTCGCAACCATACGGCAGAAGAATTTGCTGTTGTAGATACTCTCTTCAGCAGATGCAAACTGTTTGCCACTATCATGCTTAATATCTGAGGTAAATAATTAAGCTTGCAGATGCCTTATTAGCATCTTACATATCATATTCTTCCTACATACCCCTAAAAAGTACCGTCCCGGCATTTTTTGCCGGGACGGTACTTTTTTATGTCTGTTTTACACTTTTGTATTTAATCCTCAATAATCAGACGTCCCTCAATCTCACGTTTGAGATGCTGATGCGTCATAAAGTATTCCTCAATCACATCGCGATACGAGGTCGCCAGCACGCGTACTCTGCCGTTGGCTTCGGCCTCCTCCAGCGTAATATCCAAAAACGGCTTCATGCTGCTGTAGTGATATTTGCACAGGCCAATCTTGTAAATCTGCTGCGCTCCCAAAGGCTTGCCCTCAAATGTCAGCTCCTTGAAGCACTGGCCGCTGCGGCTCCATACTACGTGCATTCCCTGCGACAGCTGATAAAATTCCGTATGCTCGCCGGTAAAGGCCTCCTCGCGCAGGAAGCGCTTAATCATGCGCGTCAGCTGCTCACCGGTAACCGGCAGCATATATACAGCTTCATCATAGGGGAAGCATTCGGTAAAGTCGCTGTACAGCACTACCGGTCCCAGATTATAGCTGCGGATTGCACCGGAGCCCATCAGCATAACATCGATGCCCAGGCTCTCCTGCAGCGCATCCGCTACCAAGCTGCCAAGAGGAGTTTCCTGTATTCGGGAAGGATGCTCCAGCTTACGGGCAAAGCGGGTAACCAGTCTGCCGTACTTTTTATCTGTCAAATCCTTGTAATGCATAATGAAGTTTTCCAGGCTCTCATCACGCGGGCAATTCGTTTCATCAATAGGCACAGTCGACCAGGTGTAGGTATCTACCGCATTCAGGTCGGTATCTACCATGATATCAAACCGGCCGATCTGGTCCGTGCCTGTTCCGGCCTGTACAATCAGAATATCATTAACCTTAACCGGATGCTCCAAAAAGGTATGCGAATGACCGCCGATAATAACGTCAACGCCCCAAGCGGGATCAAGCATTGCCGCCAGTTTTTTATCCTCTTCGAAGCCGATATGCGTAAGAATAATCGTGAAGTCAATATCGATCGGATTGTAGGTATTACAAATACGGCCGATTTCCTCTGCCGCCTCGCAGATATCTACAAAGGAACCGATTACCTTATCCATCTTCGTCTGCGCCAGTACGTCCTCGGTAATTATGCCGATGAAAAGAATCTTCATACCATCGATATGCGCGATATAAAACGGCTGGAAAAGACGCTTATTATTCGTGCGGATGTGAAAGTTCGCATTGATAATCGGGAAATTAGCGCATTTTTCGATGAACAGCAGATGCGACAGACCGTAATCTACCTCATGGTTACCAATGGTCACAACGTCCGGTCCCAGCAGATTCATAATCTCAATGGTCGATACGCCCTTGTATTCCGCATCAATTACGGAGCCACGGAACATATCTCCGGCGATGCAGTAGATAACATTCTCTTCTTCTGCTCTTACCTTATTGATGTAGCCGGAAAGCATGGATACGCCGCCGACAAGCTTATTATCAATTCTTTCAGCCAGAAAATCACCATGCAGGTCATTGGAATGTAAGAGTGTCAGCTTCTTTAAATTTTTCATGGTTACACCTCGCTTCCTGCAGCTATTGTATTTTGTGTAATTCTATTATAAGGTAATCCCGGTAATTTGCCCCTACCCCAAAAACGTTTTTCGGGTAGGAAAAAGCAAATTTTTTATTATTTTCGGCTATTTTTTCATCTGCTTTACTTTTCGGCCGATACATAGTATGATATTTTCATCTGAACTTATTAATTTATCCAATATACCGAATTTCATTATAGTCAAAAATTATTCTTGGGCTTTTCTGTCAGAAAGGATTTTCTGCTATGCTAACCTACAGCTTTGCCGACTTACAGGGAGAGAGTATGTACGCTCATCTTTACAAATGCATCAAAAATGATATCACCAACGGCGTCCTGCATGCCGAAGAAAAACTGCCCTCCAAGCGCATGCTGGCCAAAAATTTAGGCATCAGCCTCATCACCGTGGAAAATGCCTACGCCCAGCTCGTTGTCGAAGGCTACATCTATTCGCAGCCAAAGCGCGGTTATTACGTAGCGCGCATTGAGCAGCAGCCTCTGCCGTTAAAGGCAGAACGCAAAGCAGCGCCGTCACTCAAACCACAAGCAACGGCGCAAAGCGTCAGCTTCACCAAAAGCAGCGTACCGCCGGACACCTTTCCCTATAACATCTGGGCACGCCTTTTGCGCAACACGCTCACCACTGCGGACGAACACGCCCTCATCAGCGACACCAGCGCTGGCGGCGTTTTGCCGCTGCGTCAGGCGCTCGCCCGCCATCTTTACCAGTTCCGCAGTCTGAACGTTGCGCCCGAGCAGATTATCATCGGCGCAGGCACACAGACACTGTATAACCTCATCGTACAGCTTTTGGGACGCAGCCACGTTTATGCGTTGGAAAACCCCGGTTATCCACAGCTGGCAGCAGCTTATCAGGCCAACGATGTTTTCTGCCGTTATCTGCCGATGGATGCCCAGGGCATCCGCGCCGATGTTCTGGAAAACAGCGGGGCCGATATTCTACATATCAGCCCTTCGCACCAGTTTCCTACCGGCATTGTTATGCCCGTCAGCCGCCGCTACGAATTACTGCACTGGGCAGCCAAAAAAAGCAGCCGTTATATCATCGAAGATGATTACGACTGCGAATTCCGCCTGTTCGGCAAGCCTATTCCGCCATTGCAGAGCATTGATACCGAAGAAAAGGTTATCTATATCAACACCTTTTCCAAAACACTGGCACCAACCTTCCGTATCAGCTACATGCTGCTGCCACCGCACCTGGCATCGCTGTTTTATGACAAACTCGGCTTTTATTCCTGTACTGTATCTAATTTTGAGCAGTTTACGCTCGCTAAATTTATCGAGGACGGTTATTTTGAACGCCACATCAACAGAATGCGCACCTACTACCGCAGCAAGCGCGACCGCCTGCTGCAGTATCTTACACAGTCCGACGTTGCTCCCGCACTTACGGTAGAAGGTGAGGACAGCGGTCTGCATTTTCTGCTGCATCTTGCTACCGACGCCAAGGATTCTCAGCTCGTACAGGCTGCAGCCTCCAAGGGCATTCAGATTAAATTTCTTTCGGACTATTATCATGAAAAGGTCGGCGACAGCTCGCACACCCTGCTGATGAATTACACCGGTCTGGCGGATGATAAACTGTATCCGGCCTTGGACACACTGTTTACCGTGCTGAAGCCTTATCTGAAGCTGTAATTATTTTGCAGCGCACAGGCTGACAAAATATTCGTGGATTGCCGTGCTTTTGGCAACGTCCAGCTCCGGGTGAAAGGCCAGCGCCAGCTGCTTGCCGTACTGTGCCGCCACAATATGCTCATCCACTGCAGCAAGCACCTCTACATCGTCACCCACGCTGTCAATATACGGCGCACGGATGAAGGTCATCGGTACCTTGCCCAGCTTACCGAATTCTGCCTCGGTAAAAAAGCTGCCCAGCTGCCTGCCGTAGGCATTACGCTTAACAGTAATCGGCATGGTTGCCAAGTGCACCTTGCTGTCGTTTGTCAGCTTTTTCGCCAACAGAATCATACCTGCGCAGGTTGCCAGTACCGGCAAGCCCTGCGCTATTTTTTTCTGCAGCGGTACAAACATACCAAGCTCATGCAGCAGCTTGCCCTGTACCGTACTTTCGCCGCCCGGCAGGACAATGCCGTCCAGGTGCTGCTCCAAATCCGGCAGCTGACGCAGCTCTACAGCTTCCGCACCCAGCTGACGCAAGGCCTGCACGTGCTCAATAAATGCACCCTGCAGTGCTAAAACGCCGATTCTCATTATTTACCACGCTCCGCCATCAGCAGCTGAATCTCCTGCTCGTTGATGCCTACCATAGCTTCGCCCAAATCCTCGGACAGCTCTGCCAGCATCTTAGCATCGTTGAAGTTGGTTACTGCTTTAACAATAGCCTGCGCACGCTTTGCCGGGTCGCCGGATTTGAAAATACCGGAGCCTACGAATACACCCTCGGCACCCAGCTGCATCATCAGTGCTGCATCCGCCGGAGTTGCTACGCCGCCTGCTGCAAAATTTACTACCGGCAAACGTTTATGCTCGTGTACATAAACTATTAAATCATTTAGTATATTCATTTCTCGTCAATTTACTATGTTCAGTTTTAATATTGGTATTCTTCACAGCTTACACAAACATCATGCTAAGCAACGCCTGAAGCGGTGCCGCAGACAGCAAAAAAGCAGTCGCTCTATCATCAACGATGATTGCGACTGCTTTTGCGTATCTTCAGCAAGCTCAATACTGCATTTACATATCTGCCTTCTTCATAACAACGGCAATAGCATTTTTCAACTTCCGGATGTCATTACTTTTGTATCTGACCTCACATTTTTATGCAAAACTGAACTCTTATTACTGCACTATATTTAATTATAAACGTACTGCACTTTATAGAGCATTCATCAAAAATTTAATGCCGGTAATCAGCACCAGTACGCTCGCCAGCTTCATCAAAATGCCGGACTGCAGCCTTTGCGCCAAGGCTACACCGCCCTGAGCCCCGACAAAGGCACCCGCACCAATCGCCAGACCGCTGGTCCACACAATATGCCCCAACATAGCATGCGAAACTAAGCCTGCAAGCGAGGAAACTGCCAAAATGCAGGTAGAAGTAGCAATGGCCACGTGCACCGGGAAATTCAGTACATAAACCATAAAGGGAACGTGGACGATACCGCCGCCTATGCCCAAAATGCTGGCTAAAAAGCCCACACCGACGCTGCAAAGAACGCCCAGCTTCCAGTTATAGACTTCCGGCACCTCGCCGGCCGTCTTACCCGCTGCCTCCTTATTGGCCTTGCGATACATATTTACCGCTGCCAGCACAAAGAAAGCGCCAAACACCAGATAAAAAAGCCTGCCCTGCAGATATTCTGCAGCATAGCTGCCTAAAAATGCACCGGGAACGGTAGCCACGGCAAATTTCAAGGCCGCATCTACGCAAACCTTCTTCTGCCTGATATACCCCCAAGTCCCCGAAACAGCATTCAGCAATACCACCAGCACCGAAGTACCGATGGCCAGCTGCGGCTCATAATGCCAAGCAAACACCAGAAGCGGTACAATCACCATACCGCCGCCAATGCCTAAAAGCGCCCCCAATAAGCCAACTAAAATACCTAAGGCCAAAAAGCCTGCTACTTCCATCTGCATCCCTCTCATTCTCTCATAATTCTCATTGCAGATTAGCTTAGTTTTTTAGATCTCTCGTCGGTCAAAATCATCTTTTGACCTGTATTCTCATATATTCCGCAATTATTCAAAAACAATTGCGGAACAGCAAATATTTTACACCTAAATAATCAAAAAAGGAAGTACCTGTGATATAAATTACTTAGGAAAAGTTAATTTTTTCCCAGCTACCGCCAGCCAGGGCAGCATCATGCCCTTGCAGCCGTCAAGAGCGGAAGGTAACAGGGCTCACAAGTAAAAGCGGCAGCCGCCACCGGCGATTGCCACTTGCATCAGCTTCGCTCTGAAATTATTCGGCAACTACCATAACCTTGAAGGTAGCAGTTACATCGGTATGCAGCTTAGCAACAGCGGTGTATTCGCCCAAGCCCTTAACTGCGGATTTCAGCTCAATTTTACGACGGTCAATGTTCAGACCAGTTTGCTTAATCAGAGCTTCGGCAACATCCTTGGAGGTTACGGAGCCAAACATTTTACCGTTTTCACCCACGCGTACCTTCATGGTTACTACAACCTTTTCTACCTGTGCACCCAAAACAACAGCCTCATCCTTAGCTTGAGCTGCACGATGCTTAGCGGTTGCCTGGTCCTGTTTAGCCTGGTTGAGGTTAGCAGCGGTAGCTTCCTTAGCCAATTTACGCGGCAGCAGGTAGTTGCGGCCATAACCTTCGGCGGTTTCTACGATTTCACCTTTCTTGCCTAAGCTTTTAACATCTTGTAAAAGAATTACTTTCATCTGTTCGACACTCCTCTAACTGTTTTTTAGTCAGCGCTATAATCTGCGCTTCTACATCCCTGGCACGTTTATTTGCCAGCTGCACACCGGCCACCGTCTGATGACCTCCGCCGCCCAGCTCTTCCATAATTACCTGCACATTGACGCTGCCGTCACTGCGGGCACTTATGCTCAGGGAACCATCTTTATATTCAACAATTGCCATGCCTACAGCTACACTCTCAATAGTAATCAGAGTATCCGCTGTCTGCGCGGCAAGCACGGAAGACATAGTATCATTATCTGCATTACGCATAATTGCAATGGATAAACCGGGTATCGGCATTTTAGCTCCGGCTATCAGCTTAGCCTTCTGCTGTACAAAGCTCAAATCATCCTTAAACAGCTGGCGTATCAGATTCGGGTTGGCACCGCAACGGCGTAGCAGAGCGGCAGCCTCAAAGGTACGCTCGCCTGTCTGCACATTAAAGTTTTTCGTATCCAGGACAATGCCTGCATACAAGGCAGTTGCCTCCGCCGGCGTAATATCCAGTCTGTCATCAAAATAACCAATCAGCTCCGTTACCAGCTCACTGGTAGACGAGCTGGAGGGTTCCAGATACAGCAGCGTTGTATCGCCGATAATATCCTCGGCACGACGATGATGGTCAATAATAATGCGGTTCTTAGCTGCCTGCAGCACAGCCTTGCTGGCCGAAAGCACCTCGCGGTGATGGTCGACAATAATCAGAAGGCTCTTATTGGTAACCAGCGGCAAAGCATCGGCACCGCTCCGCATAATATCTATATACTTTGTTTCGTTAGCCGAAAGAATTATATTCTCATTATCCAGAACCTCGGTAATACGCTTATAATAAGCGTTATGCTCGCTGCTGACAATATAGGTTTCCTTGCCCAGCGACAAGCCCAGCTTAGCCATACCAATAGTAGCGCCGATGGCATCATAATCCTCATTGACATGTCCCATAACAAAGATACGGTCAGCCTGCAGCATCTGCTCATGAATCGTCTGTGCCACAATACGCGCACGTACACGCGTGCTTTTGGCACCAACACTGCTCGTGCCACCAAAGAACTGCGTATTTTTATCCTTCATAACAACAGCCTGGTCACCGCCGCGGCCTAATGCCAGATACAGGCTCTTATTGGCATTGCCGATAAGCTCCTCCAGCGTAACACCGTCGCAGGCTACGCCTATACTTACAGTAGGCGGAATTTTATTGCCGCTGCGGATTTCGCGAACCTTATCCAGAATCATGAACTTATCTTCCATCATATCCATTACGGCAGACATGGAAAAGCCCATCAGGCTGCTTTCCTTGTTCATGCGGCAGATAAAGCCCTGCTTAGAGGCAGCCCACTTTGTCAGCAGCTCATTGATTTCGCCATTCAAATTGGCCATATTGGTTTCGCTCAGCCCGCGCATAACCTCTTCGTAGTTATCAAAGCGCACATAGGCCAGGCACAGCTTATCATTGCTGTATTTCTGGCGCAAAAGCTCATAATCCGTGATATCCGTCAGATACAGCATCAGGCCGCTGGAGGTATTTTCCTTTTTACTGTGACGCTCCTGCGTTTCTACGCTGTAATAGCGCATACGGTAATAATGGTCCTCCATCTGGATAACCTGCTCACCGTCACGCACGCTCATCAGCTCAAAAGCATTCTGTGCCAACGGCAGAATTTCCTCAGGCTTTTTGCCCTCCAGATTACTTTTGCCTGTCCAGGCGGCAAATAATTCATTTTTCCATTGCAGCTTGCCATCTTTGGAAAAAACTGCAATGCCTACATCCAGCTTGCGCACCGCAAAATGGTTGGTACGTTCAATATTGCGGATAATATTATCCAAATAACTGCTGAAAAAGATTTCCCTGTTAATAAGATTCTGGCGGCTGAAATAATAGATAACGCCAAAAAGAATCAGTGCAGGAAAAATCAGCTTGGGCTGCAGATAGCAGACTAATATTGCCAGCAGCACAATTATCAGCAAATAAATATTAGTATCCGCTTTGGAATTCATATTCCGGTTAAACCTACTGAACATTATTTTCACCTCAAATCCGGCACAGCTGCCGAACTTTACCTTTGTTTTCTGAATCTGCTTGCAGGACGGATTTTCCTGAAGTCCATAACAATATCAAAGGCACCTACATAAACCATAATCTGGGTAAAGATAGGCACTATAAAAAGCAGCGCTATACCGATATTTGCCCACCAACGCGGCTTGTGCTTTGTTTCTACAAACCAGTACAGCAGCACGATGCCCTGCAAAACCAGCACAAAGCTGCAGACCGTCTGCACATTAACAGACAGCGTATACATCCAGCTTGCCTGATCATGCTGATAGTAATAGGTTACCGCAAACAGGGACGCGGCATAAGGCCACAAAATCCAGCCGGGAACCTGCAGCATCGTAAACGGAGGAAAGGCTTCAAAGCTTTCGCCCAGCTTCGTAAGAATCTTTTTGGCAGCCATATAGTTCACAAAGGCCATCAGCGGCGCACACATCAGAAAAGCACCCGGCATGATAATACGCATCATGCGCAGCATTTCAGCATAACCGTCGACAGTCTTTTTGATATCAGCTTCACTCATGCCATGCTCGCGGTAATAAACCGTCAGCTGCTCCAGGCTTTGGTGGAAGGAGCTGAACATCATCTCAATCGGGTCAATACCCAGTACCCAGAAGCTCAGCACAATATTCAGAACCAGCGCAATTACCGCGCCGACACTGCCGTAAAGCATCATTTTCATCGGCGGCAGATGGCGTCGCATACACTCGCCCAAAATCAAGCCCAAAAGGCCGAAAATCGCCGCCAGGAAAAAGGCATTAATCGGACTGATAATCATCGCGATAATCACGGTAGCAACCAACAGTGTCATAATGCTCCATTTCAATCCGTGACGGCAGCCGCAGATAACTATCGGCAAGGGCCAGACAAAATTAACGAAAGCGCCCAGCACAGGCACATACATACTTATTAAAGCCATAACGATGGCAATGGCAGCTAAAATACCGGCCTCAACCATGGCAGATGTTTTACGAATCACAGGTTATCCTCCTTTATGGATATATTTCTTCAATATATTATTGTACTACATCAACCGCTGAAAAGCAAAGGCTTTACGCCTTACAAAGCGCAGTATTGCGCATTTCATACAAAAATGGTATAATATTAATAGCGCTCTTGTATAGCATTAACTGCTGTACATAAGCGTATTTTATTTTTTCAAAGAGGGGTTTTAGCTTGCACAAGCAATATTTTCCGCAGCGCTGCTGCATGTTTCTCGTCGGTATCTTTACCATGACACTCGGCATCGCTCTTTCCTGTAAAGCTGATTTAGGCACCTCGCCCATTTCCAGTGTACCATGGGTTCTGAGTATGTTTACGCCCTGGAGCATCGGTGAAATAACTATAGTCCTGAATCTGCTTTTTATTATTGCCCAGCCCATTCTGCTGCGGCAAATTTACTGGCGTGAGCTGTTGGGCCAGCTGGTAACACTGCTCGCCTTCGGCTACTGCATAGATTTTTCGATGAACCTGTTGAGCTGGGTAAAACCGGACACACTGTTCTGGCAATGGTTTGACTGCATCCTTAGCACCATCATCCTTGCCTTCGGCGTTTTTCTCTGCATCCGCGCTAAAATTTTTGTTGCTGCCGGTGAGGGCATCGTCCTGGTTATCGCCTTCGTCAGCAAAATTAAATTCAGCATCATCAAAAACTGCTTTGACTGCACACTCGTTGCTATCAGTCTGGCAATTTCCTTTATGCACTTCGGTGCTATGCGCGGCGTAGGAGTAGGCACGATTGCCGCCGCCATCCTCGTCGGCCGCTGGATACAGCTTTACAGCAACAAGCTGCATATTTTCGACAAATGGAGCATCTTAGAGTAAGATTTTTTCTTACTCTAATTATTTCGTTTTAATTTTCTGAATTTTTCTTGTTTTCTGCAAGATTGCATGTTATAATCCATTACAACAGCTGTTAGTATAATATTTGTCAAAGAAGGTGCTTAATTATGCTCAGTATTGGTACAGTAAAATGGTTTAATAATAACAAAGGCTATGGATTTATAGAAGCACGCAACGGTCAGGAGGTTTTCGTGCATTTTTCAGCCATCCGTTCCGACGGCTATCGCTGTCTGCAGGAAGGCCAGCGTGTTTCCTATCATCTTTCACGCGGTAAACACGGCCCGATGGCATTGAACGTGTCGCCGATTATTTAAACCTAACAGAAAAGCTTGTTATGTGCTTTATGTACTAAAAAACCGGTGGAGGTTTACCGTTAGGTAAGTTTCCACCGGTTTTTCTATTTAAGGCTGAGTTATGTCCCAGCAATTTTTTATGCCAAATTCACTCTTCTTTTAAAGCTTTACGTCCAGCGAAGCGCTCACGCCCACGCCCTGTACACGGTTAACATTTTGATAGGACACATTATCTACCGGAATCAGCACCTTGCAGCGCACACCCAACAACGTCTGCTCAATCATCAGCGCTGCCTTCACCTGCTCAACCTTAGACTGCGGACCGGAAACCTGCGCCGCACCGGCACGGCTGCCGTCACCGACAGAAATAACCGGTACTACCTTCGTAGCATCCGTCGAGCTTACACCGTACTTGGCCGTTACAGAGTTAATTGCGTTATTCAACGCCGGAGCGGTAGCATCTACAGCATAACCGATAACGCCGCCCTTGAGAACCTTATCCAAAATACCGGCCTGCGCTGCAGGCATACTGTTACCTAAAACAAAACCGCACACAAGTGCTGCCGCAATCCATTTTTTATTTCTCATAACGCATACCTCCTCGAATACTTATTATATTCGACAAACAACGTCAAAAGCCTTGCAATCATTCTGTGAAATTAAAGTAACGAGATTGTTACTGCCCGGAATTTATATTTCCCTATAACCGAAGAGCATCCCTAAAGGTTATCAAGAGCTTCACAATCTAGATTATAAAGTACCAAAGGCTGTTGTACCACCCTGCATGTACAACAGCCCTTATCATTTTGCTTATTATATTTTATATTCTCATCTATCTTTCCGCTACCATCAGTCCGTTATCATGAACGCGCAGAGGCACCCTTAAAACCTGACCGGGATAAATATGTTTGGAATTAAGCTTGTTCGCCTGTTCAATGCGGAAAATGACTTCACGCACATCCTCACGCGCTTCTGTATGACGGCCGGCAATTTCCCACAGCGTTTCGCCCTCAGCGACAGTCACTGTATATTCCTTATAAACAGGTTCATCAGCAAACACAGCACTATATCCGGCATAAAGGAAGCAAGCACAGCAGATAATACTTAAAAACTTTTTCATATCTATCACCGTCCAATAAATCTCTGTTTGCTTATATTATAGTGTGCCACACGAACTTTGTCAACACTTTTATGAATTTTTGTTTGTTGTTTGCTGACTCTTTGCGAACGTATTTCCAAATTTCAATATAGTTTATGCGTTATATTCAAAAAATTACTGCAGCAAAAAAGGCATCACCTCTCGGCAATGCCCTTTTGCTTAATATATGCTACTCTATATCGAAAATTTTGCCCGGATTCAAAATATTATTGGGATCCAGGGCTTTTTTAATTGCACGCATCATTTCCAGCTCATCGGGATTAGTGAATTCCTCCATCAGCTGTTTGCGTTTATAACCAATGCCATGCTCACCGCTCAAGCGACCGCCATGTGCATAAATAAAGCGGTACAGCTCCTGCTGGTTGGCTTTGACTCTGGCATCCCAGTCCGCATAATCCTCCTGCTCCTGCTTCAGGATATTCAGATGGATATTACCGTCACCGGCATGACTGGCAATGCGTGTTACCAACTGATATTTATCGGCCAGACGCAAAATTTCCGCCAACAGCGCAGGCTCATGATCTACCGGGCAGACAACGTCCTCCTTGCAGACAATCAGGCTTTCCGCACGCACTGCTTCGGCGAAGGCCTTGCGTGCCTGCCAAATTTTATCGTGCTCCGCTACCAGCACATCGCCGGCACCGTTTTCCGAGCAGATTTCATCAATCGTACAAGCCTTTTCATCCAAGTCATCCTCGCTGGTGCCTTCCACTTCTACGATAAGATAATTGCCCTTGTCACTGCCCTGCAGCGTTGTACCGAGATAACGCTCTACGGATTTTATAGTAATATTATCCATGTATTCTACGCAAGTAGGCATAATACCGGCCATAATCAGCTTGTTTACCGTGCCGATAGCATCCTCAGGGGATTCAAAAACCGCCAGAAAATCCATGCTGTACTTAGGCAACGGCAGCAGCTTCACTGTAATCTGTGTAATGATACCAAGAGTACCCTCACTGCCGATTATCAGCTGCTCCAGGCAATAGCCTGTAGTCTGCTTTTGCAGGCGTGCTCCCAGCTGCACGATTTTGCCGGTAGGATTTACCACCTCAACGGCATATACCTGATGACGCGTAGTACCGTATTTAACCGCACGGTTGCCGCCGGCATTGGTTGCCACATTGCCGCCGATAAAGCAGGAATCACCGCTGCAGGGGTCGCCTGCATAAAAGGCTCCCTTGGCCGCAGCCGCAGTCTGCAAATCGGAAGTGCGCACACCCGGCTCTACAACCGCATACATAGCATCGGCATTAACCTCGATAATTTTATTCATCTTTTCGAGTGAAAGCACTACACCGCCATAAATGGGCACTGCACCGCAGGCAAGACCAGTACCTGCGCCGCGGGGCACAACCGGGAAGTGATATTCATTAGCCAGCTTGACCACGGCTGCCACCTGCTGCGCATTTTCCGCAAACACAACAGTCTCCGGCATATGATGATAAGCCGGGTCAGTTACTTCATCATGGGCATATATTTCCATCTGCCCTGCATCCGTCACTACATTCTGTACGCCGACCAAGGCCTGCAGTTTAGCTATTATTTCGTTAGACAGCTTGTTATATTCCATAATTCAGTCCTCCTCATTTTCAACATAAATATTAAAACACCCTATGCTTATTTTATCACAAACCGTGATATTTATAACAGCAAATCTTTTTAGTGTACCAGCCACATATAAAACGGTATTGCAAATACCGCCAGCACCGTGCTTACCGCCGTCAGCATGGCAGCATACTTATAATCACCGCCGTAGCCTTTGGCCACAATAGCAGTATTAGTCATCGCCGGCATCGCCGCCATAATTACAAATACCTTTTCCATCATCGGCTCCAGATGGAAAAACGGCAAAATCAGGAAAACTATCCAAGGACAAATTAAATAGCGTCCCAGCATAGCAACTACCAGCTCCTTGCCTACGGCAATTTCTTCCCAACGGGTTTTGCTCATGGCAATACCGATAAACAGCATCGCCAACGGCGTAGTCATGCTGCCCAGATAATGAAAGGACTTGAACACCGGCTCAGGCAGATTCCATTCCAACAGAACCATCACTACGCCTAGAATAAAGCCCATCAGCGGCGGCGACATAATGCTTTTCAGTGTCTTACGGCTGAAAAGCGGCATGGTTACGCCATTGCTGCTCGCCAGGTCATGAAAGCCGATAGTCCAGAAAAGCGTTGTGTTCACCATATAATAAATCATGATATAAGGCGCACCGGCGTCACCGAACAAGGCTATGCCTAACGGCAGTCCGATAAAAATTGTGTTGGAAAAGCTGACGCAGATGGAAAAAATTCCTCTGTGCTCCAGCGGAACACCTATCAGACGTCCGAGCAGCCTGCTGATAAAATAGCCTGCCAGCATCGAAATAACCGGTACAATAAGGCCATGCGAAAGCGTAATAAGCTGGTCATGCTTAAACTGCCCCAAAATATTGGTCAGCATATATGTAGGCAGGCAGACATAATTCACCAGACGCGAAATCAGCGCCACACTTTCCTCACTGAACCAGCCCCTGCGCTCTAAATAAAAGCCGACTGCAATCATCAGCATAATGGTCAGCACACCGTTTAATGCATGTAAAACTATTTCCATTGTTCATTCCCCTCATAAGGCAAAAATTGCCGAAGCATTCAGCTCCGGCAACGAAGATTTTAGTTTTTGGATTTTTTTACTTCTTCCAGTTTGTTTTTCATCCAGTCAATCATTGCTACCTTGCCAAAATCGTGCCAAGTTTCACATTCGGTATTTTTGGCAATATACTCATTCCACTTATCCTGATTAACATTTTCTACTTCCATCAGGTTCATAATACCAAAACCGCTGCGCCAAATCATATCATCCATAGATGTAAATTTGCTGTTTTCCTGCAAAAACTTAGGATTGAATAACTCCTGGAAGGATACCTTGTTCAGAATCTTGCCCAATTCCTTATCCTCGGTAAAAATTCCCAGATAATGCTTAAAGGTTTTATCTAATTTATTTTTTTCCATCTTACTTCCTCCAAAAATAGTTGTATAAGGGTATTTTAACACAAAAGCAATAAAATGGCACTAGCATTTTCATATTCCGTGTGCAGAATCATTTATTTATGCCCGCATAACACAGATATGATAATCATTATTGAATTCCTACTAAATTCATAGTAGAATATAGTCATTAGAAAGGTTGTGACCGTAATGAAAATTTCTACCAAGGGACGTTATGCCCTGCGATTGATGCTCGATTTAGCCATCAACCACACCGGTAGCTATATACCATTAAAAACAGTTGCCCAACGGCAAAAAATTTCCGATAAATATTTAGAGCAGATTATCCACCAGCTAAGCAAAGCAGGCTTTGTCCAAAGCGCCCGCGGTGCTCAGGGAGGCTATCGCCTGACACGCACGCCTGATGAATACACTGTCGGTGAAATTCTGCGCACAGTCGAGGGCAGTCTTGCTCCCGTATCCTGTCTGGACTGCAAAACACCCTGCGATCAGTTTGACTCCTGTATCACCATCGGTCTTTACAAAAAAATTCAGCAGGCCATTGACGGCGTAGTTGACCACACTACGCTGCACGATATGATAAGCGATTACCGTGCCAAGCATCCGAAGGCTGAAAATATTTAAAAGCGAGCTAAGCACCCGCATTTTATAGAAAAATAACAAAGCATTAGGAGGAAAATAATATGAACAGAGAAGAAGCCTGGAATTTATTACGTCAATATAACAAGGAGTCCTTTCATCTGCGTCATGCACTGACTGTAGAAGGCATTATGCGTTACTTTGCCAAGGAGCTTGGCTATGCAGACCAGGAGGAATACTGGGGCATCGTAGGCCTGCTGCATGACCTGGATTTTTAGCTGTATCCCGAGGAGCACTGTGTAAAATCTCAGGAACTGATGCGCGAGCACGGCGTAGACGAAAGCATTATCCGTTCCACTGCCAGCCACGGCTGGGGCCTGACTGCTGCCAACATCGAACCGGAGCATCAGATGGAAAAGGTGCTTTTCGCTATCGATGAGCTTTCTGGCTTAATCGGTGCCGCTGCCCTGATGCGCCCATCCAAAAGCGTACAGGACATGGAGCTGAAATCCCTGAAGAAAAAATTTAAGGATAAACACTTTGCAGCCGGCTGCAGCCGCGATGTAATCAAACAAGGTGCCGATATCCTGGGCTGGCCTTTAGACGAGCTGATGGAAAAAACTATCGCCGCTATGCGTGTAGACGAAGCAGCCATCAACGAAGTCTGCGATAAATTATGAGGCGCATAGCTTTAATCTGCTCGCTGCTGCTCAGCCTTGCAGGCAGCAGCTTTGCAGCTGCAGCCGAGAAGCTGCCAAATTATGCTACGCAGCCTGCTGTAGTTTCCACCTCTCCGGCTCAACCGGCTGAGCCTACGGAAGCAGAAAGCAGTATTGACGCATCTGCTGCAGACAGCACCATCAGCACTGTACCGGCAACGCCAAAGCAGGAGGAAGCCGTAGCTACCGAAGCAACAGCAGCAGAAGCTGCAAACGCTGCAGCCACGCCTCCCGTTGTCAGCAACGAGCCTGTGCCACCTGCAGATAAACCCAAGCCTAAACCAAAGCTGAATCTGGTAGGCAAGCCGCCGCTGCCCAGGCAGTTCATGCGTACACCGCAGGCAAGCGATTTCATCAGCGTCAGCAGTGAAGCCGGCGGCTACAGTATGGTCGTGCCCAAGGCCTTCGGTAAAAATCCGCTGGCAGACCTGCCGCAAACCGAAGGAGCTATGCTGGTGCGCACAGCCGGCAACACTCTGATGCTGGCAGCAACCGTGCTTGACCCTGCGGACACTGCAAGCTTTAAGGCAACAGAAGCATTGCCTGTCTACGAAAACGCCAATGTCTACTGGCAATGGCAGCACGGCAGCCAGTTCATCTGGAACTGTCGCCTGAGCGCCCACAATGACTATCACGGCAACAAGCTGCTTTTGACTGCAGAAGCTCAGCAGAACGGCAAGACCTACCAGTTGCTTTACGTAATGCCTGCAATGCAGGCAGATAACTATCTGCCCCAGGCAATTTATTCCTTAGACAGCTTTAAAGTAAACCAGCCATAAAGAAAAATCCTCCGTCAGCTCGCCAGCTGCGGAGGATTTTCTTCTTTCTCTCTCGTTAATTATGAGTCCGGGGACATTAGCTTTGTTGGGACATTGGCTAAAAGCAAGGGGTGTTAAAGGTTAAGAAGAAATAAGCAGAGGGATAACACCATATGCAAACAAACTGTATAACTACGAGAATTTCTATGCAAATTGACTTTTAAAGAAAGGCTTGTTAAATTAGCTCAGCTTTTTCAGATAAGCTTGTCCTTTTTCATGCTCGGACATAAACTGGAACAGGTAGAGGCCGCACAGGAATAAGAAGATGTTCGGCAGGAAAGGCACATACTCCAGCGAGACAAAATCTGCACTAGGCAGCCCCAGCCATACGTTCCAGTCACCGTACAGGAAGGACGGCAGATGTCCGATTATCTTACCTTGCCAGATGATCACGCCATCGGTAAGATGCCTGGTCAAATCATAGGCTATTGCAGATAACAGCCAACCGCAGGAACCGGGAGACTTCTGCAGCCACCAATGAATGGGCTGTACTACCAGATATGCAAGACCAAGGAAGGTAAAGATGCCGAAATAAATGGGATGCTGCGGTGTGAAGATATAGGTGCAAAGCGAAATCGCAGTACCTACACCCAAAAGGCCCAATCCCCATTTGAGGTAATTGCTGCCCTGGCTAAAGGTCATACCGCACAGAACCACAATGCTCCACAGCGTCAAACGCTGCCACCAGGCGTAATCCCAAGCAGGATTAGCACCCTGAGCAACATTGATATTATACAGGAAGTAGAAAACTGCCAGATTTAAGAAGGCTGCAGCCTTGAGTGCGTTCAGCACCCGGTACTGCTTCTTTTCTGCTTTGCTTTCTGACTGCTCATACATTTTTGCTAATAACTTTTCCATAATACTTACCTCGCTTTCATCGTGGGAGGTGAAGCGCCGCGCAAACCTTAGGGAATATTTATTATTCCCTGTAGTTATAATATAAACTATTCTGTCAGAATTTTCAAGAGGTCAAGTTATATCGTTTGGGCATGCGGCAATTAGTTTTATATTAGTTATGCTTTATTGGAATATTAATAATGCATAGTAGGAATAATATAAGCCATTTAAAGCCAAAAACAGCAGAGAAAGTGTAAACTACGTTACATTTTCTCTGCTGTTTTGTAAAGTAACTTCTTTTCAGCGTTTTTTATTTTTCTGCACCGAAGGTATTGGTCAAAGCCGCAAAATCCTCCAGGCTGAGAGTTTCCGCTCTGCGCTTGCCGTCTACGCCGGCACGCTGCAGCCACTGCGCACACTGCTCGGAGTTGATGCCCATATTCTTCAGCGAATTGCTGAGCATCTTGCGTCTGAGGGAGAAGGCTGCCTTAACCACGCGGAAGAACAGCGCTTCGTCGCACACCTTTACCGGCGGCTCGGAGCGGCGCTTGCACACAATAACAGCCGAATCAACAGCCGGTGCGGGAATAAACGAGGTCGGTGGTACGATAAACGCTATCTCCGGCTCGGTATAATACTGAATAGCTACCGAAAGCGCACCATACTCCCTGCTGCCCGGTTTGGCAGCCATGCGTTCGGCAACCTCCTTCTGCACCATAGCAACTAAGCGTTCCATAGGCAGGCGCTTTTCCAACAGGGCAAAAATAATCGGCGTAGTAATATAATACGGCAGGTTAGCACACACCTTAAATTCCGGTGCTGCCACCGTTTCCATAATATTTACCTGCAGGATATCGCCATTGACGATGCGAACATTGTCATAGCCCTCCAGCGTAACATCCAATACTGGCAGCAGGCGTTTATCCAGCTCTACCGCCACAACATCGGCACCGCTTTCTGCCAGTCCCTGTGTCAGCGTACCGATACCGGGACCTACCTCCAGCACCTTATCTGCAGGGGAAAGCTCTGCTACCTCTACAATACGGCGCACGATATTTTCATCAATCAAGAAATTCTGCCCCAGCTTTTTATCGGCACGCAGTTTAAAGCGGTGCAGAATATGATTCGTTACCTGGGGAGAAGCAATAACCGGTTTATTCACTCTTCACTCTCCAATTTTTCTAAAGCAGCCGTAAATTCTTCACGGCTCACACCATAATGATTCAGGCGTTCCAAAAAGCGTTTGGCATTGCCATAGCCTATACCAAGCTCGGCACCAAGCGCATCCCGGCGCGCAGAGGCACTTTCGCTGCCATTCAAATCATTTTGGAACAAATCGCGCATGGTAAATTCCTGCTGCGGACGATATTCGTGATGACGCACCTTAGCCAGAGCTTCCAAAATAGCCTCCGGCTGTGCCTGCTCCACGCCTACATCATTATTAGCAGTTGCCTGACGCTTAGGAATAAACGCCTGCCCTGCTTCCGGAAAGCGCTCCGTCAAGAAGCGGCGAATGCGTTCACCGGCACCGTCAGGATCGGTCAGGATAATTATCCCGCGTTTTTTATACGCAGCTTCTATCTGGCGCAGAGTATAGGGTGCCAGCGTAAAGCCGCCGGTTTCGATAGTATCGGCCTCCAGCGCCTTACCGATTGCCACCGTATCCATTTTTCCTTCTACTACGAGCACTTCCTTAAGCATCAGATAAATTCCACCTTAATCAGCTAAAATATAAATATCTACATCGCGTCTGCCCCACTGGATAGCACGATGATAATCATTAAAGAACAAATCTACTCTGTGGTGAACCATATCGCCACCGGTATCACCGGCCATAGCGATACCATAACCGGGGATATACATTTTTGTATAATACGGAATAAAGCGCGGGTCAACAGCCACAATACCTTCATACGGAACGAGGCCGATAGAAGTACGGCTGCCTGTTGCTACATACGCAGAGGCATGGGCACTGATTTTTTTCGTATAGCGCTTATAGCCCTCAGGAGTATAGACGCTCATCGCCATACCCTTGCGGATAACTTTTGTTTCCGGCTCAATCAGCACATGACGTGTCAGCTCCTGTACGGAATGGCTGCCGTCACTGTTCTTTACCTTTTTGGAAACAACCTTCGCTGTACCGGCCTTGCCTTCAACATGTATCTTTTCCGTACCGAAGTTCAGACTGTAATCGTCCTCATACTTCACCGGAATATCTACACTAGCTTCACTGAACTGCAGCTCCTCATCGGCATTCAAAATATACACCTGCATGCCTTCCTTAAACGGCTCATGCACATCCGGATAAACACGCTCCTTTTTGTAGGAGATGCCCAAATCCTTCAGCGCCTCGCCTACAGTCGGCTTGCAGCTTTTGTATTCTACCGTTTCATTGCCACGGATAACAGTAAAGGGCTTGCCGCGCAGTACCTCAATCACACTGCCGTTCTGCACCCTTTTGGTATTCTGTAGCTTCCAGCCATCGCCCTTCTCCAGGACAATGCCGGCCTCCTGCAAAATTTTGCCTGGCTTAACTGCATTAGTACGCAGCTCCTTAGTCTGGCCGTCACAAATAATCGTCACCTGCTGTGAAATATCAAAACCGGTCAGGAAAGGCACCATCAGCATAAGGATAACGGCAGATAATAAACAATTTAAATGTAATCTGCATATATGCTTAATCATAAAAACCTCCTTAATCCGATAATTATTTTAACATAAAACAGCAGGAAGCGTCAAATCCGTGACATTTACAGCATTTTCGCATATCTAAAATATATAATTTGTTAGCATATAGACTACTTATATTCTAACATTTTCCCGTCCATTGAGATTATTTAAAAGCAGGCTCATAGAATTTTTTCACCTGCTCCGTATAACTGCCATCCTGATTATACATAATCAGCGGCGGCAAAACATCCAAGCCGTAGCTGCCGCCCTTCTGCATTTCCATCAGGAAAATCCAGGCAGGCTTATCAATTTTGGAATGCACCCATTGCAAACGCTTCGGCTGCAGGCCATACTTCAGCGCCAGCTGCATGCTTTCGGCAAAACGCTCCGGCAACTGCACCAAAGCAAAGCGTCCGCGATAGCGCACAGCAAAGGCCGCCGCTCGGAAAAAATCCTCCAATGTCGAGGTAACCTCGTGGCAGGCAGCAGTGCCTACCTGGCGCACGTTGCCGCTGTTGCGGTAGGGCGGATTGGCAGCCACCAAATCCATGCTCTCCGGCTGCAGCAGCTGCTTGTAATTGCGCAAATCACCGTCTATGACAGTAAACTTATCCTGCAAGGAATTATCCGCAACGCTTTGGCGTACCAGCTTTGTTACCTGCGGATTGCAGTCCAGTGCCGTCACCTCTGCGGCACCTCTGCTTTCCAGCAGCATACTTATAGCACCGGTACCACAGCCCAGCTCCAGCACCTTAGCCTTACGCACGACATGCGGGAAGTTGCCTAAAAACACAGCATCCGTAGTATAGCAGAACTCTTTGGCATCCTGCCAGATTTTATAACCGCAACCCGGCACATAATCACAGCGCAGGCTGTTTTCATGCTCAGACATTATCAGCCTGGGAAGCATCTACAAGCTCTTCCCACTCCACCTGAATAGTATTATCAGGAGAAAGCTGCACGGCAGCGGTACGCTCCTTTCGGTTAATGCCTACTACCTTGCCTTCGCCCATAGTAGTCACTACCTTGCTGCCCATCTTGGGAATTTCAATACGCTCGCGACGACCGCAGCCGTTGCAGCCATGCTTGCAGTACATATGATTTTCATACTTCAGGCAACACATCAGACGTCCGCAGATGCCGGAAATCTTCGTCGGGTTCAAAGACAGGCTCTGATCCTTGGCCATGCGGATAGAAACAGGCTCAAAATCGCCTAAGAATGTTGCACAGCACAGTGGACGGCCACAGCTGCCGATACCACCCAGCATCTTGGCCTCATCGCGCACACCGATCTGGCGCAGCTCAATACGGGTACGGAAAACAGCTGCCAGATCCTTAACCAGCTCACGGAAATCAATGCGTCCGTCAGCAGTGAAGTAGAAAATAATCTTATTCACATCAAAGGTAAACTCTACGTCAATCAGACGCATCGGCAGGCCATGATTTTTGATTTTGCGCAGGCAGATATTGAACGCTTCCTTTTCACGGATTTTGTTTTCTGCCAGCTTCATGTCATCATCGGCTGTTGCTTTACGCATAACCGGCTTGAGCGGGGAAACAATCTGCTTGTCTTCTACCTCACGCGGTCCGATAACAACCTCACCGTATTCCACACCGCGCGCTGTTTCCACGATAGCGAAATCACCCTTTGCTACACCTGTTTCCGCCGGGTCAAAATAATATATCTTGCACGCTTTTTTAAAGCGAATGCCTACTACTGTCGGCATAAATTATCACTCCTTATAAATTTTATCTATTTTAAGCGCCATGGTCTCCAATGCCGTCTTCATACCGACACTGCTCACCAATGCGTCATATGCTTCCTGTACAATCACTAAAGCCTGCTTCAGCGCCGACAGCTGCCAGCCGCTGCTCTGACTTTTAAGCTCATCCAGTAAATCTATATTATATATTCTATCATAAAGCTGCAATTTGCACATCATTAAATCGCGCAACAGCAGCTGCCACAGCTGCACAAGCAGCAGTGCCTGCTCGCGCTGCAGCTTTTTGTCCAGCCAGCTGCGACCGGCCAGATAATTCATCGGCATCGCCAAGGGCAAAGCCTCCAAAAAGGCTGCCGCCTGCTTACGGCATTCAAATACATCCAGCTGCCCCTTGGCTGCAGCCAGATTCAGCGCCAAGCCGATTGAGCCTTCGCTGATACGTGCCAACACCGCGGCCTTGACAGGCTCTATCTGCCTTGCCTGCAGTGCCTGCTCCACCAACTGCGGCTCGATTGCCTGAAAGCGCAGCTGTACCACGCGCGACATAATAGTCGGCAGCAGCCTGTTGACATTGGCTGCCAGCAAAATAATCACCCAGCCGGCCGGCGGCTCCTCCAACAGCTTCAAAAAAGCATTGGCTGCGGCGGGAACCATAGTATCCGCATCCTCAACAATGCACACCCGCGTCGGTGACATCACCGGTGCCAGCGCCGTTTTAGCCGTCAGCTCCCTGATCTGGTCGATAATAATCGTATCTCTTAAACGGTCCTTTTTATCATCCCATTCATGCTGCACCAACACAAAATCAGGATGGCTCAGATTCCCGTCCTGCAGATTCATAAGCCTGCAGGCCTCACAGCCATCTGTTCCGTTATGCTGAAAGCACAGCAGTGCCTTGGCAAATTCCAGAGCCAGCGTGCGCTTGCCCAAGCCGGCAGCACCGCTGAAAAGCAGCGCATGCGGGCGCTCCTTGGCCTGCAGATAGTTCTGCAGAAATTTTTTCTGTTCTGTGTGGCCGATAATATGCTCCCACATTTTATTTCTCTCCGCTGATTACTCTGCCGATGGCCTGCAACACCTTCGCAGTAACCTCCTGCTGCGTGCCTAAGGCATCAATCACCTGCAAGCGTTGCGGCTCTGCCTCGGCAAGCTGCAGAAAGCCTGCACGCAGACGCTGCTGAAATTCCAGTCCCTGCTGTTCATAACGGTCCTGCACACCACGCTGCTGGCGACGCGCCAGCAATTTTGCCGGGTCGGCATCAAAAACAAGCGTCAAATCAGGCTCCAAGCCTCCGGTAGCAAAAGAGCCCAACCGGCGCAGCTGCGCAATCTCCTCCGGAGTTTTGCCCTGCGCCAGTCCCTGATAAACCAGTGTTGAATCATTGAAGCGGTCACAGATAATAATCTTGCCTGCTTCCACCGCCGGACGCAGCAGCTTGTCGACATGCTCGCTGCGTGCTGCCAGATACAGCAACGTCTGTGTTGCTGTTGTCAGCGGCAGCTCCGGGTCAAGCACCAAAGCACGCACCTTTTCTGCCAGCTGTGTGCCTCCGGGCTCACGGCTTTCCAGTACATCATAGCCCTGCTCGCGCAAGGCCTGCGCTGCCAAATGCTGCTGGGTTGTTTTACCCGCTCCGTCTATTCCTTCAAATGTAATAAAAAATCCTCGCATCTTTTTACCTCAATCCGCAATAATACGTATCGTTTGTAAGCTGCTGTCTGCAGGTCCGCTTACCGGCAAACCCAGCTCCTTCTGCGCTCTGCAGTAGGCAATAATCTCTTCCGTTACCAGCTCTCCCGGCAGCAGCACCGGTATTCCCGGCGGATAAAAGCTCACCTGCTCGCCGCAGATTTTGCCTGCAGCCTGCGCCAAAGGCACCGCCTTTTTCGCACGATAGAACACGTCGCGCAAGGGCAGAACTGCCTGCGTCTGCGGCACCTTCGCTGCAGCAGCAAGCTGCAGCGGTGCACGCTTCTGCGCCTGCATTTTATTCAGTACAGCGGCAATCCTTGCCAACGCCTCGTCATAATCCGTAGTAACATCTGCATAGGTCACCAGAAAGAGTACATTATAGGCATCTACAAGCTCAACAGCAACTCTTGCCTCACGGAAAAGCTCACCAACCTCTACGCCGGTATAGCCCCAGGCTGCAAAGTTGACTGTCACCTTCGTGCTGTCCAGCTGCAGTCCGCCGCAATCTGCCGTCTCCATTACACGCAGACCGCTATAGGCGGCACACAGGCTGCGCAGCTTGGCAGCAGCCTGTACAGCCGCCGCTGCCATCTCTCCGCCGTAGACCTGCACCTGCGCTCTGGCAGCATCCAGTGATGCCATCAGCAGATAGTTGGGACTTGTCGTCGTCAAAAGGCTCATCACATCCGCCGCACGCTGCAAATCAAGACGTGCTCCCTGCACATGCAGCATACTGCATTGCGTCATCGCGCCCAAAATTTTATGCGTACTCTGAGCACAGGCATCAGCACCGCACTGCAGAGCGGATGGCGGCAACAGCTCACTGAAGCCCAAATGCGGTCCATGCGCCTCATCCACCAGCAGCACTGCATTATGCGCATGGCAGCAATCGGCAATCGCCCGCACATCTGCCGCCACACCGTAATAATTGGGGCTTGTCAGCAGCACCGCCTTAATTTTGCTGTCCTGCGCCAGCGCCGCCTCTATCTGCTGCACAGTAACCTGCATCTGAATACCGAATTCCGGCTGATACTCCGGCTGTAGATAAACTGCCTCTATACCACCCAAAACAAGTCCGCCGGCAACACTGCGGTGCGCATTACGCGGCAGCAGCAGCTTTTCTCCGGGGTTCAGCGCTGTCAGCAGCATAGCATGAATCGCCTGGCTCGTGCCGTTGACTGCCCAAAAGCAGGCATCACTGCCGTAGGTTTGCGCTGCCAGCTCTTGCGCTTCTTTAATATAGGTTTCCGGCTCATGGATATCGTCCAGCTCGCTCATCAGCGACACGTCCATCTGCACGCTGCCACCCAGCTCCTGGCGCAGCAAGCGCTGCATGCCGCGTCCTCCCTTATGTCCGGGAGTATGCAGAGGATAGACGTCCTCACTTTTATATTGCAGCATCGCCTCTATCAAAGGCATGCTAATTTTATCTTTCATTATTTGCTCCCTCCGGCAAAGCTAAACTAATTTAGTACATCATTATATTTTAACATATTTAGCACTGCAGATATAGCTTTAAAGCAGCTATCCGCACAAATTTATTCTTTACGCTGCACACGTCTGCACAAAAAAGAGAGGCCCGTGCATCACAGGACCTCTCTGATTTTTTGCCGTAAGCAGCCTTATGCTTATTTTATCTTTTTGAATAATCTTTTTGTATTTGCCGTAGCAATTGCCGCCAACTCTTCAAAATCCATTCCCAGAACCTGCGCCGCATTGCGCGCTGTATATTCCGTATAGCCGGGATTATTGCGCTTGCCGCGGAAAGGTACCGGCGTCAGATAAGGACTGTCGGTTTCAAACAGCAGCAGCTCCTTAGGAATATACTGCATAACCTCGCGCACTTTCTGCGCATTCTTATAGGTAGACGTACCGCCGAAGCCAAAGTAATAGCCACGCTTAGCCAGCTCCTTCGCCATTTCCAGCGAGCCGCTGAAGCAGTGGAACACTGCCTGTACGCCATACACTTCCTTCTGGAACAGCTCCAGCATATCGCCGTGCGCATCCCTATCATGAATAATCACCGGCAAATCAAACTGCTTAGCCAGATCAAGCTGCTCTAAGAAAATACGCTTCTGTACCTCCTTAGGTTCATTTTCCTTCCAGTAATAATCCAGACCGATTTCACCGATTGCCACTACCTTCGGGTGCTGTGCCCACTCTGCCAGCTTCTGCAGATAATCAGCAGGAATGCCCTTTAAATTCTCGGGGTGCCAGCCAACCGCCGCATATATAAACGGATATTTTTCCGCCAGCTCCACCGCAACAGCACTGCTGGCAGCATCACAGCCAGGATTGACGATACCATCCATATCCTGCTCCAGCTGTGCAATCAGCTGCTCTCTATCCTCATTAAACGCTTCGTCATCTAAATGGGCATGCGAATCCCATAAGCCTGTTCTACTCATAATCTACCTCACATTCACAAAAAAGTTCAGATACAGCTGCAAAAAAAGCAGCATGCTGAACAAAATATAACGGAAAACCGCCGCCTTACGCGAATAATATTCGCAGCCCGGCAGATAAAATTCCTTAGGATTTTGCGGATTATAAATAATTTTACGCGGCAGCTTCAGCGTAAAACCACGTTCCAGCACATCACCGCTCTTTTCCTTCGTTCCCTTGGCTTCGTTCAAGGCTTCACTGTATTCCTTGTCGCCCACTTTATAGGTAAAAATAGGACACAGCTGCTTGCCACGGCTCCAGCTGCTCTTGTAGCCGGTAATCACCGCGCGCACCTCTTCCGTACACAGGTTGCTCAGCTTAGGGAAATAATTCTTCGTAAAGATGCAGACAATGCCATATAAATAAATCAGCAGCGCCAGCTTCAGCGTCCAGGCCATACCCTTAAACATGTAAAAGTCATAACCGGGATAATGCTGTCCCAGCCATGCATGCGGCAGGATGTAAGGCACCATGCTGCTCAGCAGCACTAAAATCATACTGATGCCTATAAAAATATACGGTCGCCAGAACAAGCGCGAAAAAAGCTTTTCGGACACTGATAAGTCCCCCCTTCCAAAACAAAAGACAATATGTTAATAGACGAAGAGCAGGCACTCCTCATCCGCTAAAACGTATCAGAGTGACTGCTCTAAATCTCAGAGTGCGTCAAGCACTTTTTTATTTTACACGACTGCCGGAAGCAAGATTTTGCGGGTCAACAAGAGCCAGATTTCCCTGTCCGTCGGAAGCACACAGCAGCATGCCGAAGGATTCGATACCCATCAGCTTAGCCGGTGCCAGGTTTGCTACAACAACAACGTTTTTGCCTACCATCTGTTCAGGCTCATAGTATTGGGAGATACCGCTGACGATAGTGCGTACCTCATTACCGATTTCTACCTGCAGCTTGAGCAGCTTTTTGGATTTTTTAACCTTTTCTGCTTCCAGAACCTTGCCTACGCGCAGGTCAATCTTCTCGAAGTCAGGGAAAGCGATTTCCGGTTTAATCGGCTCCATAGCAGGCTTTGCTTCTTCTGCCGGAGCAGGTGCGGGAGCTGCAGCCTTATGCTCATAGCGTTTGCCGCCGATGATGGTTGCGCCATCTTCGGTAACCTCGATACGCGGATACAGAGGCTCGCCCTTGCAAACCTTAGTGCCGTTTGCCAGACCGCCCCATTCAGCGTCAGCCAGCAGGAACTGCTCAGGCACAGCCAGGCCAAGCTGGGTGTAAATTTTCGGGCTGGTGGTCGGGATATACGGGCTGATTAAAATAGCTACGATACGCAGGGTTTCAGCCAGGTTATACATAACAGTCTTCAGACGATCAGCCTTAGTCTCGTCCTTAGCCAAAATCCACGGAGCGGTTTCGTCGATATATTTGTTGGCGCGGCTGATTAAAGCCCATACGCCCTTAATTGCAGTGTTGATTTCCATGTTATCCATAGCCTTAACATAGTTAGCTACGGTTTCCTTAACGAGAGCCTTCAGCTCATCATCAATCGGCTCGTTGGCACCGGTATCGGTAACAATACCGCCATGATATTTTTCAATCATGCTTACGGTTCTGTGCAGCAGGTTGCCCAGGTCGTTGGCCAAATCTGCATTTACACGGGTAATCAGTGCATCACGGGAGAAGTTGCCGTCGCTGCCCAGGTTGATTTCGCGCAGCAGGAAGTAGCGGATAGCATCAGCGCCGAACTCATCAATCAGACCCAGCGGGTCGATAACGTTGCCCTTGGATTTGGACATTTTGTCGCCGTCAACTACGAGCCAGCCATGACCGTAAACCTCTTGCGGCATTTCCAGACCCATAGCATGCAGCATAATCGGCCAGATAATGGTGTGGAAGCGCACGATTTCCTTGCCTACCAGGTGCAGGCTTGCTGGCCAGTATTTGTGGAAGAAGGCATCATCGGTGCCGTATTTAATGCCGGTCAGATAGTTCAGCAGAGCGTCGAACCATACATAAACAACGTGTTTTTTGTCAAACGGAACAGGAATACCCCAGTCAAAGGTGGTACGGGTAATGCACAAATCCTCCAAACCTTGCTTAACGAAATTGATCATTTCGTTGCGGCGGCTTGCCGGTTGGATAAAGTCCGGATGCTCTTCTATGAATTGCAGCCACCAATCCTGGTATTTGCTCATTTTAAAGAAGTAGCTTTCCTCTTCCATCTCCTCTACTGGACGATGGCAGTCTGGGCAGCAGTGGTTTTCATCCAGCTGACGCTCCAGCCAGTAGGATTCGCAGGGTACGCAGTACAGGCCCTTGTAATTTTTCTTATAGATATCGCCCTGCTCATAAATTTTTTGCAGTGCGTCCTGAACAACCTTATGATGACGCTCCTGGCTGGTGCGGATAAAGTCATTGTTGGAGATATTCAGCTCTTTCCACAGCAGCTTGAAGTTAGCAATAATTGCATCTACATACTGAATCGGGGTTACGCCTTTTTCTTTAGCCTTACGCTGGATTTTCAGACCGTGCTCGTCACTGCCGGTCAGGAAGAATACATCTTCACCCTTCAGACGGTGAAAGCGTGCCAGGCTGTCAGCGATAGTTGTGCAATAGGCATGGCCTATATGCAGATTGTCACTCGGATAATAAATTGGTGTTGTAATATAATAACTCGGTTTAGTCATTGTCAGACCCATCTCCTTCAGAAATTAGTTGATTATATAGCTCCCGTTTGGGAATTTTACGTTTTTTTGCTACCTGCGCCAAAGCAGCCTTTTTATCTACGCCTTCAGCCATCAGCTTGCGCACCTCGTCAAGAGGTTCAAGCTCCTCCTCGGCTGCAGCGAAAGCACCGTCACCAGCACCAAGCAGCAGGCAGAACTCTCCGCGCGGCGAATTGGCCTCCAGCCATTCCAGACAGCCGCTGACCGTGCCACGGTAGAATTCCTCATGCAGCTTCGTCAGCTCGCGTGCTGCCGCCAAAGGACGGTCGCCCCACGCAACCAGGATATCCTTCAGCACCTCCACAATCCTGTGCGGTGCTTCGTAAAGAATAATCGTCGCAGGAATATGCTGCCATTGCTCCAGCTGCTCGCGTCTGTTACGCTTACTCTTTGGTAAAAAACCGCCGAAGAAAAACGGATATGTCGGCAGACCACTGGCAATCAAAGCACATAAAGCAGCGTTGGCACCTGGTACAGGCACCACTCTGATACCATGAGCAATCGCATCATGCGCCAAAGCTTCACCGGGATCAGCAATTCCCGGAAAACCTGCATCGCTTACAAGAGCAACATTTTTACCTTCCAGCAGCTGGCCTAAAAGATATTCGCCCTGCTTATCCTTGCTGTGCTCATCATAACGCACCAGGCGTCCTTTGATGTTGAAGTGATTTAAAAGCTGCAGCGTATGACGTGTATCCTCCGCCGCAATCAAATCTGCTTCCTGCAGCATCCGCAAAGCGCGCGGTGTCATATCCTCAAGATTACCGATAGGTGTAGCGCATAAATAAAGTGTTCCATATATATTGTTTTGCTCTGCTGTCACAGCTCCGCCTCCTATCATTTAACGGTGGTCAGCAGGTGCAGTACATACTAACCCATAATATATTAATTTTATCACACACAGCGTGATAAATAAAGAAAAAACGCGTAACTTTCGTTACGCGTTCAGCTTATCAGTAAACAGCTCGGCCGGATTTCCAACCGGGTTTAAATGTAGACTCGATAGCAGCGCATTTATTATTATAGCTGTCTGCCAACCAGGAAGGATAATCAAAATACCAGGTATTCCAATATTCATCGTTAATAAAGCACTTTTTGTAGTAAATCCTGTCATTTTCCAGATAGGAAATAACATACCAGTCATCGCCTTTAGCCTTATAAGCAGCAGACGGATGATTTTGGATATCCATATCATATTCATCGGCAAGCGTCATGCCCATATTATGACCGCCGCTGACAGTAAAGCTGGAGCCGTATTCATCCTTAAAAACACAGCCATCGCCGTTAGTGCTCTCGAAGGCCTGATTGAAGTTTGCCGGAAGATTAATCGCAAAAGCAAATCTGTCATTGATATAGCGATAATAATCAGGATTATCCGTTGTAAATACTCTGACGTATTCTGCTGTTCCTTCACTGGGCTCATACCATTGGTTCTTTAAGAAAACAGCACTCGCCGCCGATACGGTAGCAGTAAAAATAAACATCAGCATCGACAGAAGCAGCAAGATTTTTTTCATAGCATTCACCATCCTTAAATGTATTCTCTGCACTTTAATTGTAACTTGCCAAAGATTTTTTGTCGAGCTTAATTTTCTAAAAATTGACTTTTTCTGCTCAGTATTCAGTTAACAGGTGTATATTTCTTTTCTAGCAGACGCACAAAATAATGGTAGGCTGCAAAAACGAAAACAGCACAACTGATCCATGCAATCGGCTCCGCCATACAGATGCCCTCATAGCCAAAGGGCACACTGAGATATATTGCCGCGATAGAACGCATTATCAGTTCAACCACACCCGAAAGCATAGGAATCATGCTTACGCCCATGCCCTGGCAGGCATTACGGTAAATAAAAATCTGGCTGAGGAAGAAGTAAACAGGCACGGTATACAAGATATAAAGATGTGCGGACTCCATAACTGTCGGTGACGGATTATCCAGAAAGATACCGATAACCTCTTCGCCGAAAGCAAAGACCACAACCGCAGCAAACAAGCTGAAGGCCAGCGTCAGCAGCGAGCAGCGGTGCACCGCATCGCGGATGCGGTCAAAACGGCGAGCACCGAAATTCTGCGCCGTAAACACAGCCATAGCAATGCCGAAGGAAATCATCGGCTGCAGCGCTAGCTGCTCCACGCGCATTGCCGTAGTAAAGCCGGCAATCTGGTCACTGCCGAACTTGTTACAAACTGACTGCAGAATAATAATACCAAGTCCCAAAACTGAGAACTGCACTGCCATCGGCAAGCCCATACGCAGATGCGCCCACAGCTCCGGCCAGTCTAAATTGAAATCACTGCGATGAATATGCAACTGCGGAAAGCGCTTGTAAATATAAATTACGCACAGCACTGCGGAAAAAGCCTGGGCAATAACCAAGGCAAACGCACTTCCCGGTACACCCCAGCCAAAGCTGATGATGAAAACAAGCGCTAAAATAATATTCACTATCGAAGAAATAATGAGAAAGTATAGCGGTGTTTTACTGTCACCCAGGGAACGCATAATACCCGACAAAAGATTATAAGCCATCATCGCTAGCAAACCGTCGACGATAATCATTACATAGGCATAGGCATCCTCCATCAGCTCCGGCGGAATATTCATCATCACCAGCATCGGGTCGATAACCAAATGCATAATACCCATAATAAGAAAGACGAAAAATATACTCAATACAACGCAGGTAGCAATGCTGCGGCGCATTCCCTGCATATCCTGCGCACCGTAGCGCTGACCTGTAACAACGGTAAAGCCGTTGCTGAGACCAATCGTCAGCACCATCGTCAGCATAAACAGCGGCGACACCGCACCTACGGCAGCCAAAGCATTCACGCCAATCGTCCGCCCTACAATAATAATATCGGCAATATTATACAGCTGCTGAAAAACATTGCCTATCAGAAGCGGCACCATAAAGGGAATAATCAGCTTTAATGGTGCGCCTTCAGTCATATTCTGAAGCATAAAAAAAGAACCTCCTTTAGCTGCTCTCTCCCAAGCAGCAGTATCAGTCCGGTATTACAATATATATCACTGACTTATCAGTCAAAATATAGCACAATCAGGAAAAAAATACAAGACGTGCAGCAACACACGTCTTGTAAAATCTTATTCCATAACTACTCTATTGGAAATCTTGCCAATACCCTCGATTTCGACGGTGATTTCATCACCCTCATTTAAGAGCCCTGCACCAACCGGAGTACCTGTCAAAATCAGATCACCGGCATCCAATGTAAAGCTCTGAGAGATGTAGCTCAGAATTTCGTAGGGATTATAAATCATATTGCTCGTGCGCGCATCCTGCTTAAGCACACCGTTGACATAAGAGCGGATGGATAAATCGCTGGGATCCAGCTCCGTTTCCAGCCACGGTCCCAAGGGACAGAAGGTATCAAAGGATTTACAGCGCAGCCACTGGCGCTCCTTGCGCTGCAGGTCGCGGGCCGTAACATCATTAGCACAGGTATAACCCAAAATATATTTAGGTACATCTTCTGCCTTAACATTCTTCATCCTCTTTTTCACAACAATGCCCAGCTCCGCGCCAAAGGCCAGCTCCTGCACCTGCTTCGGCCAGATGATATCCGCACCTGTACCGACAACGGTATGCGCAGCCTTAGAAAAAATACTCGGCTCGCGCGGAATTTCTACACCGAATTCTGCCGCATGCTTCTGGTAATTAAAGCTAACGCAGATAATCTGCTTCGGTACGCAGGGTGCCAGCAAGCGTACATCACGCATAGCAAAGGTTTCATCCGTTATCTGCCAGTATGTTTCCAAGGAACCATATACGCAACGGATAACATCGCCGTCAATAAAGCCTATACGCTTGTTGCCTGTCCGCAAATCCTCAAAACGCACGCATTTCATTTTAACCCCTCCATAATCTGCATCCTTCTCGCTTTAAAATAAACAGGTGTCAGTTCTGCCTGCGCTGCCAACGCCAGCGCCTCCTGCAATCTGCGCCCCACATGCTCCTTATAATGGGCGTCACTGCCAAGAGTGCAGTATTTGCCGCCAAGCTCACGGTAACGCTTGTACAGCGGCAGCAAGCCTGCTACCGCAGCAGCATCATCAAGGCGGCGGGTATTGATTTCAATAGGCTTATTCTGCTCAATCAAAAGTAAAAACAGCTTATCGAATAATTCCGGTGCATCCTGCAGACGCAGCTCGCGCTCCGCTCCCTTATACGGCCAATAACGGCAGATATAGTCAATATGCGCAAACGCATCAAAATCCCGCTCCTGCTCCAGGCAGGTAATCGCATCATGCAAAAATTCTTCTACAATCTGCTGACGTGTGCGTCCCTTGTAGCAAGTCTGCTCGTATAAATCACGTCCGCCGATGCAATGGATAGAGGCCAGCACATAGTCAAACGGATGAGCCTGTGCCACCTTTTTATCCTCAGCTGCAGTATGTGTCTGCATGCCGATTTCAATGCCTATCAGCACCTTGTCGCTGCTCAGCGGCTGCAGACGCGCAAAATATTCGTCTATATCAAAGATAAATGCTTCCGGATTAGTCGGATAATCATAATCCCAATGCTCTGTAACCGTTATACCAATCCCTTGCTCAGCGGCTGCGCCGATGGCATCAGCAAATTTCATTTCGCTGTCGCAGGAATAATCACAGTGCATATGTGTATCAAATATCATTTAGTGTACCTTCCTTCCGTAAATTATATTGTATCAAATTGCAACAAAAAAGCAACGGGGAAGGGAGTATTTTTTCACCAATTAACGAGAAAATTACAAAGAAGTTAGCAGGGAGTAATCTAAGAGAAAATTTTAATTGTTCTCCGAGATTACTCCCTGTAAAAATCAATGTATCTTATACCTCGCCGTCGTCCATAATTCCCAGCTTACGCTTCCAGTAGCGGGAATAAATAGCGCCCAACGGATTGTGGGCCAGCAAACGGTCCTTAACTACCAGATTCGTTACCGGACCTTCGGCATTCATATTGAAAATAGCATCGTGTCCAACGCACAGGCCACAGGAAATGTACAGCTCAACGCCCTTTTCTGCCAAAAACTTAGCCTGGAATTTAGGATTGCACATTGCTTCATGCTCCAGCTCCGGCTTAACCTGCTTCAGTCCCAGCTCTTTTTTGGGGAAGCTGCAGTTTTTGCAGCATACGCTGTAAAACTCAAAGCCCTGCTGCTTAAAATATTTAGCAATATAACGTGCTTCCGCATTCAGACCGATACAGAAGGACATGCCCAGCTTTTTGTAGCCCATAGCTTTGGCAAACTCCGCAGTTTCCTGCAGACGACAGATATTGCTGTAGAACGTGCCTTCAACGTAGGCAGCAGCCTGCATAAGCTTCAATTCTTCCTCGTTATAGGCTTCCTTGACAGCCTCCAGGGGCACGCCTGTGCAGTTAACACCCTTGGTGTAGCAGGCATGTGTAGGACAATTAGCGCAATCACATTTCATTTTACTTTTCTCCTTTCGCCAATAACCTTGTTAAGCCTATTGTAGCACAAACAGCAGACATATTAAAAGAGCTGCCACACTTTTTCGTGCAGCAGCTCCGGTAAAGCTAAAATATGAAATTAGAATTTACGTTGGTAGGAAATAGAAGCAATCTTGGTAAAGCTGTCGTAAGCATGAGCGCTCTTATAAGCATCGGTAGCATGACCTGCAAAATCCAGATTGCCGACATCCATCCAGCCCAAAGCAACAGCAACGGTCTGTTTCTTATCATTGTAACGGGCACCGATGGAATAGGTACGGCGCAGACCGGTAGGCACCATGAAGTCACCGCCATCGTAAGGAATAGAAGCTTCATCGAAAGCAAAGCCTGCCATAGCTGCATACTTATCGCTGAAGTTGTGTTCTAAACCTATAGCATAACGCCAACCGTTGGACCAGTTTTTAGCAGAAGGAGAGCTTTCTGCTATACCAGGAATACCTACAAGCGATTTATCAAAATAAACATTCAAAGCATCATAGGTACTCCAGTTGGTACGAGTAGCTTTCAATTCCAGACGGGTTTTCTTGTCAAATTTATGGTTGTAACCGATATCCCAGCTGTCCGGCAGAGTTACCACACCATAAGCGTTGCCGAAAACGTCACCGCCACCCATTAAATCGGGTTTTGTATTATAACCTTTTAAATCTGCTTCTAAAGAATGCTTAATACGGCTGCGATAAACTACACCGATTTCGTTTTTATCATCAAAGGCATAGTTGGCAGCAGCATTCCAGCCCAAAGCATAGCTTTCGCCTTCAATCTGAGTAGTGCCGTCGATAGTAGCAATCTTGGTTCCCACAGGTGTTTCTACAGGCATTTTCATCTGCAGGTTTTTCTGCAGCTCCAGACCGACATAGTTGATTTCCGCACCAACTGCTGCGCTCCATTTTTTGTCGAACTTGTGCGCATAGGTCGGAGTAACGCTGATACCGTTCAGTTTAGAGAAAAATGCATTAGTAGATGCCTTGCTGGCACGCTCAAACTCCTGTCTCTTATACACATCTCCG
>ENA-OWZM01000275-OWZM01000275.1-human-gut-metagenome-genome-assembly--contig:-NODE-275-length-30347-cov-17.0684_pt1 | contig 30347 bp, 24 predicted proteins | sample MGYA00249259_ERZ652113 | MGnify/ENA primary metagenome ERZ652113 (study PRJEB26925, sample SAMN05827264) | human gut metagenome | biome: ENVO:2100002; feature: ENVO:00000062; material: ENVO:00002003...
TAAGAGACAGCATCCGGCCCAGCCGCCCGGGCTATCTGCGGCCTCTGCTCTGCCTGACGAGGGCCGACACCGAGGCCGTCTGCCGCGCCTGCGGCGAAGGCTGGGTCACCGACGAGACCAACGACGCCGACGACTACGCCCGCAACCGTCTGCGCCACGGCGCACTGCCCGCCCTCTGCGGGGTCAACAGCGCCGCCGCGCGCAATCTGGCCCGCTTCTGTGAGAAAGCCGCCAAGGCGGACGAATACTTTGCCCGGCAGGCCGATGCGCTGCTGGCTTCGGCCCGGGCAGCGGACGCAGAAAGCCTGCCCGGCGGGGCGGGATACGCCCTGCGCAGCGGCCAGCCCGTGTGGATGTCAGAGCCTTTGCGGCAGACTGACCCGCTCATCCTCGACACGGCCCTCCACAGCCTTGTGGAGCCGGTGCGGGACGCGGAGGAAAAATATATCCGCCTGCTGGCCGACCTTGTGGAAACGGGCAGCGGCGCGGTGCAGCTCACCGACGCCGTCCGCTTCTGCGCCCGGGACGGCGTGCTCTGGCGGGAGGAAGCCGATCAAAACACCCGCCGGCAGGGCGAAAAAGCGGACGGTCCGAAATTTGAAGTATCCCTGCCGGAGGGCGGCGATTATCCGCTGCCCGGCGGCAGAACGCTGCATATCCGGGTGGTCTCGGCCTGTTTTGAAGAAAAAACACAGGGTGTTCATAAAAAAGACTTAAAAAATCAGGCAGATTATGCTAAAATAAACTCGATATGTCCTGTTCTGCGGCTGCGCTGCCGTCAGCCCGGCGACCGCTTCCGTCCGGCCGGGCGGGGAGTGGACCGGGCGCTGCGCAAATGGATGAACGAGGCGGGCATCCCGCCCCGGGAACGGGACACGCTGCCGCTGCTGGCGGCAGGCAGACAGGTGCTGTGGGTCTGCGGAGAGGGCTTTGCCGATGGGCTGGCCCCCGGGCCGGACACCGGGCAGCTGCTGCAGGTGGAACTAGAAAATTTTGGAGGAATCGAATCATGAGCATGCATGACGATATTTTGAAGGTCCTCGTTTCGGAAGAGGAGCTGAAAGCGAAGGTGGCTGAGCTGGGCGCTCAGATCAGCAAAGACTATGAGGGCAAAAACCTCGTCCTCGTCTCCATCCTCAAGGGCTCGGTGGTCTTTATGGCCGACCTGATGCGCGCTGTGAGCATCCCGTGCAGCATCGACTTCATGGTGGTGTCCAGCTACGGCGGCGGCAACACCACCAGCACCGGCCTCGTCAAGATCATCAAGGACCTGGACGGCGACCTCTCCGGCAGGGATGTGCTCATCGTGGAGGACATCCTCGACACCGGCATCACCCTGTCGAACCTCGTGCCGATGCTCAAGATGCGCAACCCGAACTCGGTGAAGATCTGCACCATCCTCGACAAGCCCAGCCGCCGCAAGGCCGACATCGCCCCGGACTACGAGGGCTTCGCGGTGCCGGACGAGTTCGTGGTGGGCTACGGCCTCGACTACGACGAGAAGTACCGCAACCTGCCCTACATCGGCGTACTCAAACCCAGCGTCTACGAAAAGTAAGAAATAAAACCAGAACTGGAGTTGATCCTTTTGCAATCGAAGAGACCTCGTATCAATCCGCTCATCCTCGCACTGGCGCTGGCCGCCGTGCTGATGGTCTGGTCGGTGACGGGCAGCGGGTCGGGCAGCACCGGCGGCTCGACCATGAGCTACTCCACCGTCGTCCATTACTTTGAGCACAATCAGGTCACGTCCTTCACGCTGGACCGCAACACCAGCGTCATCACCCTGAACCTGAAGGAAGGCGACCTGCCCCTGCCGGACGTCTCCTCCACCCAGAGCACGGTGCAGTCTACCGGCGGTCTGCTGAGCGGGATGTTCTCCTCCTCGTCGGAGTCCACCGGCGCGGTGCAGGAGGACGACGGCACCGTCACCGTCCGCTATAAACTGCCCTATGCCTACGTTTTCATCGAGAACGTGGACAAGTATATCCAGTCCTACGACGCGGCGAACCCCGACGCGCCCATGACCTACGACTACACCTCCCTCAAGGAGACCATCCCCTGGATGGAGATCATCTTCTATCTGGGGATGCTGGGCTGCACCGGCTTTTTGCTGTTCTCGATGATGCGGGGCGGCGTCGGCGGTGGCGGCGGCATCATGAATGTCGGCAAAGCCAAGGTCAAGGACGAGCACGAGAACAAGAAGACCGCCACCTTTGCCGATGTGGCCGGTGAAGACGAAGAGAAGGAAGAGCTGAAAGAGGTCGTGGAGTTCCTCAAGAGTCCCGACAAGTTCAACTCTCTGGGCGCACGCATCCCTCACGGCGTGCTGCTCGTCGGCCCTCCGGGTACCGGCAAGACCCTGCTGGCCCGCGCCTGCGCCGGTGAGGCCGGTGTGCCGTTCTACTCCATCTCCGGCTCTGACTTCGTCGAGATGTACGTCGGCGTCGGCGCATCCCGTGTGCGCGACCTCTTCGACAAGGCAAAAAAGACCATGCCCTGCATCATCTTCATTGATGAGATCGATGCTGTGGGCCGTCAGCGCGGTGCCGGTCTCGGCGGCGGTCACGACGAGCGCGAGCAGACCCTGAACCAGCTGCTGGTCGAGATGGACGGCTTCGAGGCCAACGACGGCGTCATCGTCATGGCGGCCACCAACCGTGCCGACATCCTCGATAAGGCCCTGCTCCGCCCGGGCCGCTTCGACCGTCAGGTCTACGTCGGCCTGCCCGACGTCAAGGGCCGCGAGGAGATCCTGAAGGTCCACACCAAGAACAAGCCCCTCGCCCCGGATGTCTCCCTCAAGGTCATCGCACAGCGCACCGCAGGCTTTGCGGGCGCTGACCTCGAGAACCTCGTCAACGAGGCCGCTCTGCTGGCTGCCCGCCGCAGCCGCAAGGCCATCACGATGGAGGACATCGAAGAGGCTTCCATGAAGGTCATGGCCGGCCCCGAGAAGAAGAGCCGGGTCGTCACCCCCGAAGAGAAAAAGCTCACCGCCTACCACGAGGCAGGCCACGCTGTGGCGGGCTTCTACTGCAAGCACCACCCCCGTGTGCATGAGATCACCATCATCCCCCGCGGTCAGGCCGGCGGCTACACCATGTATCTGCCCGAGAAAGACCGCAGCTACGTCACCAAGGGCGAGATGTTCGAGGACATCGTGTCCAGTCTGGGCGGCCGCGTAGCCGAGCAGCTGATCCTGGACGACATCTCCACCGGTGCGTCCAACGACCTGCAGCAGGCGACGAACATCGCCCGCCAGATGATCACCAAGTACGGCTTCTCCGAGCGCCTTGGCCCTGTGGTCTACGGTACCTCTCAGGAGGAGACCTTCCTGGGCCGCGACCTCGGTCAGGGCAAGGGCTACAGCGAGACCACCGCTGCCGAGATCGACAGCGAGATGCGGGACATCATCGACGAGGCCTACGAGACCTGCCGCCGCACCCTGACGGAGCATATCGACCAGCTCCATGCGCTGGCACAGGCCCTGATGGAGCGCGAGAAGCTGAACGAGAAGGAGTTCAACGCCGTGATGGCAGGCGAGACCCTGCCCCAGCGTGAGGACCCCGACGCAAAGCCCGCCGAGGCTCAGCCCGCTGTCCAGCCTGTGGAACAGGCCGAGACCGCAGAGGCTGCGGAGCCTGCCGAACCTGCTGAGGCAGTGGATGCCGCCCCGCAGGAAGCCCCGGCCCCCGAAACGCCGGATGAAGGCGAAGCCAACCAGTAAACCAAGAGAAAGGGGAGAGTGTTGTGGAGGAAAATTTTGAACCGGTCGCGCGGACACGGGCCAACTATTACACCCCGGGCAGCCCGGTGCAGTTCGTCTGCGTGGAGCTGCTCAAGGGCGAAGTCAGCGGCGAACACGCGGTCTGTCTGACCTTTAAGAACATTTCCCGCGTGACCCTGACGGCACTGGAGATCCACTTCAAGTGCAAGGGCGTGGACGGCGTCATCCTCTGTGAGGACGAGTTCGAGTACCGTGACCTTACCGCAAAGCCCGGCGAGAGCTTCGGCATGGACGATGCCGTCTTTGTCACCCAGAAGGCCATCACCAGCGTGGACGTCACCCTGCGCAATGTCTACAGCGGCAGGAAGGTCGTCCACCTCGAGAGCATCAAGCGGGTGCGCCTGCCGGCCCCCCGCCGCCTGAGCGTCGAGATGCAGAAGGCCCTCGAAGCCCGGATGAACCGCACCGGCATGAAGTTCATGCCCCAGGTCTTTGAGAACGGCTGGTACTGCGCCTGCGGTGCCTTCCACCCGAAGGAAGAGGACACCGTCTACTGCTCCGAGTGCGGCAGCGACCGCATCCTTTTGCAGAACGCGCTGAACACCCTGCTGCAGCCGGAAGCCCCGGTGCGCCAGCCCGAGCCGCAGCCTGCGGCCCAGCCGGTGCGCCCCGCCGCGCCTGCGGAGGAGCCCACCCGTATCGTGGGTGCAGCGCAGGAGGAAGCCACCCGTATCATCCCGCCCCGGGCGGCGGAGCCTGCGCCCGGCTATGCGCCTGCCGCTGAGATGGACGCGACCCGTGTGGTGTCCCGCGCCCCGGAGCAGGAGGCGACCCGCGTCCTGCCCCGCCAGCCGGAGCCGGTGCGCCCGGCCAAGTCCTTTGCGCCGGACGAAGAGGTGGAGAAGTACGGCACCCGTGTGGTACCCTCGACTCCCGCCGCCGCGCCGTCCCGCCTGCAGGCAAAGCCGCTGGACGAGGAGGACGACTGCGAAGAGGAAGACCCCCGTGACAGCATCGCTGAGACGCTCATCCGCTGGGTGCCGCCCATCACCGCCATCGTGTGTGCGGGCATCGCCCTGTGCGGCTTCGTGTATTCTCAGTTCATGATGTAAAATAGGATGTACGGCGGAGGAGGCAGAGGCTTCCTCCGCTTTTAATTTAAGGAATAACCTCTCCGTCAGCGCTGCCGCGCTGCCACCTCCCCTATCGAGGGGAGGCCTTGGCATGGCGGAAAAGCTTTATCTTTTCGCCAGAGGCTCCCCTACTAGGGGCAACAACGACGACCGCCGCCAGCGGCGGAAACAGGGAGTCGCTGTTGGGGCCGCGGCCAGCAAGACGCAAGCAAAGCGCTGCGGATGCTGGGTGCCGCAACCCGGGCAGTGGCACGCCGTAGGCGTGACGGAGAGGTTTAACAAGGAGAGATGATTATGCCTGACGAAGCTTTGCAGGCCGCGTTCGAGATAAAAGCGGCCTGCGACGACATCAGCCGGAAGCTGCTGCGCTGGCACTGGGAGGAAAAGCCCGGCGCTCACAGCGTGGACGCCCTGATGAAGCATCTGGCCCAGCGCCAGAAGGAGAGCCCCGACTACTACGAGCGCCTGCCGGAGCTGAATGGCCGCACCGGCTGGCAGCAGCTGGATACCACCCTCTGTATGCGGGTCCTGCTGGACCCGGAAAAGGACGCCGCCCGGCCTCTGGACCTGCTGGGCAATACGCCCCACCCGGCAGCGGCCCGCCGCGCCTGCAACGCGGTGCGGATGGCCCGCAACGAGGCCGCTCACGCCTCCGACAGGACCGCAGCCGCACAGGCGGCGATCCGGTTCAACGAGGCCGTGGAGGAGCTGGAAGCGGGCTATGAGGGAACGGCCCTGACCACCGGCGACCTCGAGAAGTATTACCGGATGGCGGAGGACTTTCTGTCCCGCTGCGGCGCGTCGGAGACCATCGAGCCTCAGAAGAAGGCTGAGGACGAAGCGCCCCGCCGTCAGAAGTCCCAGAAAAGCGGCAGCACTTCCCGCAAGCGCCAGAGCGGCGGGGATCGTGCCGCTTCGGGCCGGGGGACATCCGGCCGAAGCCGGAACGCTTCCGGCCGGAACAGCCGCAGCCGCCAGAATATGCAGACCACGGCCCGCCGCAAGAAGCGTCAGCGCACCCAGAGCCGCGCTCTCACCGTGGTGTTGCTGGCCGTCGTCCTGCTGGGCCTGCTGGTCCGGGCCTGGACGATGGGGCTGATGAAGTGATACGCTCTACTGAGGTAGATCATGTGATAAAGTGACAAAAAAATAACGTACTATAATGATTAAACGTCACTTTATCAACTTGATAAAGTGACCCGGATTGACAAAGTGACCCACTTTATCAGCAAGCCTCAGTTTATCACCTTGAGAAAGTGTGATTTTGGACGATGCTGCGTGAGAAAAATGTCACTTTATCAGATAACGCGCGGGTCTCAGAGAAAGTTCTCCGCAGTCCGACCTCTCCGTCAGCGTTGACGCGGCCAAAACTGCATACAATAGCCCTATAACCGTTTATATGGGAAAGGAAACAGGCAATGGAGCTGAATTTTTATACCCTCTGCGTCCTCTATCTGGTCTACTCGTTCCTCGGCTGGGTAGCCGAGACGGTGGTGGCGACCATCAAGGGCCGCGCTTTCGTCAACCGCGGCGTGGCGTCCGGCCCGTTCTGCTTCGTCTACGGCACGGCGGCTGTGCTGATGGCGGTGGGCTTTGCCGACCTGCGCTCGACGCCGGTGGCCCTCTTCCTCGGCTGTGCGGCCAACGCCACCGTGGTGGAGTGGGTGACGGCCAAGCTGCTCGAGAGGATGCACCGCCGCCGCTGGTGGGACTACTCGGATAAAAAGTTCAATCTGGACGGCTACGTCTGCCTGCAGTACTCGGTGCTCTGGGGCCTGCTGGGCATGGCAAGCGTGCTGTGGGGCAACGTCCTGCTGCTGCGGCTCTGCGCCCTGCTGCCGGGCTGGCTGCTGCATATCGGCGTCTGGGCGGCGATGACGCTGGCCGTCCTCGACCAGCTGGGCGCAGCGCTGGCCGTCAACCGGTACGCCGCCAGCCATCCGAGGCTGGAACAGCTCAACCTCGAGCTGGAAAAGCACTCGGACAAGCTGCGTCAGCGGCTCATCGCCCATGTGGAAAAGCGTATCCAGCGGGCTTACCCGACCATCGTCCGGCCCGAGCCGACTGCTCAGAAGGAAAAGGCCCTGAGCTTCGGTGACCTCGTCTGGCTCTTCGTCATCGGGGCTTTCCTCGGCGACGTGGTGGAGACGCTGTTCTGCCGGGTGACGGCGGGCGTCTGGATGAGCCGCTCGAGCCTCGTGTGGGGACCCTTCAGCGTGGTGTGGGGGCTGGCGCTGGTCATGGCGGCGGTCCTGCTGCGGGGCAGCGAGGAGCGGAGCGACCGCTCCATCTTCCTGTTCGGCTTCGTGATGGGCGGCGCGTATGAGTATATCTGCAGCGCCGTGGGTGAGCTGCTGTTCGGCGTCATCTTCTGGGACTACAGCGGCTTCAAGTTCAATCTGGGAGGCCGTGTCAATCTGCTCTACTGCTTCTTCTGGGGCATCGCGGCGGTGGTCTGGATCCGGTACGGCTACCCCCTCGTCGCAAAGCTGATGGCAAACCTGAAAAAGCACATCCTGCCCTGGATGACCGTGGTGCTGACGGTGTTCATGGCCGTGAACATGGGGCTTTCGGCACTGGCGCTGGCCCGGTACGACGCCCGCACCAGCGGCATCGCCCCGGCGAACCGGCTGGACGTCTTCCTCGACGAGCACTTTGACAACGCCCGGATGGAGCGGGTGTACCCCAACGCCAAAAAAACCGGCTGACCCGGCAGCCATAAACGCAAAAAAAGCACTGCACCCGCCCGCTTTTGGGGAGTGCAGTGCTTTTGGTTTGTTCAGCCCTTACTGAGCGGCAAAGACCTTTACCTCGTCCTTGTCCATGAAGGCGGCACCGGCAAAGCCTGCTGCTTCCAGCTGGCCCAGCTGCTTGCCGAGCTTCTTGCCCTGAGGCAGGACGGTGACGTTGTAGGTATCGCGCAGGGCAGCGGCCCTGCTCAGGACAGCGGTGAAGTCGGCGTCCTTGCCGTAGAGCAGTGCGATCTTCTGCTTTGCGCCGGGGATCTGATAGCCCTGCTCGAGCAGGATGCCGCAGACGCGCTCGAAGCCGATGGAGAAGCCGACTGCCGGCACCTGCGTGCCGAGGAACTTGCCCACCATGTTGTCATAGCGGCCGCCGCCGGCGACTGCGCCGCTGAACTGCGGGCAGGTGATCTCAAACACCATGCCGGTGTAGTAGCCCTGACCGCGCACGAGGCTGGGGCAGTAGGCCACCTGATAGCGGCCTGCGGCCATGGCGTTGGCGGCAGCGAGGACGTACTTGAGGTCGTCGGCGATGGCCGGGTCCGCGCAGCGGGCGGCCACGGCGTCCAGCGTCACCTCGCCGGCGGCGATGAAGTCGGCCAGTGCGTTGACCGCGCTCTCGGGCAGCTGCTTCTCGAGAAGCTCGGCCTTCACGCCGTCGGCACCGATCTTATCCATCTTGTCGAAGGTGATGCAGACGGAATCCAGCGTGTCGGCGGCAAAGCCCATGCTCTCCAGCATCCCGCGGAGGATGCGGCGGTCGTTGATGTTGACGGTAAAGCCGTCGAAGCCGATGCCCAGCAGGGCGCGGGTGGTCACGTCGATGAGCTCGACCTCGGCGCTGGGGCTCTCGTCGCCCAGAATGTCGATGTCGCACTGGACGAACTCGCGCAGACGGCCCTTCTGGGGGCGCTCGGCGCGGAAGACGCGGTCGGTCTGGATGACCTTGAAGGGGTGGGGGAGCTTGTCCTTGTTGGCGGCGTAGAAGCGGCTCAGGGGCAGGGTCAGATCATAGCGCAGGCCCATGTCGGAGAGCTCTTTCGGGTCGCCGGAGTTCAGGGCGGCGGTGAGCTTGTCGCCGCGCTTGAGCACCTTGAAGATGAGGTTCAGGTTGTCGCCGCCGTCGGACTTGTCGAGGTTCTCCATATCCTCCAGCATGGGGGTGGAGATGCGCTCGAAGCCGGATGCGCGGTAAGTCTCGAGAATTTTGCCCTGAATGTAGTCGCGCAGGGTCTGCTCGTTGGGCAGAAGGTCGCGCATACCTTTTAAGGCCTGAGTTTTCATAATAGAGTCCTCTTTCTGTATAGCCCTCTCAGTCGCGGATGGCAGATACTGAGCCGAACCTCTCAGTCTGCTTCGCAGACAGCTCCCCTACTAGGGGAGCCTCTGGCGAAGAGATAAAGTGTTCCGAAATGCCAAAGCCTCCCCTCGATAGGGGAGGTGGCACGGCGGAGCCGTGACGGAGAGGTTCAGGCACAGAAGCAACGCGACGAAAGAGATGTTTTTTATAATACCCTTCTAATTATAAAGGATACCGTCTTTTTGTCAATCAAAAAGGACACACTATTCTCTGAGGTGATGCACGAAATGCAGAAAACAAGACCCTGGGCCATCCTGGCGGCGGGCGCGGCCATCCAGGTATTGACAGGCCTGCCCGCCGCGTGGGGCGTGTTCCAAAGACCCGTCATGGAGGAATACGGCCTCAGCGAGCAGGGGGCAGGCTATGCCTTCGGGGTGCTCATCGCATTTTTCGGCATCGGGTGCGTCATCGGCGGCTTTCTGCAGGATAAGCAGGGGCCACGCTTTGCGGCTTTGTGGGGGACGGGCCTGCTCTGCGGCGGATTCTTCGCGGCGGCGGCCCTCCCGGCAGAGAAGGGGAGTGCTTTTTTCGGGGTGTTCAGCATCCCGGCGGGGCTCGGCACGGCCTTCCTCTATCCGTCCATCCAGTCCTGCGCCCAGAAGTGGTACAAGGGCCGGAAGGGCCTCGCCACCGGCGTCATCGGGGGCGCAGTGGGGTTGAGCGGAGCGTTCCTGACCGTCTTTGTCCGCACGGCGCTGAGGGGTTTCGGGCCGGTGCAGGGTATCCGGGGCGCGTTCTGGGCGCTGGGTGCGCTGACCCTGCCGGTCTGCCTCGCGGGCAGTGCATTGCTGACCGACCCGCCGCCCGAAAAGCCTCAGCCCAGCCAGCAGGGAAAGGCTAAGGCCGCGCCGCCCCTCGACCTCTCGCCCCGGCAGATGCTTGGCACGCGGCAGTACTGGCTCTGCGCCGGAGCGGTCTGCTTTTCCACCCCGGCGGTGCTGCTGTTCAGCCCCATCATCCTGAAGCTTGGGATGGAGCGGGGGCTGGACGAGAGCGCCGCCCTCTGGGCCGTGGTGCTGGGCAGCGTGGGCAGTGCGGCCGGGCGGCTGCTGATGCCCCTGCTCAGCGATAAGATCGGCCGCCGCCCCACCGACCTCATCCTCTTCGGCGTGTCGCTGGGGCTTTCGGCGGCGTTCCTCTTTGCCCGGGGGTGGGCCGTCGTGGCAGTGTATGCGGGGCTGACGTTCTGCTACTCGGCGCTGGCGGCGGTGCTGCCTGCCCTCTCCACCGATCTGTTCGGCCTGCCCCACGCCGGGGTGAACTACGGCTTTCTGGCGCTGGGCCAGAGCGTGGGAAGCCTTTTGTTCCCCTGCATCGCTGATTTCTGGGGATTCGAGCAGGGACGGCACATCCTCGCCATCGCGGGCGCGGCGGCAGGCTTCGCCTGCATCTGGGCCGTCACGCCGGTGCGGCGGGAGCCGCAGAAAAAACCGAATTGAGAAGTTGCGCTCCTGCGCAGAAAAACGAAAATGACAAAAAGATTGCGAAAAATTTGTCAGAAATGACTTGCAAATTGGGCCAACGTCCTCTATAATAAAACTGTGCGTGGTAGTACCGGGAGAGGCGCTGAAAAGAGAGCGGCGCGGCCCGGTCAATGCAAGGCGGCAGGGGAGAGAAGCTTCTGCCGCACGGCATCAATTTGTCAAAAGGAGAGTATGATTATGACCTATTCGCAGCAAGTACAGAATATGTGCCCGATCACCAAAGGTCCTAAGCATGGTCCGGCCCCCATCCCCGAAGAGGGCGCATGGGTCAAGGCCTATGAGGTCAAGGACATCAGCGGCTACACCCATGGTGTGGGCTGGTGCGCACCTCAGCAGGGTACCTGCAAGCTGTCTCTGAACATCAAGAACGGCGTCATCGAGGAGGCTCTGGTGGAGACCATCGGCTGCTCCGGCATGACCCACTCCGCTGCTATGGCAGGCGAGATCCTGCCCGGCAAGACCATTCTGGAAGCTCTGAACACCGACCTCGTCTGCGACGCCATCAACGTGGCGATGCGCGAGCTGTTCCTGCAGATCGTCTACGGCCGCAGCCAGACCGCTTTCTCTGAGGACGGTCTGCCCATCGGCGCAGGTCTGGATGACCTGGGCAAGGGCCTGCGCTCCATGACCGGCACCATCTTCTCCACCAAGGAGAAGGGCGTCCGTTATCTGGAGCTGACCGAGGGCTACATCAACAAGCTGGCTGTGGATGCCAACGGCGAGGTCATCGGCTATCAGTTCGTCAAGCTGGGCAAGATGATGGAGGACATCCGTCACGGCAAGACCCCCAACGAGGCTTACGAGAAGAACGTGGGTACTTACGGCCGCTTCAGCAAGGAAGCAGGCGCTGTCAAGTACATCGACCCGCGTGAGGAATAAGAGAGGAGGAACAACTCATGGCAACTTTTGAATCTATGGATCGCCGCATGCCGAAAATCGAGGCATGCCTGAAGGCCAACGGCCTCGAATCTCTGGACGCCTGCAACGAGATGCTCCTCGCTAAGGGCATCGACTGCGACAAGATCGTCCGCGGTGTGCAGCCCATCTGCTTTGATAACGCTGTCTGGGCTTACACCCTGGGTACCGCCATCGCCGTCAAGCGCGGCCTGACCGATGCTGCCGAGTGCGCAGCCGCCATCGGCGAAGGTCTGGAAGCTTTCACCATCCCCGGTTCTGTCGCTGAGCAGCGTCAGGTCGGTCTGGGCCACGGCAACCTGGGCGCTCGTCTGCTGAGCGAGGACACCACCTGCTTCGCTTTCCTGGCAGGCCACGAGTCCTTCGCCGCTGCTGAGGGTGCCATCGGCATCGCCCGCACCGCAAACAAGGTCCGCAAGACCCCCCTGCGCGTCATCCTGAACGGTCTGGGTAAGGACGCCGCTTACATCATCTCCCGTATCAACGGCTTCACCTATGTGCAGACCGAGTACGACATCCCCACCCAGACCCTGACCGTCGTCAAGGAGATCCCCTTCTCCGAGGGCGAGCGCGCAGCGGTCAAGTGCTACGGCGCCAACGACGTCATGGAGGGCGTTGCCATCATGAAGAAGGAGGACGTCCAGTGCTCCATCACCGGCAACTCCACCAACCCCGTCCGCTTCCAGCACCTGGTCGCCGGCACCTATAAGAAGTGGGCCATCGAGAACGGCAAGAAGTACTTCTCCGTCGCTTCCGGCGGCGGCACGGGCCGTACCCTGCACCCCGATAACGTCGCAGCCGGCCCCGCCAGCTACGGCCTGACCGACTCTCTGGGCCGCGTCCACGGCGATGCTCAGTTTGCAGGTTCCTCTTCTGTGCCTGCACACGTCGAGATGATGGGCCTCATCGGCATGGGCAACAACCCGATGGTCGGCGCTACGGTCGCCTGCGCTGTTGCTGCTGCACAGGCCAACGCCTAAATCCTTTTCCCAAGTTCGGCAGAGGGGGCTGCTTGTAAAAGGGCAGCCCCCTTTTTATGCTGATAGATGTTCGCAACCACAAACCACGAAGCAAGCAAGAAAGGAAAAACATGAAGAAAGCTCAGATCAAGAAGAGCGTGTCTGCACTGGCTATGGCGGCGGTCATCGCGGTCAGCCTGTTTGGCTACGGCTGCGGTGCAAAGTCTGCCTCTACCGGTTCTGACGCGGGTGTGTCCGGTGACTTCACCGGCACTGCCAAGGGCTTCGGCGGCGACGTTTCCGTCACCCTGACCCTGACCGACGGCGCCATCACCGGCTGCACCGCCGAGGGCAAGGACGAGACCCAGGGCGTCGGCTCTGAGGCCATCGCCCAGATGCCCGGCAAGATCGCCGAGAGCGGCAGCATCGCCGTGGACGGCGTGTCCGGCGCTACCGCCACCTCTACCGCCATCAAGGAGGCTGCTGCAGCTGCCCTGACCGCTGCCGGCCTGAACCCCGATGACTACAAGACTGCTGTGGAGAACGACGCTGCTGCCGAGGACTCCACCGTTGACGCAGATGTCGTCGTCGTCGGTGCGGGCGGCGCAGGCATGACTGCTGCCATCACCGCTGCCGCTGAGGGCAAGAGCGTCGTCGTCCTCGAGAGCCAGTCCATGGTGGGCGGCAACTCCGTCCGCGCCACCGGCGGTATGAACGCTGCCAAGACCGTCTATCAGGACGAGAACGAGTTCGGCGAGTCTGCCGGCGTCGAGAAGACCCTGAAGACTGCTGCCGAGAAGTACGCCGACAACGAGACCATCACCGCTCTGGCAAAGACCGTCTCCGAGCAGTGGGCTGCCTATCAGGCCAACCCCACCGGCTACTTCGACTCTGTCGAGCTGATGGAGCTGGATACCATGATCGGCGGCAAGGGCATCAACGACCCCGAGCTGGTCGAGACCCTGTGCGCAAACTCCGCTGACGCCATCGACTGGCTGGACGAGCACGGCATCACCCTGCACAACGTCTCCAGCTTCGGCGGCGCATCCGTCAAGCGCATCCATCGCCCTGTGAACGCAGAGGGCAAGACCGTTTCCGTCGGCTCCTACATGATCCCCCTGCTGCAGGAGAACTGCGAGAAGGCCGGCGTCAAGATGATGCTGGACACCACCGCCAACGAGATCCTGACCGATGCCAACGGCGCTGCCGTGGGCGTCAAGGCCACCGGTGCTTCCGGTGAGACCGTCACCGTCAACGCCAAGGCAGTCGTTCTGGCCACCGGCGGCTTCGGCGCAAACCTCGACATGGTCGTCAAGTACAAGCCCGAGCTGAAGGGCTTCATGACCACCAACGCCCCCGGCATCCAGGGCCAGGGCATCGAGATGGCACAGGCCATCGGCGCTGCTACCGTGGACATGGACCAGATCCAGATCCACCCCACCGTTGAGGCCAACACCGCTGCCCTCATCACCGAGGGCCTGCGCGGCGACGGCGCTATCCTCATCAACGAGGAAGGCAAGCGCTTCATCGACGAGGTCGGCACCCGCGACGTCGTCTCCGCCGCTGAGATCGCTCAGACCGGCAGCTACAGCTGGCTGGTCGTCGATCAGGCCATGGTCGATGCTTCCAGCGTCATCCAGGGCTACATCAAGAAGGGCTACACCGTCACCGGCGCTACCTACGAGGAGCTGGGCAAGGCTATGGGCGTCGATGCCGCTGCCTTCGCAGAGACCATGGAGAAGTGGAACGGCTACGTTGAGGCCAAGAATGACCCCGACTTCGGCCGCACCAGCTTTGCAAACAAGCTGGATACCGCTCCGTACTACGCCATCAAGGTCACCGCCGGTGTCCATCACACCATGGGCGGCCTGAAGATCAACGCCAACACCGAGGTGCTGAACGAGAAGGGCGAGGTCATCCCCGGCCTGTTCGCAGCAGGTGAGGTGACTGGCGGCGTCCACGGTGCAAACCGTCTGGGCGGCAACGCTGTTGCTGACTTCACCGTCTTTGGCCGCATTGCCGGTGCAGCTGCCAGCGACTACGCCGCATGAGCACCCGCAAGCAGCCTCGACCGGCAAAAGGCGCAAAACGCCTGAGCTGGAAGGCGAACCTCCTCTTCGCAGCCGTCATCCTGACGGCGGCTGCCCTGCTGGTCTTTCTGCTGCGTCCGCGCAGCAAGGCGGAACCGCTGGCAGCAGTCGTGGACTTCGGCGGCGGCATCACCGAGGTGCTGCCGCTGGATAAGGACTACGATTACCTGTACGATGTGGGCAGCTATGTCGTTCATTTACAGGTAAAAGACGGCACCATCTCGTTTCAGGACAGCCAATGCCCGGACCATGTCTGTGAGCAGTTCGGCCGGCTGAGCGAGGAAGGCGCATGGGCGGCCTGCGTCCCTGCCGGGGTGTATGTGAAGCTGGCTCCGCTGAGCGAGGCCGAAGCCGCATCCTGACAAGATCATCCGAGACACCCGCAATGTTCTGCAAAGGACACTGCGGGTGTCTTTTTTGCATAAAAACCGGAAATAATTTTGTAAATAAAGGGTGAAATGAAATTTGGACGCTTGTGTATTTCAGAAAAATGCGATACACTACCAATAACGGATTTTTCGTGCAAAAGGGTCACGCTGCCCTTTTGCATACCATAGGAGGAAAAGCATGATCTGGAAAAAGAAAAAGGATGCGTCCGCTGAGGCTGCTGAAACCGCAGAAGCCAAGTCCGGCGCGTCTGCATTCGCCAAAAAGAACGGGAAATGGCTCGTGCCGGTGGTCGTCGCGGCGGCAGCGGGCGCTGTCTTTCTTATAAGCGGCGGCGGGAATAAAGCTGCCAGCCGCGATGTGACCTACGCCGAGACGACGCCCATCCGTCAGGATGTCTCCAACTCCCTGAGCGGCACCGGCACGCTGAACCCGGCCAATACATATACCGTCAAGTCTCTGGTGGACGGCAAGATCCTCACCGGCGGCTTTGAAGAGGGCGATAAGGTGGAAGAGGGCGATGTGCTCTACACCATCGACAGCTCGGACGCCTCCACCAATCTGGAAAAGGCCAGCATCGCCCTGCAGCAGGCCCAGCGCAGCTACGACAAGACCGTAGACCTCCAGTATGTCCGCGCAGAGGTGGACGGCACGGTCAGCAGTCTCAAGGTCGCAAAGGGCGACCAAGTGACCAGCGGCCAGGAGGTGGCGGTCATCCGCGACAGCTCCAAGATGCTGCTGAACCTGCTGTTCCCGGCAGCCGACGCCGCCAACTTCTCGGTGGGCCAGAGCGCCGACGTGATGCTGGACGGCACCTTTGAGACGCTGAAAGGCACCATCACCGCCATCACCGGCACCGACGAGTTGAGCACCGGCAACCTGCTGGTGCGCACCGTCACCATCCGGGTCAACAATGCCGGCGGTCTGACCACCGCTCAGGCCGCTACCGCCAGCGTCAACGGCGTCAGCTCCATCGCCTCCGCCACCTTTGCCTATCAGGCAGAGCGCACCCTGACCGCTCAGGCCGGCGGCACCGTTTCCGCCATCAATGTGCAGGAGGGCGACGCGGTCTCCAAGGGTGACATCCTCATCGAGCTGACCGGCGACGATCTGACCGAATCCATCCAGTCTGCTTCCGAGTCCCTGCGCAGCGCCGAGATCTCGATGCAGAACCAGCAGGACAATATGTCCAACTACACCATCACCTCGCCCATCAGCGGCACCATCATTGAGAAGGACGCCAAGCAGGGCGACGCCCTGACCTCCGGCAGCACCCTCTGCGTCATCTACGACCTGAGCTATCTGGAGATGGTCATCAATGTGGATGAGCTGCAGATCGGCGCATTGTCCGTGGGCCAGAAAGTCCAGATCACCGCTGACGCTGTGGCGGACAAGACCTATGTCGGCACAGTCACCCGTGTGTCCATGAAGGGCAGCTCCAGCGGCGGCACCACGACTTACCCCATCACCATCCGCATCGATGACACCGACGGCCTGCGCCCCGGCATGAACGCCAACGCTGAGATCGTCGTGGCCGAGGCCAACAACGCCCTCGTCGTGCCGAACGCTGCCGTTATCCGCGGCGGTTATGTGCTGGTGAGCAAGAAGTCTCCCAGCGCAGCCAACGCGGTGGAAGACATGGACGCACCGGAGGGCTATGTCTACGTCAAGGTCGAGACCGGCGTCAGCGACGACAGCTACACCGAGATCAAGAGCGGCCTGCAGGAGGACGACACGGTGGCCTACGACACCAGCTCTGTGTCGGATGACTATTACAGTGACAGTAACAGCGACAGTATCTGGTAAGGAGGTGCCCCATGAGCGCTCTGATCGAATTTGAGCAGGTGTGCAAATATTATCAGATGGGCGATACGCTGGTAAAGGCCGCCGACCACATCACGATGAAGATCGAGAAGGGGGAGTTCGTGGCCATCGTGGGCCAGTCCGGTTCGGGCAAGTCTACCTGCATGAACATCATCGGCTGTCTGGACGTCCCCACCCACGGCGTCTACCGGCTCAATGGCCGGGATGTGGGCAGGATGAACCGGGACGAGCTGGCGGATGTCCGCAACGAGATGCTGGGCTTCATCTTCCAGCAGTATAACCTTCTGCCCCGGCTGAACCTTCTGGAAAACGTGGAGGTGCCGCTGGTCTACGCCAACATCTCCCGCGCCGAGCGCCACAAGCTGGCCAGGGAGGTGCTGGAAAAGGTGGGTCTGGGCGACAAGCTCAAGAACCTGCCAAACCAGCTTTCCGGCGGCCAGCAGCAGCGCGTTTCCATCGCGCGGGCGCTGGTGCGCAACCCGGCGGTCATCCTCGCCGACGAACCCACCGGCGCTCTGGACTCCCACACCGGCCGCGAGGTCATCGGGATGCTTCAGCAGCTCCACAGAGAGGGCCATACCGTGGTGCTCATCACCCACGACAATTCCATCGCCGTGCAGGCGGAGCGTATCATCCGTCTGGAGGACGGTCAGGTGGTGTACGACGGCGATGCCCACGCGCCTGAGGCTGTCGTGCAGCCCGTTCTGTCCGACGAGGCGGCACAGGAGGAAGCAAAATAATGGTATTAGAGACTTTCCGCCAGGCACTGCAGAACGTCTGGAGCAATAAGCTGCGCACGTTTCTGACCATGCTGGGCATCATCATCGGCGTCATGGCGGTCATCGTCATCGTCGGTCTGGGCAACGGCATGACCAGAAGCATGCGGGACAGCTTTTCCGCAATGGGAACCAACACCCTCTCCGTCCAGATATGGGGCTATGGTTCCCGCACTGCGACGGTGAATGATTTGTACGACATCGTCAAAAAGAACCCCAAACTGCTTTCCTCCGTCTCGCCGCAGCTGGATTTCAGCGACAACACCCCCAAGGTGGGGACTACGACCTACCGCTACAGCGGGATGTACGGCGTGGATGAGAACTACATCAAGTCGAAGGGCTACACCCTCGCCAAGGGCCGGAACATCCAGTATATGGACATCGCAGACAACAAGCAGATCTGCGTCATCGGCGATTACATCAACCGCACGGCCTACGGCGGAAATGCGGTGGGCCAGACCATCAAGCTTGGCCCCTATAAGTTCCGCATCGTGGGCGTGCTGAAGGCCAAGATCTCCAACCCCGACCAGCAGGAGGGCAGCGACGACGACAGCGTCTACCTGCCCTACACCACAGCCATGCGCCTTTCCAACAAAAGCTCGCCGGACTCCTACTCCGCCATCATGGTGGATGAGAGCCAGGCCAACGAGGCCAAGGCTGCGGTGGAGCAGGGACTGTATGACATCTTCAAGAGCGACAGTGCTTACTACGTCTACAGCGCCAGCGAGTGGCTGGAAGAGATGAACAAGATGATCAACATGGTCATCGTCATCCTCACCGGCATCGCCAGCATCTCGCTGCTGGTGGGCGGCATCGGCATCATGAACATCATGCTGGTGTCCGTCACCGAGCGCACCCGCGAGATCGGCATCCGCAAGGCAATGGGCGCGAAGGAAAGGACCATTCTGGCCCAGTTCGTCACCGAGGCGGCTACCACTTCGGCCCTCGGCGGCACGCTGGGCATCGTCCTCGGCTATATCGTGTCGGCCATCGCCAATCAGGTGCTTCCCATGTTCACCAACGGCATGAACGTCACGGTCAGCCCGTCCTTCAACTCCATCGCGGCGGCCTTCGGCATCTCGGTGTTCATCGGTGTGCTGTTCGGCTATCTGCCCGCAAAACGCGCCGCGCGGCTCAACCCCATTGACGCACTCAGATATGATTAACCTCTCCGAAATGCGTAAGGCTCTCCCTTTGAGGAAAGACTTCCCCCGGCCGGGGGAAGATGTCGCGCAAGCGACACAAGGGGGAGTCTGTCACCGAAGGTGACTGAGAGGGCAAGGATGCTCTTCTTTTGTCAGGCGGCTTGCCCTCTCCGTCTCGCATTCGCTCGCCACCTCTCCCAAAGGGAGAGGCTTTGCGATGATCTCAACAAGGAGTAACACAATGAAAAAACGTCTTCTCGCATTTCTGCTGGCGGTCAGCATCGCAGTGTCGATGCTGGTGATGCCGGCATCGGCTGCGGGCAACAACACCGCCGTCCAGTTTGCCATCACGCTGGGTGCCATGGATTCCGAGCAGTCCGGCGCACTGGATGCAGCCGTGACCCGCGGCGCATTTGCCAGAATGCTGACCTCTTACTCTACCTACCGGGAGAGCGTCTCTTCCCAGGGGGCAGTGGGGACCCTCTACACCGACCTGCCCGGCTCCTCGGCATGGGCGCCCTATGTCCGCATCGCCGTGCAGCAGGGCTGGATGAATGGCTACACCGACGGCAGCTTCCGTCCGAACAATGCCGTCACGCTGGAAGAAGCCTGCACCGCAGTGCTCAAGCTGATGGGCTATAAGATGACCGACCTGAGCGGAGCGTTCCCCAACGCCCAGCTCAACAAGGCCGGCGAGCTCGGCCTGCGTGCCGGCCTCGACCGCCGTCAGGGCGAAGCGATGAACTACGAGGACTGCGCCGTCCTGCTCTACAATGCCCTCACCGCCAACAACGCCAGCGGTTCGGCCTACGGCACGACCCTGGGCTTTACCGTGAGCAATGGTCAGGTGGACGGCTCCACCATCCTGCTCAGCAGCCTGAAAGGCCCCTTCGTGGCTTCGGAGAGCACGGTGCTGCCCTTCGTCCCTGCCAGCGTCTACCGCAACGATAAGGTCTCCGGCTCCGCAGAGCTGAACAAATACGACGTCTACTACTACAGCGAGAGCCTCAAGACCCTGTGGGTCTATACCCGCCGTGCCGCAGGCCGCATCACCGAGGTGTCTCCCTCGGCCAGCGCCCCCGCTTCCATTACGGTGGCAGGCACGTCCTACACGCTGGGCAGCACGGCCATTGCTTCTCAGGTGTCCTCCCTCAACGGCGGCGGTGTCGGCCAGGTGGTCACTCTGCTGCTGGGCATGAACAATGTGGCCGCAGGCATCATCACCGGTGAGGAGGCCGACGAGGTCTTTTACGGCGTGGTGCAGTCGGCTTCCCGCAACCTCATCGACGAGGACAACAGCGCCGATGTGCTTCAGACCGTCAAGGTCCTGTGTACCGACGGCCTTGCCCGCGAGGTGAACGTAGACAAAAGCCTGAACTTTCCCACCGGCTGGCTGGTGGAAGTGCGGGTCAGCCCCGAAGGCGAGAGCGTGGAAAAGATCAATCAGCGCTCCGTCAGCGGCACTGTGAACGAGAACGCCACCGCGCTGGGCGATAGGGCTCTGGCGGATGACGTGCAGATCCTTGATACAAGTACAGGGGGTGTGGCTGGGACGGTTCGTCCCAGCCGCCTATCGGGGGTAAACTTAAAGGCTTCCGATGTCCGCTACTACACCACCAACCCGCAGGGGCAGATCGACAAGCTCATCCTGAACGACGTGACCGGTGACTTGTGGCACTACGGTGTGCTGGACGATGTGAAGAACATCGCCACGAACTACAGCACCCTTCTCAGCGCCATCGAGGCTCAGCCGGGCGACGGCACCATTGATACCGATGCAGTCGTCAGTCAGGTGAAGAGCATCATGGTACCCACCACCACAGAGATCCTGTGGGGCGTTATCTCCGGCGACATCCTCAGCACCGCGTGGGAACGCCTGACCAGCAACACCGGCGCACTTCTGGGCCTCGGCTTCCAGCAGATCGCCAAGATCACCGGCACTCCCTTCAGCCAGATATTCAACTTCATCGGCAGCGGTGCGACCTATATCGGCTACGTCAGAGGCCAGCAGGTCAGTCTGAGCACCTCCATCAAGTATCCTGTGCTGGCCGGCGGCATCGCGGTCTGCCAGGAGACGACCGGCGCTGTCCGCAACATGGTGCAGCTGATGCCCATGAAGATCGACAAGGTGGGTGCGGCCAGCGTCCTTTCCTCCAAGGGCGAAAGGTTTGAAATGGACGATGATACGCAGGTCTACCTGTGGTACAAGGGCCAGTATTACTACACCAAGCTCACTTCCGTCAACTCCGATGATTACTACCTTACCGGCTGGTACGACAACTTTGGCTGCGCGGCTGGCAAAAAGGTGCGTATTATCGTCGCCGTCAAGAAAGACTGATGACGGGCTACTACAGCTGCCCCGCGCGGCTTGCCCGGCAGATGCGCCAGCTGCTTTTCCCGAGGCGGTGTCCCTGCTGCCGCAGGGTGCTGGGAACGCTGCCGTTCTGTGAGGTGTGTACACCGCGGCTGGAAGAGCTGCGCCGCGGCCCGGTCATGCGGCTGGACGCGAGCCGCCACTATCTGGGCGCTCTGGACGGGGCGGCTGCGCCCTACCGGTACGAGGGCGTCGTCCGCAGCGCCATCCTCCGCGCCAAATACGAAGGCGAAAGCTGGACGGCGGTGGAGCTTGGCGTGGAGATGACGGCCCGGCTGTTCGGAGCAGAAGTGGAGATGCACTTTGCAGAGCCGGTGCCGGGTCTGGTCTCCGGTGCGGCCATCGGTTACGACTGCATCGTTCCGGTGCCTGCCACCAGCCGGCGGCGCGGCTACAATGTGCCGGAACGGATGGCGCAGCCTCTGGCCCATGCACTGGGCCTCCCGCTGCTGCCAAAGGCGCTCTGCCGCGTCCGGGCCGGACGCCATCAGGCAGGACTCTCGCTGGACGAGCGTCTGGAAAATGCGGCCGGTGCCTTCCGGGCGCAGGAGCCGGAGCTCGTGGAAGGGAAGCGGGTGCTGCTGGTGGATGACGTCATCACCACCGGCGCTACCGCCGCAGCCTGTGCGCAGGCACTGCTGGATGCGGGCGCCCACAGCGTCTTTGTCGTGGCAATGGCAGTCACCGAAAATGAAATGGACGCACCATCGAGAGCTTCTGGACGATGAGCGAAAAATCCAGAAAAAATCCAAGAAAAATAAAAAAAGCGCTTGACAAAACGGCCTGCAGCGGGTATACTAATGGAGCTGTGAGCGATGAGCCACAACAAATATCCGGGTGTAGCGCAGTTTTGGTAGCGCGCTTGAATGGGGTTCAAGAGGCCGTGAGTTCGATTCTCGCCACTCGGACCAAACAAAAATAATCCGAACTTGTTTCCAATAGGAGATGGGTTCGGATTATTTGTTTTCTTCGGGGAATTCAACGCAGGTGTCCGTGGAAGATGAAATCCGAAATCATAGATTGACCGACACAAATCATGCAATGATTTCAGGAGGACAAGACTTGGATGATAATCTTTTTGGATTGCACCAAAAAAACAATTGATTCTTGAAAAAGTGAAATGAATGGTATATATTTATATTAGTTAGTGTTTGTATTTACACATAACTGTGAAATTTTCGTGAAATAGCATGGCTACAAGAATATAGATTGGATGTTAAATATGAAGGTTGTTAGTTTTGTTAATATGAAAGGCGGCGTTGGTAAAACAACTCTTGCTGTTAATATTGCTGATTTTCTTACGCACAGACACTCCAAAAAGGTACTGCTGGTTGATGTTGACCCTCAATTTAATGCAACGCAATGTATGATAAATGGCGATGACTATGTTAAATATATCAAAAACGGCGGTACGACTATAAAGGATGTTTTTAATTACAAAAATCCCGCATCGGTTTCTGTGGTTGGAGGAGCAGTGGGAAAAGAACCTATACCCTATTCCGGTATTATCCCATATAAAACCACTCGTGGATTTGACCTCATTCCGAGTTTACTGGATTTGTTTAGGTTTGAAATGGCTCCTGGTCAGGGAACAGAAAATAAGTTGAAAAATTATCTGAATTATGTAAGAAAAACCGGCAAATATGATATCTGCATAATTGATTGCCCGCCTACACCATCCGTTTGGATGACGAGTGCTCTCATTGCTTCTGATTTTTACTTAATACCTTCCAAGCCGGATCCCATTAGTATGACAGGCTTGGATTTGCTCGAGGGTATTATAAAGGAAAGAAAAGAGAATTATGGTTGTTCCTGTCGATGTGCCGGACTAGTATTAACTATTGCTGAAACGAATACTATTGTGTACAAGAAGGCAGTTGATTATTTTTCAGGTGCTGCCAATTGGAAAGACTACTTGTATAAAACGCCTGTTCCAAAGCGTGTTGATATTGCCAGAGGACAGTTGGCTGGTACTTTTATATTAGATCTTGATAAAACTGATTTGAATCTCAATTTCTCTAGCATTACGCAAGAGTTTTTAAGGAGAGTGGAGGGAGAATAATGGCTGGTGCAAATAAACGGAAATCCAATCCAGAATATGAACGTCAGCAGTTTATTAATTTCTTTGAAGAATTAAGTTGGCTTTTAGAATCAAACAAAGATCTTAATTTCAAAAAGGCATCCCAGTTTTTACGTGAGTATAGAAATTGGGCTGTGCATGGAGCAATAGTTAGTGGGACATCAAATAATGCGTATAACCTAATTGGTGTACTTCCCTCGCTATTGAAGGATAATGACATTTTTCAAAACAATGCTCAGCTGGTTCAATTCGCAGAAGAAGTACTGGCATTGAGCATCCCTCGTTGGGAAAAGAAATCAAGGAACGAAATAATTGGCTTGATAGTTTGTGAAGTGGAAGATGTTAATAAAGAAAGACTGGATATACTGACCAAATGGGCAGCAAATATTCTAAAGAATAAGACAGAAGTCCGTGAAATGCAGAGTAAAGCAAAGACATCTGGCAATATGTTTTCTTGGAACGAAACAATACAAAAGTTAGTAGGAAAAGAAAATGAGTAGACGCATTGGTGAAGATTTTGACGAGTTTGTGAAATTTCTCTCTAAATACAGCCTGACTTCATACGCTTCTGCTCCACAACAAATCGAGGCTTGTAAAGGAATGCATAAAAAATTGTTTGGTTTGCTTGTTTTTAATGCCGAATTCAAGATACAAGGTAGTTATCCTAACTCGGCCGTTTTTCTGGATGAAATGGCTTCTGATTTGCTACTTTCTTTATTTTGTATCACGCAGGGAATGTACAAGCCTGCTAAACTTCAACTTCGCTGTTGCATAGAGAATTTTTTGAAATCGCAGGTAATGATTAATGAACCTGCGATAATTCATGAGAAAAGCGTCTATGCTGTTTTTGATGCTGCAAAAAATGACAGCCATTTTCATACACTGATAGGTCAAGCATGTATTGACTCTTTGCACAATGATTATTCAACACTCTGTCGGACGGTACACGGTGATCCTAAAATAATGAAACCGGTAAGTGCTTTATCAATGCTACCTCAATACAATCAAGTATCACATCAAGAAATATCTTCTATATACATAAGAACCGTAGAACAATGTCTGGGAGTATTATACTTAAACTTTCCCATTGTTGTAGATCAAATGCATCCTGATAATAAGAAAGATTTTCTCGATTGCTTGTCCAAAACGACCAAAGGCAATGTAGTTAACACACTTTACGGTCTTTGATTTTTAAGTTTAAAACAAAAACAGGGTGTGCCCTGCCGGACGCACCCCGCAAAAATCCACATACGATAAGTAAGGCAGGGAGTTCCCCAGCGGGAACTTCCTGTTTTTCTTTGCCAGAGATATGAGCCTGCTCTGCCTGCCACGCGGCAAACTCCCGCTGGCCTTCCTCGCTGTTCCAGCAGGCAAGGATAGCCGGGTAGAATGCTCGTGCCAGACGGTCAATGGCTTCATCGGGGTAAGGGGAAGTGTTTGTGGACTTTTTCTTTTTGTTCAAACGCACGCTCCTTTGATCGTCCCACCGCAGCAAAGCCGGGCAAGAAAATCAAAGTTCCATTTTTATCAGGCGCAAGGGCGCGGATGCTTTCCGCCCTGCACTTGCGGTTGGTGGCTCGTTGATGGCTTACAAGTGCCTATCGTTATGCGATTTTTTCATCGTTCAGCAGTTCTTCAAACTGTGCCATATATGCCTTATGCCGTTTGAGAATCTTCGTGGTCTCCACTTTCACATAGGCATCATCAGGCACCTTAGGGAGATACTTCATCAGGAAATCAACATCCTGCTGGATTCGCCGGACGGCAGCTTCCAGCGCAGAATAGTTGATTCCGTAGATGCGTTTCTGCGGAGCAGAGCGGTCCTCCGGGTGCAGAATCTCGTGCACGATCTGCTTGTGGTTCGGAAAATCGGCTCTGGCGAGGCGGTGCATATCGGCATCACGGACTTTGAACTGCCCGGACAGGATTTTCTCCTGCATACCGGGTATCATCTGATCCATGATCTGAACGCCTCGCATGAACTTTTCAGAACGGGCAACATAGGATTCGCTGACATTGTGTTGCTCCGCAATCTGCTTACGGACGCTGTTTTCCGTAGCAGTGGGAGGAATTGTGTCATTTTGACACAATTCCTCCTGAACAGGTTCTTCGGTAGTAACCGTATACTGGTTGTTGCCGTTTCCACCGGGCTTTCGATGCTCCACACTGTACTGCTTTCCAATGAGGAACTTCTTCTGTTCCGGCGTGAGGTTGCGCCGCCCTAACTGGTTCTTACAGATCCAAGCAAGGACTTCTTCTCTGCTCTCAAACGGGAGCGGCATCGTGGAGAAAGAGATTTCGGGATGTTCCTGAACGATCTCATAACGGTTGTGTCCATCAACAAGGGTACTGTTCCAGACAATCAAAGGAGAGAGCAGCTTGCCCTCTTTGAGGATATTTTCTTCAAGCTGCTTAAATTCATCATCGGTCAGAGGAGGAATCTGGGACTGGAACTCCGGGTCAATTTTCAGATTGATCATACGCACACTCCTTTATCTCTCCTGCTGCGCCGGTTCTTCCTCCCGGAAAAAGGACACAACATTCTGCTTTGCGGTTTTCAGTTTGAGCAGTTCTTCCTTGGTTTCCTTGTACTGCTCGTAGAACTTCGCCTTTTCGGATGCCAGCTGCGCATACTCGGCTTCCAGTTTCTTCGGGCTGGGCAGCTTGGTGATATCATTTGCCTTGAAATAGGCTGCTGCCGCCCGGTGCGCTGTCAGCTCTGCACGGTGCAGCTCCTCAAAGGCTGCGGGTCGTTTGGCAGCTTTCAGTTTCTGCGCAATCGGGCGGTACTGCTGGTAGGCAGTAGCGTGACTGCGCAGATTCTTGTTTTCTGCCATGCGGGTTTCGAGGTCTTTCACCACTGCCAGTGTGTCGTGATACTTGGTTTCCAGTTCAGCGATGCGCTGGTTTAGAGCGTCCTCGTCGGTCAAGCCCTTTTCCTGCAGAAGCTTCACGGTCTGTGCCATAACTTTGAGATTGTGTTTCGTGAGCCAACGCTTATAGCCAATGCCCTTGCCCTCGGTCATCCTCGACTGGATGTCGATCAGTTTCCCAATGGTATCCTGCTTGAACTGAGCCTTGGGTTTGCGTTCGGCGTTTGCCTGCAACGTGGCAAGCACTGCTGCCTTATCGAACTTGTCACCGAGATGTTTCGCTCGGATGAACTTTGTTCTTCCAGCAGGCAGATAACTTAGGCATCCGCGACTTTCCTTGACGGTGATGCCATACTGCTGCATGAGCCTGTCAGAAAATTCTTCAAAGCTGGTAGCACGGTACAATACAGACGAAATCTGTCTCCGCAAGATGTCCTTTACGGTTTCAAACTTCTTCCGCTTGGGCGGCTGTCCGGCTGCAGTGAGGGCTGCGTTTGCAAGGTCGAGCTTCTGCTGCCCACGCCGTCTTGCCCAATACTCGGCTTCGCTCACGCGCTCCTTGGAGCCGTTGAGCAGGTCAATCTGGTACAGTCCGGCACCCTCGCACAACTCCATGACCTCGACACGCAAGTGCCGCATAGTCTGGGCAGTGCTGGAGTGCTTCATGCCCTCTAGCCAGTCACGGGGCTTCTGCATATAGGGCTTGCGTTCCACCTCGCGCATTCGGATGCTGCCGATCACGATGTGGACATGGATGTTTCCCGAATGGTTGTGCCCATCGGGGTGAGTGCAGACGATGGCAGGATGACCGGGAAAGTTTTCTTCGCAGAATTTCAGGCCAAGAGCCTGTGCCTTTTCCATGGTCAAGCCGTTGTCGGCTGCATCTCGTGGGTCAAAGCTGATGATATACTGATGGCTCTTAATATCATCGCGTTGGGTGTTCTTGCCATACTTGCGGTTTGCCAGCAGACAGGCTGCTGCAAAGGAGAAATCGCCACACTCAAGGGTGTCGAGCAGGTACGAATCCCGCAGCTTCGGCTTGCCCTGTTCATCCAGAAGTTGCTTTCCAGTGAACGCATCGTGCCGATAAACGAGGTACGCTTCGATGGCGGTGTAGTCCGAGTTTTTAGAGCTGATATGCTTGAGCGTTGCCATACAGTTCACCCAGAACTTTCTCGGCGTGTAGCCGAAATGCGGTCAGGTCTGCAAGTTCGTCAAGGATTTTCGCCCGGATCTGCTCGGTGTCCGCACCGCCAGAATTGAAGTGCCTTGCAAGTTGGTTCAGGTTGCCGCCCACCTTGCTGCACTGGGCAAGCAGGGTGGAAACAGCGGTCAGGGTTTCTTCTCCGCCGCCGGCAACGATGACTGTTTTCTCGATCTTGACGTTGTGGATGGCACGGCGGATAAAAGTGGAGAGGGAGAGATTCAGGAGTTTGCAAGTGAGTTCCAGTGACGTTTTTTCCTCCGCTGTCACACGGAACTTGATGACGTGCGTTTTGTTGTTCGGCGTGTCGTGGTGCTGGGAATTGCTAGGAATCGGTTGAACATTCGTTTTGGTCATTGTACCTCCTGTCTGTTCGATAACTCCTCGGTGAAGTTATGTAAGCACGACACGCCGTTGCTGTTCGCACCGTCAGGTGCGAACCATGAGCAGGGTTTGGGGCAGGCACGCCCCAACAAGATCACTTCAGAAATGCAGACGCATTGCAGAAGTGAAGTCCCGGATGGACAGAAAATTTTCAAGAATTGAAAATTTGTGGCCACGGGACGGTTCTTGCCCTCTACCGCTGCGCTTAAAACGCTTCATCAACAAATATTTCCGAATTATTAAGACGCAAAAATAAGTAGAGAGTTCCGCTGCTCGTGTATGTTGATCACCGTTTGCTCCGAACGAAGTTCCTGCCCCTGTTTGTGCAGCGGCGTTGACGAAAAGTCGATATCACGTCCGGTCGGCTTATGAAATTTTCAAGGTACGTTTCCCATAAAGAAAAATACCGCCCACGCAGCGCAGCGATGGATTTTGTCGGGGTGAATCGGCGGCAAAATGAATCGGGTGTGTTGCGGGGCGGTTAATCTTTCAGGGATGATCCACGGCGAGGCAGTGTTCAAAATGAACACGACCACATCTTGTGGATGGTTTCAAACCAATCCACAAAATCAGTGGGATTTGTGACAGAGAATATCATGTTTCGCAAGGTGCGTCAAGATGGTTTTGTGAAATTTATTGCGATAAAGTTGCGATAGTAGGACTTATCTGCCGGAAATTGAAGCATCTTACAAAGAATTTGTGCGCACAAATTGGAAAATCAGCACATCTGTGCTATACTCAAAACAGAATTTGTTGAGCTAAAACGGAGGTATTGAACCATGGCAGAGAAAAACACCGCCGACATTGGGTTTGAAAAGCAGATTTGGGATGCCGCCTGTGTGCTTCGGGGCAATATGGACGCTTCGGAGTACAAGAGCGTTGTCCTTGGACTGATTTTCCTGAAATATATTTCGGATCGTTTCACAGATAAGTATGATCAGTTGGTCGCAGATGGTGATGGCTTTGAGGAAGATCGCGACGAGTACACCTCGGAGGGTATCTTCTTTGTGCCTGCTGGCGCACGTTGGAATGAAGTTGCAGCGAAAGCACATGACCCGGAAATCGGTCAGGTAATCGATGATGCAATGCGCGCCATCGAAAAAGAAAATTCGCGCCTGAAGGACATCCTGCCGAAAAATTTTGCACGCCCGGAACTGGACAAACGCCGTTTGGGTGAAGTGGTTGACCTGTTCACCAACATCAAAATGATTGAACACGGCAGCGAAAAGGACATTCTGGGGCGCACCTATGAATATTGCTTGTCCATGTTTGCAGAGCAGGAAGGCAAGCGCGGCGGCGAGTTCTTTACGCCGTCCTGCGTTGTACGGACACTGGTGGAAGTGCTGCAACCGTTCAAGGGTCGTGTGTATGACCCTTGCTGTGGCAGCGGCGGTATGTTTGTGCAGTCGGCTAAGTTTGTAGAAAACCACAGCGGCAACATCAATGATATTTCGATTTACGGTCAGGATTCTAACCCTACAACGTGGAAACTGGCGCAGATGAACCTTGCCATCCGTGGCATTGAGCCTGACCTTGGCAAGTATGCAGCAGACACCTTCCTCGATGACCAGCACCCCACGATGCGCGCAGATTATATCATGGCAAACCCGCCATTCAACCTGTCTAACTGGGGCGCAGAGCAGCTCAAGGATGATGTGCGCTGGCAGTATGGTATGCCGCCGGCTGGCAATGCTAACTTTGCATGGCTTCAGCACATGATCTATCACCTTGCGCCCGGTGGTCGGATGGGCATGGTTCTGGCAAACGGTTCCCTGTCCTCCCAGTCCGGCGGCGAGGGAGAGATTCGCAAGAATATTGTGAATGCTGATTTGGTGGACTGCATTATTGCTATGCCAACGCAGCTTTTCTATACGACCCAGATTCCCGTTTCGCTCTGGTTCATCTCCAAACGCAAAAAGCAGCCCGGCAAAACGCTGTTCATTGATGCTCGTAAAATGGGCGTTATGGTAAGCCGTAAGCTGCGTGAGCTGACGGATGGTACAAAAGAAGAATACAAAAATGAAGATGGCACATTAAAAAATGACATTAAAAAGATTGCCGACACCTATAACGCTTATGTTTCGGGCACATTGGAAAATGTCAAGGGTTTCTGTGCTGTTGCCACCACAGAAGAAATTGCAAAGCAGGACTACATTCTGACACCGGGGCGTTACGTTGGTATCGAGGAACAGCAGGACGATGGCGAACCCTTCGAGGAAAAAATGGCACGCCTGACTTCGGAACTGTCGGATTTGTTCGTACAGTCGCACAAACTGGAAGCGGAAATTAAGGAGAAGCTGGGGGCGATTGGGTATGAAATCTGAGTGGCAAACTGTTCGGGCGGCTGATTTCATGGACTTCAATCCTCGATTAAGCATTAAAAAAGGAACAGTCGCAACCAAAATATCTATGGACAAGCTGCGACCATTTACGAAAGCCGTCCCGAGTGTCGAGCAAGCGGAGTTTTCGGGTGGAACAAAGTTTGCAAATGGCGATACGATAATGGCAAGAATTACTCCCTGCTTGGAAAACGGAAAAACGGCATTCGTTGATTGCTTAAGAGAAAACGAAATCGCATTTGGTTCTACTGAATTTATTGTTCTTCGAGCCAAACCGGGTGTGAGTGACCCACAATTTGTATACTATCTTGCAACAAGCCCGGAATTTAGAAATGTTGCAATTAAATCAATGGTTGGCTCTTCTGGAAGGCAGAGAGTTCAGCAACCTGTCCTTGAAAATCTCGAATTAACAGTTCCAAAGCTGCCAGAGCAGGAGAAGATTGGTCATTTTCTGGCTGAACTCGATGATAAAATTGCTTTGAATGAAAGGGTAAACGATAATTTACAACAGCAAGCGCAAGCGCTTTTCAAGTCTTGGTTTCTCAA
>ENA-OWZM01000284-OWZM01000284.1-human-gut-metagenome-genome-assembly--contig:-NODE-284-length-29646-cov-7.37839_pt1 | contig 29646 bp, 7 predicted proteins | sample MGYA00249259_ERZ652113 | MGnify/ENA primary metagenome ERZ652113 (study PRJEB26925, sample SAMN05827264) | human gut metagenome | biome: ENVO:2100002; feature: ENVO:00000062; material: ENVO:00002003...
CCTCTTCGTCGGCAGCGTCAGATGTGTATAAGAGACAGGTGGCAGGAAAAGAATAATAAGTCTATTGAGGATATTCCATTAGGTAGTGAACTCAATGATTTTATTAAGGAGTTGAGAAGACCAAAAGGAAAGGGGGTAGATACAAAATTTTCTACCTCTAATTACACTGGCCCTAATCCTTATAGGAGAAGGACAATTGAAAATGCTAATTGGTCAGATATAACTATAGCTTTAGCCCAAAACTTTAGAACTGCTGGAGAAAATTTGACTAAAAGCTCTGCTGGAAGTAAATATGTATCAGCTGACTTACTTCCTGAGTCTAATGATGCTTCAGCAATAGCTGAAAATCTTTATAATCAGATTAAAGCTAAGGGGAAAACAAGTAATCTGAAGATTAATATAGCTGGTAATGGAATCTATAGTATGGAGCAAAGTCAATCATACTATAATGATTTAGTAACTCAGATATTGGAGAAGCTCCAAGATAAAGGAATTACTATATCTGAAATTAGAAGTGGAGGTCAAACTGGTATAGATGAAGCTGGTATAATAGCTGCTCAGAGATTAGGAATACCTAATGAAGTTCACTCTACTGCTAATTTTATGTTTAGAGATAAGTCTGGGAAAGATATATCTGATGAACAAGCCTTCAAGGATAGATTCTTATCTTCTACTACTTCAAGACAAGAAGAAAGACTAAGTAATACCTTTGATACTCCAAGGGTTACTTCTGTTGAAGAGCAGCAGAAGGTGGACTTACTCTTTGACCCAAGAACAAGAAGAGATAGAGTGACACTTATTGTAAGATTCTTCAGCAATGAAGTTGATAATGCCTTGCAGGAAATGACTGATTCTTTGAAGAGAAGAATTGATGATGCCAGTGGTGTAGAGAAAGAAGAACTGCAAGCTGAACTTAACAGCTTGGATAGATTCTCTGCTATAAAGAAATATACTCCTGCTGGTATATTCAAAAGAGTGGCTAACATTTTCAATTCTTATGTACAGGATACAGAGGAGGGCAGAATACAGCAAGAACTTAATGCAATCAATTCTATGAAAGGTGCAGACAAGTTCTCTGATGAGCAGAAGTTAGTTGCTGCCCAAAAGAGGGCAGCCTATAAGAATCAGGAGTATAAGAAGATAGTTGATGACCCTTATGTCTATAAGGCTCTTGCTGAGGAAGCAAGTACTTTGCTTGTAATGACTGAGGGTATTAGGATAGACCCTAACTACATTGCACCTGCTGATGCAAACCTCAATGATGATGACCCTGATGGTAACAGTGAGGTAGATAATGAAGCAGAGGATTGGAGACAAGAAGAGGCTTATAAGGATGGATGGATGACTAATTTCAGACAGGTAAGTTCACATGAGTCTCTATCACAGGCTGTGAGAAAAGTAATCAGGCAAGTACCTAAACTTGACTATAGAGGCAAGTATGAAAAGGATGATTTAGGTTTCACAAGATACCTTGATGCTGACTATGTTCATGCTACTTTCATTGACAAGTTAAGGAACATGATTAACTCTGATGATATGCTTCCTTTGATGCAGGATTTACAAAGAATCAAGCCTTGGGTTAAGCAAGTAACCAAGTTACTTCAAGGTGATGAGACTTTATTCTCTCAATTCTACCAAGACTTCAGAAAGGACTTTATGCCTTACTGGATTCAAAAGAAGAAGATGATGCCTGATGGTACTTTCAAGATGGAAACTATTGCCATCAATAAGCCTGAAGATGTGTATTACCTCCTTGATGCTTGGAGAGATAACTATGAGAATGGAGTACAGCTTGATGATGATAGTGTGTATGAGAAGAATGGGGAAATAAACAAGGATAATGCAGCTAAAGGTTTACAATGGACTGAGACATTGAACAATATGTTCCAGAACCTTGATACAGAATCCAGACTTCAACTCTTAGAGAGAGAAGATGTATGGAATACCATAATGAAGTTGCTTCATATGTTAGGTATTGATGCCAATCCTTCTGTATTAAAGACTGCATTAACTGATATAAAGACAGCTCCAGGCATTACATTTACTGACCCAATCATGCTTCTTTTACCACAATTGAATGTTATATTCAGTGGTATTAAGAAAGGTGAAGTCAAATCTGAGACAAGGGAGGATGGCACTGAGAAGAGAGGAGACCTTATCAATACTTTTGGCTCTGCTTACAGTATGATTGCAAGTATGATGGCAGAAGTAACTGAGGATGCTATTGAAAGTAGTGTTAGAGAAAATGATAAGTCTTACTATTCTCATGTTACTCCTAACTATTTGGGCAAACTGATTAAGAATCTCAAGAATGTTATGAATGACAAGGAGAGATTTGAACAGTTTATGCAGACTGAGTTCAAGGATTATGAGTGGTTCTTTAAGGATGGTCATTGGAGAAATGACTGGCTAAGACAGCTTGCAGAGTCTGATGAATTGAGAAGAGGTCTTAACCATAAAGTAGTATTGAACTCTGATAAGGTAGACTATACTAATTGGGATGACTTGGATTATACTTTAGCCCTTCTTACAGAGTATTGGGGAGACCCTGATTCTGCAAAGTCAAGTATAAAGTATGCTTGGTATCATGTTCCTATTCTTTCAGATAGTCCTTCTGCTGAGTTTATCAGATTCAGAAAGTACACAACAGGTGATGTGCTTGATGAGAATGGTAAGAAGAGAACCTATGATGATGTTATCCTTGACAAGTTAGTAGACTTAGTTAATCAAGAGTATGACAGAATTATGCTGGTTAGAGAAAGAGATGAGGCTTACCAGAGTGGAGATAAGAATGTAGAACCTATTGCAAACTATGATATTGTCAGAAAGGAAGATGGGAGTATAAAGAGTATGGGAGGTGCAGAATTTAAGTTCCTTCCTGCACTTAACAATCTCAGATATGACAATGGAGAGACATTCATTGATAGGCTAAGCAGACTTAAATCCAAGAGTACTGGTGCTGAATTAAGAAACTTCTTGAGAACTACTCTTAATGACATGATGGAGGATGGTTTTGAACAGACCTACAGAGATTGGATGAGGGTAGGACTTCTGGATGAGCTTCCTAATGGTAAGTACAAGTATCTTCCTTTTGAAGGTCAGTCCAAGCAGAATGCAATAACTGCAAAAGCACTTATTAAGGCTAAAGATGCCTTAGGTTCATTGTGGAATACCAATATGGAACTAATGCTTAGAGCCTATAACAATAATAGTGCTTTTGATAGTAGGGAAGCCAATAATCTGATGGAGCAGATTAAGAATCTGCTGACAGATAAGGCAACAAGAGGTGAGATGGAATTGAAAGATGCCCAGTCAATCTCAAGAAGTCTGTTTGTTAAGAACAATGCTAAGGATGCACTTAGGGAATATTATTGGAATAGCAAGTTAGCTACTTCACAAATTATCCAACTTACTACTGCTGACCTTGCTTTCTATAAGAACCTTGAGGACTTTCAGAAGAGATATAAGGAGGTTCATGCTCCTGCTCTTAGATTGAATACTAAGGCTACTTACAAAGGTGAGAGAATTGGTAGGGATTGGGAAAGAACCATCTACTTGAAGGATGATGAGATAGTATCTTCTGTACTTGAGGACATTAAGACTGTCCTTGATGAAAGGGTCAGAAGAAATGAAATGACTAAGATAGACAGAGATAACATTATCAGCAAGTTTAGAAATGTGAATGTGGCAGATGCTCAGGCATATAGAAGTTTGAGTTCTTATAGGGCAATACTTGGTATGTCAGGTCAGTGGACAGATGATATGGAGCAGGCATATAACAACTTCAAGAATGGAGATTGGAATATCAAAGACTTCAATATCATTTGGCAGACTAAGAAGCCTTATGTTTATACACAAGTCAATAATAACAGTGGCATTGAAGGTCATACTGGAATTAAGACTCCTGTACAGCATAAGAACTCAGAGTTCCTATTACTTGCTATGCACGAACTAATTGCTGGTCCTTTAGGAAGGTCAGGCAAGCTGAAAGCCATAAATAAGTTTATGGAGGATAATCAGATTGATGTAGTTCAGTTTGAATCTACTACTAAGGTTGGAAAACAAGGTGTAATAGATTTGAATGATGTTAATACAGAGGCTGATGTAATTCAAAGGCTTAAAGATACTACAGGTATTGGATTTGGTAATGAGAATCCTAATGTGGTACATAAGGTATCTTATGAAGATTATGGTATTCAGACTGCAACTCCTGAACATGCTATTGATGCTGTTCAGTTGGTAGGTACTCAGATTAGAAAGCTAATTACTGCTGACATCTCTGATGATACAATCATTGAGGTTAATGGTAAGAAGATGACTAAGAAAGAGTGGCTTGACCTATATAATGCCATCAATACTGAGAATATTCTTCAAGCATTTGCTGATGTAGATAAGATATTCAAAGACCCAAAGAAAGTAGAAGAAATCTTACTTGAAGAGATAAGAGGTAATCAAAGATATGGTATGGATATGATGAGGGCTTGTACTCTTGATGAGAACAATAACTTCAATATACCCCTCTTTGACCCTGTACAATCTCAAAGGGTACAGACACTTCTTAATAGTGTAATCAAGAGTAGAATCACTAAACAGAAGATTAGAGGAGGAGCTTTAATTCAGGTATCTGATTATGGCTTGACTGATGAACTTCATGTAGTATTCAAGGATAAAAATGCTACAAGAGAAAATTATGAAGAGTATGTAAAGAAAGCAAGGGAAGAAGGTAGTTTAGCTATAGCATATTTAGAGTGTTATATGCCTGCATATAGTAGAGAGTTCTACGAGCCTCTTATGGACCCAGTTACTCACCAGCTTGATGTAACTAAACTTCCTGATGACCTAAGAAAGTTGATTGGCTATAGAGTTCCAACTGAGGATAAATATTCAATGGCTCCTCTGTATATTAAGGGATTCCTTCCTCAACAGAATGGTTCTGCAATCATGCTTCCTGCTGAGATTACTACTCTATCAGGTTCTGACTTTGATGTGGATAAGATGTATATCATGTTACCTGAGTTCAGAGTTAAGAAGTATGATATGAGACAGGCAAGAGAAGACTATGCAAGAATGAATAGCTTATTCAATCAAGTATTGTCACAATTCACTCATAGCCAGTTGGCAGAAGATATTCTCAATGCAGATACTGATGACTTTAAGGAATGGTTCAAGGAGAATAAGGAGAAGTACAGACTTGCCAAGTCTATTATAAGTAAGGTAAAGTATGACTTCAATAAGTCTCCACAGGAGAACAGTCTTGAGGCAAGAAATAACTTGCTGATAGATATGATGTATGGAGTCTTGACTAATGCAGATACAGCTTCAAAGATTCTTAACCCAGGTGGTTTTGATTATCAGAAGAAGTCTGCAAGAATAATGACTATTCTCAATGATTCTTATGAGGGTGACTTGGCTCAAGCATTAAAGGATATGGGTATAGAACTTAATAAGACTGTACAGAAAGGTGGAAAGTCTTATCCTAAGTCTATTGCTTCATACCTATTTGACTTAGACCTTGACACTCTTGATAAGTTGGCAGAGAAAACAAAGGTCAAGATGGACCCATTATCACCAAGAACTCAGGTGATGCTACATCAACAAAACATGACTGGTGCTAAGTTGATTGGTATTTATGCCAATCATAATGCAAACCATGCTTTGATGCAACATACTCAGTTAGCTTTGGATGAAGAAAATGGCTCATTTGTATTGAATGGAAAGAGACTTACATCTTTACATGATATTATGAATGGTGACAAGGAATTTATCTCAAAGAATAATGCTGGATTCTTGGCTGCTTCTGTGGATAATGTTAAAGACCCTGTGCTTGCAGCACTTAATCAGAATACTTTCACTGCTGATGCTTCTATGCTTCTTTCAAGATTAGGCTACAATCCTATTGAAATAGGTCTGTTAATGATGCAGCCTATAGTTCAAGAGATTACTCAGACCTACTTTAGAGAGAGTAGAGAAGGTAAAGGCAAGGATACTATCATTGATGAAGTACTGGATAAGTATAAGGAGAAGGCTGCTCTTAATAATGACTTGACTTATGATAACTACAAGAATAATAGCTTCTACATTGAAGAGCTTGCAGATAACATAATGCTTGCTAAGGAAGCTGTTACTGACAGGTCTCAGACTTCTGACTTTAGAAAGATTGAGTTCTATCAGAAACAAGTTGCAGTTGGATATTTGTTCAAGAGAATTATGAACTCTGCTGATGCTTTGGGACAGTTAGTACAGGCTACAAGGTCTGATACCCAAGGAGGTGCTGCTGGTCCTACTATTGCAGATACAGAGTTGAAGATGCAGAAAGTGAAAGACCTGTTAGACCAGATAGAGAATAATGACAAGTTCCCATTGAAGAATGCTAATGTAATACTTGATGGTCTGTTATCAGACAATCCTGACACTGACACTCTAAGAGAAAGACTATTGTCAGCCCCTCTTCCTTTCTTACAGGCTTTCTATACTCTTGGCTTGCAGAAAACAGAGGATTTCTTCAAATCCTATTTCCCTCAATATACTGAATCATTCAGAGCTGTAATTGATGACCTTAGAGACATGACAAAGACTGGTAAGTTAAATGTAAAGACTATGAATAGTATTTATAATGACTTGCTTGCCTATATTATGTCAAAGAATGGATTCTTTGGTTCTGAATTGATTGTAAACCCAGACTCTGAAGTAGGTGATATTATTGTAACTTCCTCTGATAAGAGAAAGGATTTTATCAATAACTTCCCTGAGTACTTCAAGAGAGTGGTTACAGATAATGAGGATATAGCTGACCTTGAATTTATTAAGAGACTCAAGGTAATTAGGGCAAATGACAGTAATCCTGTAGACACAGTAGTGTTTAAGAATGTAGGTCAGTTAAGTCCTACTTTGAGAGAAAGATATATGAGGGATTGGGCATCTCTATTATATATGAATAACCCAGAAGCTCAGAAACTTGCTCTTAATCTATTCAGATATAGCTATTATAGAAATGGCTTTGCATTTGGACCTTCAGCCTTCATCCATTTGGCACCTGTGGCAGTGAGAAATGCTATCCCAGAGTACATAAGTACATTGAGAACTCTCTTGTCATCAAGTGATGATTATAGTCAATTTGTAGACCAATATGTCTATAACCACTTGGATAATAGAAAGTTGGTTCCTGAAATCCCTGATACAGCCTCTGTCCAGTTCATAGGAGAGGATAATGAAGTTAAAGATGAAGTTACATTTGTGATTGATGATAATGCTACCTTTGGAGATAAGAAAGTAATCAAGAAAAGGATAGATACTCCTGATGGTCCTGCTTATGACTTCTTTAAGTATATAGGCAAGAGAATCAGAGGAAGTTATGTCTATTACAAGCTGGCTTCATTAGGTACTGAACAAACTAATGTTGCAACCTATGAAAGGATTGAGCCATTAGGTTTCAGAAACAGCTTCATTGAATATGAGTATGGTAAGGATGTAGAAGAGATGGAAACTGTAATTGATAAGAACAGGAAAGATTATGACCCTTATGCAGATACATTGTCAAGATTTGACCTTGGAGATGCTGAAGTTGATTATGATTCTATGCCTGACTATCAAGATATGCCTCAAGAGTATTGGGATTCTATTCCAGAAGTAGATACTGATGCTTTCCAACAGGTATATGGTACTCCTCTTGATACTTCAGCTCCTAAGGCTGATGATGTAACAGCTATTCAGCCTAATACAGAGTATAAGGATGAGAATGGTGATAGTATTTGTGGTGCTCCAACATTATATAGTTTATAAGATATGGCAAGAAGTTGTGCAATTATTCCAAAGGTAAGAAATAGAAATGGTCAGGTAGTGGACAGCAAGTTATTTAAGGACTTGCTGTCCTTCACTTCAAACAATAGAAGTGAGGCTACAAGATTGTATCTTATCACAAAAGCTGACTCTTTTATAAGAGATTGGGTGCCAAGACTGGCACTTGATGAAAACAATGAACCTACATTGAGGAGTTTGCTAAAGCAGACTAATCTCAGTAAGGTTATTCCAGAAACTAAGGTACTTGAGAGACTTAATAGGGAGATTGGGTACTATAAGAAAGGAATGGACAGACCAGCCCTATGGGTAAACAATGATGAGAATTATCAAAGGTTGAAACAAAGGGCTATAGCCTTTAATCAGAACTCAGAGTATAGGGATGATTATGTGGCTAATATAGTTAAGATTCAAGACAGTGAATCTCCAAGAGTATTCATTGGAGTAAAGGTTGAGAAAAGAAACAGGCTTAACTCTATTAATGCAGATAAGATGGAATACAATGAAAACCTTAATAACAGGTTGAGGGGTATTCTTGAGTCTCATGGAATAGGGATAGGTGCTTTGACTGACCTTGAAAAGAGAATGGGTATTCATGGTGTAACTGACTTTGATGTTGCAAGAAATGCAGCAAATGGTCTTGTTGAAATGATTAGGCTTGCTAATGGTATTCAAGGTGAAAGAGCACTTCCTGAGGAATTTGCACACTTTGCCATTGAAGCTATGGGAGATAATCCACTTACCACAAGACTTGTCAATAATATATCTTCCAATGGACTGGCAAGAGAAATTATAGGTGAGGACTATGATACCTATGATACTCTATATCATAGTGATGAGATTAAGTTGGCAAAAGAAGCTGCGGGTAAACTACTTGCAAAGCACCTTCTTCAAGGTGAGAATATTCCATCTGCTCCTTATAAGAATCTACTGCAAAGAGTAATTCAGGCAGTTAAGGGTTTCTTTAAGAATATTAGTGCAAGTCCTATACAAAGAGCCATGAAGGAGGCTGACAAGAACTTTGGTTCTTTAGCACAGCAAATACTTAATGGCAGCATGGATGAGGCTATTGATGTTAGCAATATAGCCTCAAGTGGGATATTTTACAGTACCTCAGAGAGAGTGGCAAGAGATAAGAAGTTACTTCAAGGAATCATTGAGAATGAGTTGAAGAGGTTGAAGATTTATGAAAAGAGAAATCCTAATAGCCAGTTTAGTGCTAATCAAAGGTTACTCATTGATAGATTGGATATTGAGTTAGCTGATAACAATAAGATTGAGGGTATTTATACTTTTGTAGAGAATGCTCTTGAGGAATTGACTAAGGTAAGTGACAGGCTCACAATGCTACAAAATACACCTGCTACTAATGTTAATGAGAGAGCCAGAGTGCTAAGAGATGTCAGAAACTACTTGTATAGTTACAAGCATATTACTGATGATATTAGGAAGGCTCTTATTGATGAAGAGAAGTATGCAGACAATAGATATGGTCAGAGAGTAAGGGTAGTATTGGATAATACTGCCACATTACTTGGGGACTTGTTTGTAAGGTACAATGAAGTATCAATGCCTCTCTTTGTTGATTTCATTAAACCTTTTGTAGGAGAGAGTATAACTGTTCCTTTTGGCAAGTTCAAGGGCAAGACTATGAGTGCTGAAGACTTGGTTAAGATAGCTGACAGGGACATATCTTTCTTTGACAGATGGCTTGACTCTATGGCAGACTCTTCAGATTATATGCTGAAAGTTATGGACCAAGCTGTCAAGAAGAGTAAAGAAAATGCAAGGTTGGAGACTATCAATGTTATGAAGGAGCTTCAAGCTGCTACAATTAAGTTAGAACAAGCTGGAGTTAAGAACACTGATTGGATGTTTGAAAGAGACAGCAAAGGCAATCTTACAGGTAATTATATCTCTGAGATTAACCAAGGTCTATTCAAAGAGAAAGTCAGGGAAATGTTCAAGTCTCTCAATGAGAAATATGGCAATAATCCTGTGGGAGATAATGCAGAGAAATACAGAAAAGAGAGACAAGCTTGGTTTGATGCTAATATGGAAGTAGTCAATGGAAAGAAGCAACCTAAAGTATCAATCTATGGCAACAAGGCTTACCAAAATTTGAATCCTGCTCAGAAAGAGTACTACAATAAGATTATGGAGATAAAAGCTAAGCTGGATTCATACCTTCCTGACAAGTACACTACCTTAACTAATGCAGTTAAAATCAGAAAGGATTTACTTGAAAGAGTAAAGGCATCTGATGGTGTAAAGTCAGGTAGTACACAAGTATGGGAAGCTGTTAAAGACCAATTTATTAGAAGGACAGATGACACTGAGTTTGGAGATAGGGCTACAGTGAAGGACTTTGAAGGTAAAGAAGTACAGGTACTCCCTATCTACTATACTAAGATGAAAGAGGGTGAAAGTCCTAATGACCTATCTACTGATATAGTATCTACTCTTACAGCTTATGCAGCTATGGCTAATGACTTCAATGAAATGAATAAAGTAATTGATGTTCTTGAGCTTGGTAGGGATATGCTAAAGGAGAGGGAAATTATACAGACAAGAGGTGGTAAACCATTGTTTGAACAGTTGAAGTCTGTAGGTAGGAAAGTAGAATCTACTCTCACTAAGTCTGGTGATGAAACAAGATTCATGCAAAGGCTAAATGACTTCTTTGAGATGCAGGTCTATGGCAGATATATGGCTGATGAAGGTACATTTGGTAATACAAAGATTGACAAAGGAAAGGTTGCAAACTTTGTAAATAGAATGACCTCACTCAATACATTAGCTGTCAATGTACTATCAGGTATTTCCAATGTGGCTACTGGTGGAGTTATGATGAGAATTGAGTCTTTCTCTGGAGAGTTCTTCAATGAATCTAATACTCTAAGAGCTGATAGAAACTATGGTCAAGCACTACCTGAGTTCCTTGCAGAGATTGGTAATAGAGTTAAGACAAGCAAACTTGCTTTGTGGGATGAATTATTCAATGTAATGCAGGAATATGAGACTGATGTCAAGGAAGTAAACTTTGACAGAAAGACTTGGTTTAGTAGAATGTTTGGTACTTCTGCTTTATTCCTTATGAATAATGCTGGTGAACATTGGATGCAGAATAGAACTTCATTAGCACTTGCAGATGCCTATAAGATGAAGGCTCCTGATGGAAAGATTACATCCTTATGGGATGCTATGGAAGTGGTTCCTATTGATAAGAATAACAAGAAGTTAGGTGCTAAATTGCAGTTAAAGCAAGGTTATACTAAGGAGGATGGGTCTGCATTTACAAGAGATGATATTATAGCATTCAGTAGAAAGTCTGCTGCTATAAATCAGAGAATGCACGGTATTTACAATAAGGCTGACAGAAGTGCAGTACAAAGGTTAGCTGTAGGTAGAATGGGTGTTATGTTTAGAAAGTGGATTAATCCATCTTTGAACAGAAGATTTAAGTCTGCCACATATAACTATGACTTGCAAGCATGGACAGAAGGTTACTATAATACCACAGGTAGGTTCTTGATGCAGCTTGCTAAGGAATTAAAAGAAGGTCAGTTTGCATTAGCTGCAAATTGGAAAAATCTGACTAAGACTGAGAAAGCAAATATCAAAAGAGCTGCAACTGAAGTAGGACACTTCTTAGCAGTAGCCCTTGTACTTGGTCTTATGGACTGGTCGGATGATAAGGATAGACCTTGGTTGGCTAAGATGGCAGAGTATCAGGCAAGAAGACTATACACTGAATTAGGTTCATTGATTCCTGGACCTCAGATGGTTGGAGAAGGATTGAAGATTATAAAGTCTCCTGCTGCTAGCATTAATACTCTTGAGAATACTCTTGATTTAATTGGACTTATAAATCCATTTAATTATGAAGTATTTGCTGGAGAAGATGCTTTGATACAGTCAGGAAGATATGAAGGAGAGTCTAAGGCAACAAGACTACTCTTTGAATCTCCACTTATTCCAATGAACGAAACTATTTATAGAGGTTTGCATCCTGAGGAAGGTATTCCATTCTTTAAGCAATAATAGCAAATAGGGAGAGTGAGTAAATTAAGTTTTACTCCTCTCCCTATTTTTTTTTTACATAAAATAAAAGGGAGTAACATTTCTGTTACCCCCTAATAAAAAATTTCACCCTACTGATTAAAAGGCTATACACTTAACAGCTTGGTCTCTTTCCTCTTGAGAGATTGAATCAAACTTTTCTGCTGTCCAACCTTTCTTTAACAAATTCTCTTGCATAGAATCACTTAAAGTATTGAATGATGTAGTAGTTGAAGTAGCACCTCTCAATTCACTGATAGTAGGAACTTTGAATGTGCTATCTGCATACTTACCTTCATTAATTCTTCTATAGTAATCTATCAAGGAAGGTCTAAAGTTATTCCAGTTAGTAACCTTAACAAAGAGTTCCTTGAAGAAATCAAGTATTCTCTTACCTAAGCCCCTGCTTTGTCTTGTCATTACATATTCTCTGAATCCCTCTGCCATATCTTCTTCTAATGAAAGGTCATCTTTCTCACCATATAACTTCTTTGCTTCATTATATAATGCCTGTCTCTCATTATTGTCAAGAAGGAGATTAAATACAGCATGGAATGCTTCATGGTATGTAGTACCCTCAGCAGCTATGTCAGACAATATGATTACACCTTTATCAAATTGTCCCCAAGCTAAAGCACCTTGTCTGCCTACTTTAATAAGACCTTTTACTACTTGTACTTTATCATTCTCACTTAACTGGGGTAATACCTTACTCAACCAATTAAGTTCCTTTTCCTGATTCCATACTATAGCTTCTGTGTCATCTACTCTTCTTAAAGTAAATTCATCCTCAAACTCTTCATCATGGTCATTAATTGCCTGTTCCTTTTGGGCAGTATAGGCAGCACCTGTCTGGGTATTACCTTGATTAATAGTTGCAGGAGTTTCCACAGTGGTAATAGGAGTAGCACTTACAGTAGGTACTGCATCAGGGTCAAACAATATAGTCTCTTCTGATGCTAATTCCTTAACTTTCTGAGGCTTAGCTTCAAGTCCTTTCCTAATTGCATCCTCAACTTGTGATTGGGTCATACCCCCCTGCACAGGATTATTCTTCAAGAATAAGAATGTCTTACCATTAGGGAATACTGCATAGAAGCTGTTTGAAGCTACATGAGCAGCTTCCTTACCAAATCCCTTTGTAATATTAGGAACCTTAGTTACATGAACTTCAACCCCATCAATTACAGTCAGTGGTGTAACATATCCCTTATGTAATTTGCCATCCAACTCAAAGTAACCTACTCCCTCATCAGCATTATTCATACTGTGTTCAGGTGTTAAATCCTCAATAGGATTTTGGGTCTCTAATGAGGTTTCAAAAATAGGCAATACTGTCTGAGCCTGTGCTGGAGTAGCAGGAGTTTCTGTAGATTTATCTACCTTAACTGCACTTGCTAAAGGTACATTAACAGCAGGATTGTATGCAACAGGAATACCTTTTTCACTTTGTACTGCTGATACATTCTCCTTATCATAACTCAATACAAATGGCATTACAGCCAACTTAGTAACTGGTACACCATACTGAGATTCAAATAAGTTCTTGTAAGCAGAAAGTTGTAAAGTATAGTAATCCTTTGCACTCATCCTCTGAGTAGCAGATGGAGTAGTAAAGTAATTAACCTTATGACCATATCTGTCTGTAAAGTCATAGAAGCTGTATCTACTTGTCTTTACATCATATATCCTAAAGTTACCATTCTTGTCTACTGAGAGAATATCAACTTCACCTGCAACTCTTGTACCATCAGGATATTTTTGGAATAATACAATATTGTCAGCAAGGAATCTTTCTCCCATTTGCTCCATGTTTGACTTAATCCTATTAAGGGAAGTAATCAAATCTATAAAGGCATTTTCCGACATATTGGATGGTTTCACTATCTTAGATACATCCCTTACAGTAAAGTACTGTCTGATGATACTATCTACTGCTGAACCAGCATCAAGTGCCCTTTGTGAATTAGTACCAGACATCTTATCTCTTACTATATTCACAATAGTATCTCTACTCTTAGCATCAGTCTTTCCTTGATAACCATCAAGATTAATCTTATACTTGTTTTCAAGGAACTTCAAGTAATTGTCAAATTGAGCAGGAGTATCAACTAACTGTGATAGCTTGGTTCTTACTTGTGTTAAAGCCTCTGTTTGCTTAGGAGGTTCTACCCAATTAGAACCTAATCTACTATGTACTCTACTATATTGGTGATATTCACCATCATCTTCAAGTACATAATAAAACTCTCCATCAGTTCTTGTCTTGTCTATTCTCTTTTGGTTCTCATATATTTCACTGATAACCTCCTTAGACTTGGAAACCCTGTCCTCTCTTTCTTTCTTCCTGCCTGCAATAGTATCCTTTACATCCTGTGCTTCCTGACCACTAAGATATGTCTGCTTACTCCTGTCAAGTACCTTACCATCAGGAGTAAGAACCTTGTTATCTACCATCATTGAAGAGTTAGTAGAATCCCCGAAGTTATCTTGTGCCCAAGCTAAGTCAAACAATATTCTATTACTGTCAGTAACTTCTACAGTCCTGCCTTGGTCATCTCTGATAGTGTTTGTCTTTAAGTCTACATAGTATGGCTTATTTGAGAATACAGATACTATTCTTGTGCCTGCAATAGCACCCTCAGTACCTCCTACAGGAGTTTCTACTTTCCTCTTAGGTTGAGGAGCTACAGAAGCTGGACTTATAGCTTGATGAAGATTACCTTCATTATCAAAGTAATCAGTTGTAAACCAATTACTTCTTACTGAAGCCTCAGTAATATTTGAAGTAAGGATATTAGAGTTTATCAATCTATTATTGTATGCATCTTCATTTATTCTCCTTGTGCTGACCTGTAAAGGAAGATTGAACTTGATAAGGTGTCCAAGTATCTCATTGTATATATCCTCAGGATTCTTAGGAGTACCTAATGCACTTGTATCTCCCAAGTCTTCAAGAGCAGTTGCATCAAAGTTTATACCTCCAATCTCTGCACTCTTGCTACTTGTAGAGAAATATACATCATACTTATCCTCCTTGATTTGTTCCTTTCCATTAATGATTACCTTCTCATAAGTACCATCTGGCTTTCTTACCTTCTTACTGATAACAATACCATCACCTGCCCTACTACTAAACCAAGTAACCATAATATCCTGCATATACAAGTCTTGTGCTAAGTCTTGCATAGCAGCAGATACATCATCCTGTGATGCAGCAGTTGATAGCTTAGTAATGGCATTCTTTATATCCTCTCCAACAGGGGTAGAACTTACTGAACTGTCATTCAGATTAAACTCTTCATTATTGAAGTGCTTAACCCTCACAGCAGCAGGAGAGTACTTACCAGCTCCATTAGGTATAAGCAGATATAATCTACCTTCCTTTTGGCTCATATCCACTGGCTTGATAATAAGACTATCATCAATTTTACCATTAGTAGTAAGAACACCATTCTTTATAATACCAAAGATAGGCTTTCTATCAGTTGAAGATACATTAGGTATTTCAGATAAACTCCTTTCAGTATTACCATAAGGAACTCTACCTACCATTACCTTAGATACCCTTGTAACAGGTGTAGCAATGAACTTGCCAGTCTTATTCTGCCTATTAGCATACTCACCTCTTATCTTCTCTTCAAGACCCTTCAAGCCCTCATACCTTGAAACACTATAATCAGACTCATCCAAACTACCTACTACTTGGTTGTTTCTTTTGTCTACAATGAAGATTGTATTCTCATTATAGTCTGGGTCAATCATAAAGCCAAGTTCATCACCTGCTTTTAGATTACCCTCATTTACATATCTGAATGCTCCTTGGTCTCTTAGATAGCCATAAATGCCAGAGAAGTCTACATTCTTTTCTCTTTCACTTACTACAATATCAAATGGTCTAAAGTCCCCTTCCTTACTTGCCTCTATATGCAGTTCAGGTATAGCAGGTCTATAGAACTGATTGAGAGTATCTCTGCTTGGTCTTTGTGGAGTTTCTACCCTCTCATTGGCTTTCTTATTCTCCTCATTAACCATTTCAGCAGTTATATTACCTACAGGTAATTCTGTTGTAGGTAAATCCTCACTACTTGTTACAGTAGGAGTAGTAGATGTGCCACTGTCTCCTGTAGTATCTCTTCTATCATCACCTCTCACAGTTCCTTCTCTTTTTTCTACAGGCTTCTTGTATTCAGGTGAAAATCTGTCCTTGAATCTATTGTCATTGTTTACCTGAGACATTGCATTCTGCAAAGCATATTGAGCCTCTTGGAATCTTGTTGCAGACAACTCAACATCACCTTCAGAATCTTCATCAAAGGCATTCTCATTATTGATATAAATTGAGTTGGGATTAGCCAACTGTTCAAGGTTTTCAGAGTTACTGAACTGGTCTTGAAGGAGCTTCATAGCATCTTGCTTAACCTGTGGTTCTGCATCTGACTCATTAAGAACTCTTCTCACTTCATTATTGTATTGTGAAGTTTCTCTGTAGTTCTTAGCCATTTCACTATCTTCATCCTCAAGTTCTTTTAGAACTCTATCCCTATTCTCTATATCATCTTGGGTATCTATTGTACTTCTGAACTCCTGTAAATTCTGTGCAGCATTCAAAGATACCTTTAGGTCATCAGACTTCCTCTTGGTCTCTTGTTGTGCAGCTTGCTCATCAGCTCTTGCATGGTCTTCTGCTTGCTTTTGAGGATTCTCAAGATACTCTTTCAGCTTTGCATTATATGTCTTTGAGGCATTGCCTAACTTAACAATATCATTCAGCTTAGTTGTAATATCTTCTTTCTCATCTGCACTAAGTACAGTTTCATCTACCTCATTAATCTCCTTAACAAGACCATCTACAAACTTAGGATTAGTTGCCAATGTATGAGCCAATGTCTTATCATCCTGACTTCTTACAAGATTAAGAGTATTTATTGCACCTTGAATGGCTCTTACATTCCCATCTGCTTGTCTGTATCTATCAGTTAAATCAGCATGAGTTTGACCTTCAAAGTCTCTTATTTGCTCATTAAATCTTAGGAATGAATCCAAGTTACCCAACACACTACCTATTGCAGATTTTACTTCTCCAGACATGGCTGTTGCTCTCTCAGACCAGTTACCTATCTGAGACTTCATCCAAGTCAATTCTTCAAGCTGGTCATCTGATAATTGCTGACCTGTCTTAATATCAAGCTCATCTTTTATCTTCAGATAATTGTTGATAGTATTGGTCATTTCATCATGGTTCTGCTTCAACTTCTCTATCATTTCCTGCTTGCCTTCTGGGGTAGCATACATAGGATTACCATTCTTATCAACAAATGGACCTACCTTAGAGCCATCTTCAAGAGTAGTTGTAGTGTTTTCCACAATAGAGGCAAGATTTTCATCTGATGTATCAAATGCTGTGTTAATTAAGGTAGTGAGGTCTTCCATTCTACCTGCATTATCAAACATGGCAATATCAGATACTAATTGAGCATGTTCTGCATTCTTGAAGTTGAACTCATCACCTTCCTCAGCAGCTCTATTCATATCATTCTGATACTTATTGTGTCTGATAAGACCCTGATAGTAATTCTTAAACTCAGGAGAGTTTATCCTACTATTCATGTAGTTAGCAATCTCATTCTCCCTTGCTATCTTCTCATTATAGTCTCTCCACTCATTTATGGCACCACCTTCAATAGTAATGGGAGACTGAATGCCACCCTGTGCATTCCTTACACCTCTGAATCTTGGCATACCTAATGCACCTGTCAAAGAACCAATAAAGAACTCTTCCCACACAGAGCCATCATTTACTGTCTCATTAATTCCCTCAGCAAATGATTTAGTCCAACTCAAAGTCTCTTGTGCAGCCTCTGGGTCAGTCTTTGACTTATAGAAGTTATTTACATCAGTAGAGTAATAGTTACCTGCTATTCTACTTGCAGCACCTTGTGCCATTTCCTCAGTACCTTCAGATAATGCACCCTTTGTTATTGCAGTAGCAGCACCTAACCTTGTAGTGCCAGCAGTATATTCTCCTGCCTTACCTACTATATTAGTAGCTTTTCTTGCAGTCTTGAATCCATTAGCATATAACTTACCAAACTGGATTATATTAGATGCAGTAAGGATAGGTATATTCATAAGCAAGTCTGCATTACCCATCTTCAATCTATCCTCATTCAGTTTACCAAGTGCTGCATTGTAAGCCTCTCTTTCTTTTGCAATAGCATCCTGATACTTTACATAAGCTGGGTCTACAAATTGATTACCCTCTACACCACTTCTTACAAGTTCCTTTCCTGCATTAGCTTCATATTCAGCCTGTATTGCATTTAACCTTTCCCTTAGACTGTCATCAAGCTGTGCTTTATAAAGCTCAAACCAATCCTTACTATTATTGAGTGCTTCAATTCTACCCTCATTTACTGCTGAAATAGTAGCACCTACAGCAGTATTAACTATTGCTGGAGCCTTTGAAGACTTGGCAATAGCACCAATAAGCTGAGGTAACTTAGTTACCTTCAACCCAGCAGCAGTAACACCACCACTGTAGAAAGCACCTACTGTAAAACCTAAGTTCTTGATAAACTTATCACCTAAGAAGTTAGCAGTGAAGATATTTTCATACCAAGGTTGTTCTTGTTCTGCTCTTGTATAGTAGTTAGGTAATGCTTGCTCAGACCATTCATTAACAGACTGCATAGCTTTAGAGAAGTCATTATCCCAAAGACCAGACCATCTACCTTCACCTATTGCAGTGCCAGCTCCAAATATCAAACCTACAGTACCATCAAGGAAAGTAGTACCTGCAAGTATAGCACCCTTAGCAAGACCTGCTCCTATCTGTGCATACCAAGGTTGGTTATTAGCTCTTATATCTCCTAACTCTTGAAACTGTGCCTCAGTTGCAGTGAGTTCATCAAACATGCTCTCACCCCAAGGTGTAGCAGTTCCTTCTAATGAAGTTGCAACCATCTGCTCACCATGTACCCTTGCATCATACAGTGAAGTAGGAGCAGTATTTGCTCCTACATTCATACTGAATGACTGAAACTCAGGACTAAGGTTAGTGTATGGCTCTTGATTTGCTTCCTGCAAATCTCTGAAAGTCATTGGACCACTCTTAGTAATATCTATATCCTTTACTTTAGTTTCTTTTGCCATATCTTAATATCCATAAGGATTAAACTCTTGTTCTTTTGTCTTATTCTGTACTCCTAATTGAGAATGGAATAAGTAGGCTTGCTGTATAGCCTGTGCATATTGTTGCTGTGCATAAGTAATTTCATTTGGAGTAGCCTGATGTACATTTCCTCTTGCATCAGTATATTGTCCTGTATTAACTACTTGCTGCCATTGATTTGCAGCAGCCATTGCCCTATCTCTATTCTGTTCATTAGTTGTATTGATACCAGCAGGCATTCTGAATCTTCTCACATTGCCCTTGTCATCTTGTATCATTACAGTAGTACCATAAGGACTAAATCTTGTAGCAGTTACCTTGTACTTATCACTCTTCAAGTCTTCCATAGTGATTTCCTCACCTGTATCCTTGAATTGCTTGGACTTGCTATCATAATCAACCTCCTTGAGACTTAATCCTCTACCAGCAGTCATAATAGCATCCTTCATATCACCTTGCTGAGTACCTGCAATAGGATAGTCATATTCAGTAACCCTTGTAGCATCATATCTTGCAGTTCTTGCTGCTGGAGAGTTATCAGCATATTTACCCCATAATCTTCCAACATTTACTCTTTGATTAGGACCAAAACTATCAGAACTTACAGCACCTCTGCTCCCTAATCTATCAATAAATCTCTTGAAGTCAGAATCAACAAATTGACCCTGAGTTACTGGAATACCTGTTGATGGAGATACTGTCCCTGGAATATGTTTCTTACTGTTGTAAGCTTTCCATCCCTCTTGATTCATCTTCCACTGACCATTCTCCTTGTAGAAGTACTTAGAGTATTTCTTCATATCATCATTGTACTTCTTCTCTTCCTTGCTTAGTTCTCTGCTACTATAGATGTTCAGAGGATTGATGGCTAAGTTATTAAGCCTTGCTTGTCTCTGCTCTTCTGCTTTTCTTGCAGCAGCTCTTTGCTCTGCCCTCTTCTGCATAGCTTCCTGTTCAGCCATTTTAGCTCTCCAATTATCAAGAGTCTGATATTGAGTTTCACCAACTGCACTCCATAGACCTTGCTTAGCATAGTCAATAGCCCTTGCAATAGTAGCTTGGTCTCCCCAGTTCCTAACTCCACTTGAATTAATGGCATCTTCAACAATCCTTGTAAGCTGAGGAGCAGCATTAGGATTATCCTGTATAGCCTGTAGTACTGCTTGAGAACTGAAGCCCTTCTGCATCATAGTTTCATAATATGAATTACCTAAGATGCTTCTCCATTTCCTTGGCTTTTCTTGCATTTCCTTAGCTAATGCAGATGCAGCACTTGCAGCTTGTGCAGTAATTAACTTACCTGAATATGACTCATAAGCTAATTGAGGATTCCTTATATAGTCATCAAGACTTGTAGTTGAAGCTCTTCTGCTCAACATCAATGTTGGGTCTTGAAGAAGTGCTCTTTGTTGTTCTTCTGCTTGTTTCTGTCTTGCTGTATAGGCTTGTTCAATAGGAGTTATCTCCTTACTATACCTTGCTCTCATATTGAGCATATCCCTTCTACTTGCAGCATTAAGCCCTTCTCTTGCTAATTGACCTGCTTGTTCCTCAAGGTCATTTGCATAGGTCTTGTACATCTTGTAAGCATAAGGGTCAGTCTGCTCATTAGCCATTTCTTCCCACACACTTGCCTTAGTAGCAAGCTCTCCATACTGGTTCTCCAACTCTTGATGAGCTTGAGTAGCCATCAAGGTTGGAGCCAGCATCTCTTGGTAAGAGAATGGCTTGAATTGCGAATTTATTACTAAACTATAATTAGCCATATTACTTCTTCTTAACAGTTAAATAACCACCCTTAGCTTTCTTTTTCTTAGCTTTATTGGCAGCATTTCTTACTTCCTTCTTCTCTGCTTCACTAAGATTTTCATATCCATTCTTATATGTAACATTACCCTTGTTATCAATAGAGTAGTATAGTGCAGGATTACTCATAATCATGTTTCTACTATACTCTTCTCTACCAATATCTCCAAGAGAATTAAAGAAATTAGTAAGATTGGCACTCATACTTGCACCTCTTCTTGCATCAACAGCATCTCTTACTGCCATAGCCTGTGCAACACCACTTAGTCTTGAACTTCTTGCCTTTAATGCAGCTTCTTGATTTGCCATTGCAGCCTTGAGTCCCATCTCAGCATTAGCCATGTTAGTACCTCTATTAAAGGTTTCAACAGCCTGCCTTTGTGCTAAGTTATACTCTTCAGCCTGTCTTGCAAGGTCTCCTAATCTACCTTGAGCATTATAGTCTGCTGCAAGTAAGGCTGCATTTCTTGAAGGACTTGTGGTATTCATAATAGCCCTTCTTGTAGCACCTGCTTGTGCATTAAGCTTATTCAAATAGAAGTTTCTGTCAAAAGGTCTATATTGTAAATAGTTACCTATTGGAGTATATCCTACTGGAGTATAATTACCTGCTTGATTGGCTGCTTCAAGTATTGCATCAGCACTTGTATAATCTGGTTTACTGAATAAATTCTGACCTAATCCTATTGCAGCACCTACTACAGGAGCATATCTTAGCCAAGTCAGCTTGCTATTATTATTCCCTTTATCACCCTCATCAGCACCTGCCATAGATTCATTCCATAAATCTTCTGCATTGATAGGCTCTAATAGAGTACCATAGTCTTGCCAATCTCCATAATCTACACCATCTAAGAAGTTAGGTGTATCACCAAGACCATCAAATAATGTACCCATTCTACCACCATGAGCATATTGTACTCCTTCTTGACCTACTTGATTCTGTTGCCTTACAGTCTCTTGGGCTTGCTGTAGTCTGGACATAGAACTTAGAAGTCCTCTCTTGCTTATTGGGTCATTAGGTCTCTCCTTAGACTCCTCTCCCAGCTTCTCTGCTATTGCAGCAAATGAGTAGCCATCATAAGACTTTGGAAGATTGAAACTCTCTAATAGACCACCATCAGCAAACATTCTGTTACTAAATACATAGTCATTGAAGATTACCTCTCCTTGCTCTACAAGGTTAGGAGTTCCTTCTGCATCCATTCCCATAGGTACACCTTCCATTGGATTCTCCTCATGGGTTCCACCATTACCAATTATTCTAAGACCATTATCCCACTCAGCACCATGAGTAAGTAAATCTCCTCCAAAGGCATGATGCCATTTCCTTGCATTAGCAGCAAAAGTAGCTCTCTTCCTTACAGCAGGGTTACTACTTCTTTTACCCCTTGCAATACACTCTGAAGTAACTTTGCCACCACAATACTTGGTGAATTTACCTCTATTCTCAGGCTTAATATGCATCTCACCTCCTTTAGCAAAAGTATTCAATTCTGATGATTCAAATGAGTTAGGTAGTGAAGTCAGCTTGCCTTTATTTGCAGTATTAAGAGCCTTAATACCTAAGTTCTCTTTAGCTAACTCATAGCCTATTGCCCCATTTCCATATCCTCCCCATATACCAAGAGGACCACCAAAGGCAGCAAAGCTTGCCATAGCATTAAGGTCAGACTGAGTATCTGCTGCATCTGCTGCATTCTCATAAGAAGTCAATGCTCTATTTCTTGCAGCATCCTGCTGCTTCTTTAATTCCTTATATTTGTTTTTAGCCTTATTGCTAAACCAACCATCTTTACCAATATCTGATTTAGAGAAATCTGCTCCAAAGTCCTGATTAGCCCACTGGTCCATAACTGAATCAGCACTACTGCTATCTACCATAACAGTATTTATAGCTTTGTTGCTTCCTTCAACTTCAGCAATCTTCTCCTTATTTAACTTGGAGCCAAACATTCTATTTGTAAGACCTCCAATAATGCCTGAACCAGCAGATATAATGCCTCCAAGTACAGGATTAACTGCACTTACTGCACTACCTATAGTACCTCCAATATTACTAATTGCACTACCTGCACCTGATTCAAGTCCTCCTCCAATAGCACCACCTGCAATATTACCTACTGCACTACCTATGCCACTTGCCAAGCCTCCCTTTAGCATTCCAGCAACATTACCTCCACTAAAGGTACTCTTTAAGTCAAATGCTTTTGTGCCACCCATAGCAGCCTTGAAATCACCACCCCAAGCATAGTAATGAGGGTTGTATGTAAATGGTCTGTTAGACTTTCTTATAACTTTTCTTTTAGCCATATCATACTAATTTGTTTGCAAAGATAAACAAAGTATTTGAATTATACAAGGATATTATCCAAAAAGTAAAGGGAAGATAAGTAATAAACTTACCTTCCCCCTATTATTACTCAAAGTAATGCACAATCATATCATGTAACACAGTCTTATTTGTATTCTCTTTTTCCATTGACAGCTTGACATATAACCATGGATTTCTCATTCTGTCTCTGCCATTAGCCTTTGCTCTAGGTATATTAGCTCTCCATATTCTAAACTTCTTCTTTAAGTCAGATGGTTTTCCCAATACATTAGTAAGTTTTGAAGTACCCTCCTGATACTCATTCCAAGTAGTAAGAGTATCAAATGTTGTATTAAGTAAGTTACCATTCTTATCCCAAGTATCTGACCTAAACTCCAAGTTGTTGAATATCTTATCCTTACTCATATCAGGATTAGCTATTACAGTAGTATAGAATGGTTGATATACACCAAAGTACATATTATAATCTCCTTCATTATGTAGCCAAGGCTTGTATAATGTACCAGTGCCTTCAACATTAAAGGAGATTCCCCTGTCTTCAAGGTTAGTGAAATAAGGCATCTTCTCATAACTATAGAATGAGCTGAACTGACCTAATGGCTCAGAGAATGCTAAACACTCATCTTTACTAATAAAGAATACATCACCATTAACTTTATCATAGTAGGTAACAAACCCATCAAAGTCTACTGGATTCCATATATCTATACTATCAGAGGTTTTATTAATCCAAGAGTGGAAGCCTAATCTGTCAGATAGATTATCTAACTGACCATTGAATAAGAATATTCCCTTTGTGATGTCATCTATGAAGTAGATACCATTAGATGTTTCACACATGGACCATTTATTAGTACATCCTATTCTATCAGAGATGTATCTCTTACCATTAACTTTCCCACTGTTTGCAATCTCAATAGGGACTCCATCAGTAGAAGAAATCTGCATATTCTCATTGTACAGGATTTGGCTGATACCTCTATCTTGGAAAGCAAGTATATTGTTGTTAAACCTTCTTAGTGCTCTTACACTTCCCTTATCACCATCAAGGTCAAGAGTAGATGCAAGGGTAATGTTAGTCCAAGTATCTATTAACTCTCCAGCAGTTTTAGTCTTAGTCCAAGTAATTGAATTATGGAAGTTATCCAAGTTCAACTTGTTTGGATTAATTGTCCTATAGTTGAAGAAATTATTAGGTTGAGAATATACATCATTCATCAAGTTAAAGTTCTCAGGAGTAATTGAGAAATTACTTGTTTGTCCTCTGTTCCTATCATATCTACCATCAATATTTACCCTTGTTTCACACATGAATGATACAATATCAGTTACTGCATTCTGGTCTTCAAGAGTGAAAGGGTAAGTCTTGATGTGGTCATATCTTTGGAAATAGGTATCACCTTCTTCCCATCTGATAGTAACACTGCTCTTAACCCCATTGTTAGTATCTACAAGAGAAATTGGGTCTCCACAAGGTAGCCATACATTATTTTCAAATGCCTCTTCTGTCTGACCTCCAAACCTATTCTGTACACTATCATTATACAATTCTCCTAACCATAGCCATCCATGTTGAATACTTGATACAGCAGATATAGGACCTCTTGGAGCACCAGTAATAATAGTGTCCTGTGATACACTCTTGGTACTTCCTGACTTATCCCAATACATGTGTTGCCCACTTGGAGCACCTAAGCTTTGTGCATTTACAAACCAAGTATCATTATAATCACCATCCTTGATAGTAGGTAATACCCTCTGAGCACCTGATGTAGTATAGTTTAAGGCTAACACCACATGAGGAGTAGATTTATACTTGATTCTAACAGGGTCAGTACCTGTAACTTGGTCAGTAAATCTATTATCTACCTGCATATAATTACCACTAAATAATTTATGTGCATCAGTTTCTGCACTTTGAGCACCAGTAGTCATAATAGGATAACCATCTTTCTTATCACCAATTCTTGAGATAGTAAGAAGCTTATCTACATTACCATAGTAGTTAATATCTGTAAGACCTGAGTTCTCTTGTGCAGGTAATCTAATAAGTGATACCTCATTAGAGTCAAATACTGCAACTCCTGATATACCAGTTCTTGTACTACTACCACTTTCATAAGCATTCCATATATTACCTGAATCCAAGTAGACTGACTTATATGAATACCTCATATTAGACATTTTCTTCTTGTCAAGCATAGCAGACCTATAACCATCAGTAGCAAACTTAGTATTATTAAGGGAACCATTCCTATGCCAAGGATATACAACAAATCCAGTAGTATAGTGATGAGTATTACCTGTATCTTTTTTGTATGCAGTTAATTCATCAAACCAGAATGCTCCAGAGATTAGTCCTCTCCATCCAAAGTGAGAATCACCAAGATGTGACCCAAGTCCTTCATAGCTAAAATCATTCTCTACACCTATAGGCTCCTTGTAGAACCCAGCAGGTAGCTCTGAGCTATCATAGAAGTTATTAACAGGAGTAGAAGTTTGAATGTCAATATCTGAAGCAAATGCAGTTAAGGGAACCATACCCACTATTCTTAGCTTCAATCCTGATGTATCAATACTTCTTACTTCATTATCAAACTCAATGTCAGGCGAGTGGAAAGTTAATATTGATTGGTCAATGTAGTAATTCTCTGCGTTGCTAGATACCCAACTTGCAACATCTGAGTCAGTTGCAGTATCATCAACATAAGGACCAGAAGGAGGATTCCAAATACATTGGATTTCTGCATTTCTGTTATCATTACCTGGGATAGGTCTATTATGTCTAAACTCTGCCCAAGCTCCTTTATTGACTATATCAATATTGTATTGTGTCTCTCCTGAGGTAACTATAGTCCTGTTATTAGACATGATACCTGCTCTTGAATATGCAGATGGGTCTCCTAAGAATCTTCCTAATCCTACCCAGTCTCCACCCCAAGCACCTTCACTGCTCTGAGTATAATGGAAAGCCTTATACTCATCAAATGGTGCATTAGGTCTTGTAAACCAAGATGACTGTGCAAATGGAGAGTTACCAAATCTATCAGATATGTTATATACAGTAGGACACAGAATACCTTGACATACAGCCTCTCTATCATTGATAGTAGGATATACTACAACAGGTCTTATCCTAATATATCCATTATCAAGAAATCTATTAATAATGGTAGCATCATTTAGTGTAAACTCAGCTACTGGCAATCCTATTTTGCCATCATTATAGAAAGTAGTATCTATATGTGTAGTGTTTCTGACATCATTAATCCATATAGGTTCTGACCACTTGCCTGTATAGTGTTGAGCTTGAATACCAAATCTGTAATACTCAAGGTACTTAAATGTCTTGAACTGATAAGAGTTCATTTTGAGCTGGTTACTGTAGGGATAGTAGCCTTTAGCTTCTGGAGAACTGATACTCTTATTATAAGTAGAGAAGGTAATACTCTTGCCCCTGAAGTAATTTCTTATAGTAGAGTCAAGTATCTTCCTCTTAGTTTCAATATCTCCTAAAAATAAAGTATTATCCTTTTGAGTCATCGTACCAAATATTACTTCTTCACCTCCTACATATAATAACTCTGTAGGGTCTATAGTACTTCCAAATATGCCATTGTCTGTATAACTAACATCTCCAGATTCTGGAATAGCTAAGTCTATTACTATTTTACACTCAGGGGTAGCATTTAGTGATGTTCTATGAATTGAGTAAACTCTAATATAATCAAAGCTAGTATCAGCTCCTGATATATTTATAGAAAAACTATTTCCTACATTGTCTTCAGGACTAGCACCTCTATTATTATAAGATATGTAAAATAGTGGAGAGGTATAAAATATATTACTCTCTTGTCCATACTTATTAAAGTATGTAAAGGAGTATTGTATTACACCAGGAGCAAAAGTACCCCCAGATACTAAATCCCTATTTATTTCTACATCTTCTTGTAATTTTAATTTCCTCACAAAATCAAAAGAGTTATTATCCCATTTACTAATAATATCAGAAGATGCTGCAATATTAATGACCCTAGGTTGATTTAATCCATCAGTCCAATATACTTTTCTTATAGAATCATTTTCATAAAATGAGATTGCCTCTATTGGGTTTTTATAATTAAAGTTTAAATTACCTTTATATAATAAATTACCATTTAATTCATTATTATTAAACCATAACTTATATATACAATCTTTTTTATCTTCTGTATTTCCAGAGGTAAATAAAATTAATTCATTATTTAATATACATTGACCAACAGGAATCCCTTCTATGCTATCTATGCCTATTATATCTATACTTTTATTTCCTTTTTCATTTATTAAACTAAGCAGGGTACTTTCATCAGTTGGCATCACTCTGACATTCTTATTTTCATAAGCATATTCAGAACTAAATGCAGAAGATGATAGGTCCCTCTGCATTCCCTTTGTCTTAAAAATAGCTTGTTTCTGCATAGTTATTGTAATTTAATATATTCCTTATTACCAAGAGATAAAAATCCATTATTAAATTCACTTGTTCTTTGTACAAGTGTATTCCACATTCTACTTATTGATTCCATCTCAGATTGTGATGGGATGGTAAATTCACTCTGCAATTGACCAGCCAGCCAAGCATATTGTTGCTGAGTATTCTGCAATACAGCAGGAGCAATCTTACCCATATCAAATAGAATAGTAAATGCCTCTCTCTTGATATATGCTTCAAGTGCCTTCAGGAATACAGGGTTATCAATAAGTAGTGGAAATCCATCCTTATCTACTGGAATTGCCTTATAGGACACTGACACATCTCCTGTCTTGAAAGATACATATAATACTTGTCCTTGTGTTTTGAAGGACAACTCTTGTGGTATCTTGTAGCCAGCACTTCTGTCATAGTGTTCTCTTGGCATGAAATTATCTGTCATGCTTCTAAGGCATACACCAGTTTTACACTCTTTAATCTGATTTATTTGAATACAGTTGCATGGCAATTTTGCTCTAAAATCCTCTATATGAAGAACCTCTTCCTTATCTTGATATAACTTTGGCATACCAAATATACCAATAAATGTAACTATATAAGATACTACTTGCTCAAGGGTCAAATCTTGGAGCAATGGATGTTTCTTCAACTCATCAAGTACCTGCCTGACATTTGTATATTGATATTCCTTAACCATTTCTATTTAGTTTAAAAGCATCTAATTTTCCTTCCTTTATTCTTTGTTTTAATCTTCTCTTCAGTTCCCTATTGACATTAAATTCATAGAAGACCTGATTATTATAGTCTGCTAACTGCTTATTATAGTAGACCTTAAAGATTTCTTTTTCCTCCACTTTAACCAGTGTTTTTTCCTTATAGGCTTCCTCATCTTCATACCATAATTTAAGAGTTTTATCCCAGTCTATAGGTAGGTTAGTCTTAACCTTTTCACCATCAAAACTAACTCTCACATCATATTTCCTTAGCTCTATTCTACCCATTCTATGTGGTAACTTAATATCATTACCATAAAGGAAACTATCAGCTAAGTAATCATTAACTCTTCTTATAATACTATAGAACTCATGTTCTGTAAGAGGTCTTCCTATATTAAGCCACTTTCTTTTTCTCAGGAATTTATAGGCATCATATACACCATAGGAACCTCTAACCTTGTGAACCCTTGGCTCATTTACTTTCTTAATGGAATTTAAGAAATCAACCAATCCTTTATCCTTCTCTTCTTGACAAGACTCCATAACTCACTATTTAGTTGCTACTTCTGACAACTCATCCTTAGCATCATTAATATCATCCTTAGGTCTATAATTAGCTGCCAACAGCTCCTTAACCACAAGCTCTATAACAATAGGTATTAGGGAATCTTCTAATGGGAATGTTCTATCTAATATATCACACTCCTTATCATTAGAGCATTGTAATTGAGAAGCATTAATAGAGTCTTCAAATATTCCAGTTAATTTAACCTTTTCTAGATATAAATATTGTGGATTATTAGATTTAAAATATAAATAATTATCAGGACCTAATGAACAGTATATTATATTCTGTAAATATTTATTATATCCTATATATCTCATCCTTTCCCTACTTACATAAGTAATCTCCCCTTGATAATAATCAATAGGGTATATTTTTGGTACTCCTATTTGCATAAGAAAAGGTACTTTTTCTTTACTCCTTAGATATGAACCTCCTTCACAAGGCTCGCCTGATATAGCAGGTACCTCTATAAGGTCTAAACAAATAGTTTGATAATTACTTTCAGGTATCTGCTTCTTAATATCTGAATACCTTTGCTTCAGTATTAGTACCCTATACTTATTTATAAGGTACATTATATGGTCTTCAGTAAAATAAGAGTCATCAGTTGAGATTTTCATCTCATCTAATATCATATAAATTATTTCTCTAAATGTACTCATCTTATATAAATTTAAAACTCTTGCAAATATAAGATAAATTGTATATATCTGCAAG